>PVBE010404896.1_pt1 | contig 12288 bp, 9 predicted proteins | sample 1631181 | NCBI WGS metagenome assembly PVBE01 (sample SAMN08397723, study PRJNA350692) | Marine metagenome, whole genome shotgun sequencing project. | isolation source: water | place: Pacific Ocean | collected 2012-04 | reverse complement strand
TGAAAGGACGACGGAGCCGGACCAACTCCTAAACGCCCAAAACACAAAACAGGCTTTGTTGTTCTGAGTCCCGAGGGGCTCCACCGCGCTCCTCAAAAGAACAACCAATTCCACCCACGAATTGTTCTGAAGAACCAAAACGGTAGACTAGACGCCCCCCAGTCAGTCGCGCCCGCCGCCAACGGAGGTCAAAGTCATGAGACCGTTTTTTTCAACTGCTATTGTTATTGCGATCACGTTTGTTCATGGAGTCATCTTATCCACTGCTGCATGCGCGGAGGACAACCTTGAGGGGCTTTCGGCGCAGCCTGGCATCGTCTGCGTGTTGGATCTTCCTGAAGGTGACGCGCAGCGTTTGATCACCGGCGTCAAGTCATGTGCGGCCACACTCTATTTTCAATCGTCCGATCCGCTACAAGTCAACTCGGTGCGTCAAGCGGCCGAACAAGCTGGCCTGCTGGGCACACGAGTATTTGTCGGAAGCGGCTCACTTAAGTCAGTCCACCTGGCGGACAATGTAGCCGATGGCGTCGTCGTGGCGGCGTCGGCGGCTGAGCAAGTCACTGACGACGAACTACTGCGTACCCTGCGTCCCAGGGCCATCGCGCTGGTTGGCGATCGCAAACTCGTCAAACCAGTTCCTGACGGGGTCGACGATTGGAGCCACCCCTATCACGGCGCCGACAACAACCCGCAGTCCAACGATCAGCTTGTCCGTGGCGACTTTCGGACGCAGTTTATTGCCACACCGAAATTCAGCCCCATGCCACAACAGACCGTGGCGGCGGGTGGGCGGATTTACAAAGCCATGGGCCACATCGCCCACAAAGCTAACCAAAACGAGATGCTCAACACGCTGCTGTGTATCAACGCGTACAACGGTACGATCCTCTGGAAGCGACCAAATCCTCCTGGCTTCATGATCCATCGCAATACGATGGTGGCGACCAGCGACGCCCTGTATATGGGCGATCATGAATCGTGCAAGGTTATTGACGCCGTGTCGGGCAAAGTGCGCGATGAGATCACCATCGCTGACGATATCACTGACGGCCCCGTCTGGAAGTGGATGGCAATTGACGACGGAGTCCTCTACGGGCTGGTCGGCAACCTGGAAATTCAAGTCGACACGCAACGATCGAATCGGCGAGGACTCGGCCATTGGCCGTGGGGAATGTGGAAAGGGCACGACTACAAGAATCCGGCCAGATCGTTTGGGTTCGGCCGGACGTTTGTCGCCATTGATCTGAAGACAAAAAAACAGTTATGGAACTACCGCGACGAACAGTTTTTGGATTCACGGGCGGTCTGCATGAATGACGGCCACATCTACTGCTATAGTCCGGAAAAGTTTCTCTGTTGTATTAATGCCGCCGATGGCACCTTGTTGTGGAAGAACGACGACAAGGACCTGTTGGACGCCATCGCGCCGAATGAACGAGCCCAACATTATATCACGGGCTACGCGACGACATGCTACATGAAGTGCAATCAGGAATACCTCTTCTTCGCTGGGCCACAGCGAAAACAGATGGTCGTCGCTTCGGCACTCGATGGCAAACTGGCCTGGACGCATCCAGTCGGCAATCTTCAGTTGGTGCTCCGTGATGACGCGATCTTCGCAGCGGGACAACAAGGCACGACCGGCGTGCGGCTGGACTATGCCAGCGGAAAAATTCTGAATGAATTTCCTGCCCGGCGTGCCTGTACGCGAGCCACCGGCTGCGCTGACAGCATCTTCTATCGCGCCAGCGGCGGGACCGTCCGCGTGATGACGTACACCAACACGGCGCAGCACATCGCGCCTATGCGGCCTCCGTGTCAGGATGGTGTCATCGTCTCGAATGGCCTGTTGTACTGGGGGCCCTGGATGTGTGGTTGCCAGCTTTCGTTGTACGGAAACATTGGCTTGGCACCGGTTGGGGCGATGGCCGAGCGTGCAACGCCCGCTCCTCGACGCGTGGTCCACGCGCAGGTTGATCGCTTGCAACCGTTAGGACAAAGACCCGGCGATTGGGTCTCGTATCGTGCCAACAACAGTCGATCAGACGCGATCGATCGAAAGTTGCCTGACGCGGTCAAACTGAAGTGGAAGGTCGATATCTGCGCGTCTGATCTGCCGACTGCCCCGGTTGCGGCTGGAGGGCTCGTCTTTGTCGCGGACCGCACGGGCGTGGTTCGCGCACTGGATATGGACGGCAAGCTGATTTGGAAGCAGTACACCGCCGGTGCCGTGTTTTATCCGCCGGCGGTCGCGGAAGATCGACTGCTGGTCGGTTCCGCGGACGGCCGCGTCTACGCGTTCGAGGCACGGACGGGACGTCCGTTGTGGACCTACCGCGTTGCCCCCGAAGATCGGCTGATCCCAATTTTTGGCAAGCTGGTATCGTCGTGGCCCGTGGCGGGAGGCGTGGTCGTCGAAGATGGACGGGTGTACGCGGCAGCTGGGATCACGCACTACGATGGCACGCACGTCGTTTCCTTGGATGTCAAAACGGGAAAACTTCTGGCCGAAAACAACACGTCAGGACAACTTGCCGAACAAGTTAATGATGGCGTAAGTATGCAAGGCAATCTGAAAATCATCGATGGCGAACTGCGGTTCCTGGGCGGCGGCGTCTATGAAACGGCGCGATTCGATCTCACGACGCTCAAATGCCTCAATACGCCGAAGTCACAAGTTACATCGCAATTTCGCACGGCGTTTTATCCCTACTATCCCACCTACGGCAAGTTCGTCTCTTTGGAGTACACCTGTAGCGATGGGAACGTGTTGTCTCACGATGCCAGCTACGAAGGCAGCATGTTCGGCAACCTGGCGTTACACACACCGTTACCTCCAGGCTCTTTGATCAAGGACGAAGCCCGGGAATTCCTGCGTCGTCGAGGACGCAACGCTCAGCAACCAAAAAAACTGTGGGAAGATAAACGCGATCGCCGATTCACCAGCTTCGTTGCCTCGTCAGAGTTCCTTCTGGCGACGGGACATCCAGACAAGACCCCAGATCAACCGTTCCTCTCAGCGATCAAGGTCACCGACGGCACTGACGCCTGGAGTCACGCGTTGCCCGCAGACGCCGTGAAGGGCGGCACTGCAGTCGACGCGGATGGGCGTGTATTCGTGGCGTTGGAGAACGGACAGTTATGGTGTTTTGCTAAGTAAGATTGTCCAATCACCGACTACCAGCAGAGCCGGTAGTATGAGGAAGGCACCTAAAAGAGGCCGACGACGGTAACTCGCACCTCTCCCGCTTGCGGGAGAGGTCGGACGCGGTAGCGGCCGGGAGAGGGTTTCTTGCGTCGCTGACCCACATTGTAAATGCGCATGACCCTCTCCCGCGGTTGAAACCGCGACCTCTCCCGCAAACGGGAGAGGTGACAGATTCGAGAAACTTACAGCCAATTGGTTGCAATAAGAAATGAGCGACACCAGCCTGATTACGACAGAGATTGATTTTACTCGTGATGGAAAGCAGTTTGGCAACTTGTCCGTGCCACAGTCGACCAATTCTGCCGGTTGGGCCAAGTATTTCTTGCCGATCTCAGTCATCCGCAACGGCGATGGCCCCACGGCGGTACTCTTCGGTGGGAATCATGGCGACGAATACGAAGGCCCCGTCACACTGATGAATCTTGCGAGGAAACTTGAATCGAACCAGATTCGAGGCCGCGTGATCATGGTCCCAATGCTGAACCGCCCGGCGGTCGCAGCCGGGACACGGTTGTCGCCGATTGATGGCGTGAACATGAATCGCGCATTCCCGGGCCGTGTCGACGATTCGATCACTGGGATGATCGCGCACTATGTGTCGAGCACGCTATTGCCTTTGGCTGATCTGGTCGTCGATATTCACTCGGGTGGCTCGTCTATGCACATGCTACCGTCGGTCAACATGCACCGGCTCGACAACCAAAATCAGATGAACCGTATGCTGTCGGCGGCGAGAGCTTGGGACGCGCCCTACATCTTTCTATATCGCGATGTGGCCGGGGCAGGCCTCCTGCCGACGTTTGCCGAACAGATGGGGAAAGTCACACTGGGTACCGAAATGGGGAGCAAAGCACAATTCGGTCCTCGCACACTTAACATCACACGGCGCGGTGTCGACAACGTCCTGCACTGGGCAGGCATACTTGTCGAGAATCCAGCGACGAAGTCGCCTGGCGAGCCGCAGGTTGTAGAAGCAAATGACGAACAAGACTACCTCATGGCTGCCTCCGGCGGAGTGTTCGAACCGCTCCTGGAACTTGGTGATCACACGGAAAGCGGCCAGATGGTGGGTCGCATCCACAACATCGAACATCCCGAACGTGCTCCGGAAGGGGTCACGGCACAGAGCAGTGGAATCCTGTTCGCCCGCCGTAGCGTTCCGTTGACAAGCCAAGGCGAATGCGTGGCGGTTCTGACGCGGCCGGTGGGATAGCTGAATCTGCTCATCGACGTTACGGCAACGCGTCGAGGTACTTCAGCAAATCAGCCATCGCCTGTGGATTGACTTCCTTTTCCAATCCTTCTGGCATGAATGAAATGCCGGTACTTTGCAGCTCTTCAATCTGACCGCGACTGATGGTTGTCTTCGTGCCGTCAGGTCGCCGAATCGTCAGACTGTTTGCGCTTTCCTCTTCGATCATCCCCGTTGTTACTCGACCGTCGTCCGATTGAATAACATAGGATTGAAACTGTGGTTTCACTTCACGATTGGGATCCAAGATGTTCAACATCACCGCCGGCAGACCGCGGTTTCGAATGCCCTTCAGGTCAGCGCCGATCGCCGTGCCAACACCTTCCAGCTGATGGCAGGCGGCACAGACTTTTTTGAACATGGCCTTACCTCGGTCGGCATCTCCGTCCAGAGAAAGCGACGTCTGATACCGGTCAACAACTTCCTGTCGTTTGGGCAACCCGCTGCCGGTGAAAATCTTGGTGACGCGGGCGCCGATTCGCCTGTCCGGGTGTTTTTTCAGCAGGCCGACGCGGGCCGGATCCAGGTCACCACGACCGACGTTGCCGGCTTCAATTTGCTGCAACAACGCCTCGATCCAAGCTGGACGCGACAAGAGCGTTTCGGCGGCTTGGGCCCGTAATATTGGACTGAAGCTGCGCCACGAACCGAGGACCAATGCCGCAACATCGGGAGTGTCGTATTCGGCCAGCGATGCCAGGACGGCGGCTTGAACTTCGATCGGCTGCCGCAAATCAAGCAGTTCGGCGAACAACATCCGCACGTCGGCCAGTGGCGCTAACCGGAGACTGCGAATCGCGGCAACCCGCTGCTCGATTGCCTTCTGTTGATCATTGGCAATGTCGCGAGACTCGCGCAACAGCTCGCCAAGTAATTCACCGGCCTTTCCACCGGCAGCGGTCAGAATTCGCTCACGGGACGCACCTTTTTGTTTCTCGACCAGCGCTTGAACCAACTTTTCGGCCAACGGTTTTTCGGCAGGCGGCAAGCTGTTGATCATCTTCAACACGACCGCCAATTCATCCCTACGATTGACCGCACCAATCTGGCGGGCCAATGTCAGCAGAAAGTCGCGGCCGTGCACCTTTGACCGAAAACGGAGGTCCCGCCCAACTACGTCAAACACTTCGCCCGCGCCATCGTGCAACGAACTGAGCACGGCAAGACGCACCCATGGATCAGCGCCGTCCTTCAGCGCGATCTTTGCCAATGCCAGATTCGGTGATGTGCCGCGAAGCGCGCCGAGCGAAAAAGCGGCTTGGTAGCGAACTCTCAACTCCGAGTCTTCCGCCATCGCAGACATCATTGCAGCAATCGCCGGCGATTTGTCTGTGAATTGCTCGCCGAGCTTCAGGGCGTGAACACGAACCATGGGATCAGAGTCCGTCAACGCGCCCAAAAGGGTTGCCTCTTCGAGTGCATCAAGCCCGGCTAGCGAATACAGCGCCGTCATCCGCCCGACCGGCAGCGAAGCGGACACAACCAGCTTCTTCAATGGCGCAATGGCGGCCCTATCCTGGCGTTGATAAAGCAGCCGCGAAGCAGTGTCACGGTGCCAACCGTTGCGATGGTCTAGTAAGGCAACCAACTTGGCCGTCGAAGACTCGCCAAGCTGAGGCGTTTGCCGCGATTGGAAGCCGTTGGGTTCGATGCGGTAAATGCGTCCACGGTCGTTGCCGCTAGTTGGCTCGAGAAACTCTAAGAACTCCGGTGGGAGAAACGCGGCACCTTCGATCAGACCGCGATAGATGTCTAAGACGAACAGTGTCCCATCGGGTGCGTTGGCCAATTGAACGGGCCGAGTCCAGATATCGCGGGTTGCGAAAAACTCCCTCCCTTCGTCTGCTCGCCGCGCCACCAATCCGACACCCTTCGCTTCGAGTGTCGCGCGATAGATCAAGTTGTTCGCCACGTCACCCACTAGCAGGTTGCCGCGAAACTCCTCTGGCCAGGCGTCACCGCGATAGATGGTAATCCCCGTCGCTCCCGTGAAGAAACCGAACGGCGTTCCACCTTCGTCGGAACCTCGGAACTTGCCCGTCTTACGCAAACTGGTCCGCAGCTCGCGCCATGGTTCGTTGGGACTGATTCGGAACAGTTTGGTGAATTTTCCCTGGGGAGCGATGTCAACCGCTGCGGACGGTGCCTGAAGATGGGGATTCCTCGCGAGGTACCGATCATCGAGCATCAGCGTTTGAGCGGGCACACTGTTGGAGCAAACGAATTTCTGCCCCCAATCGTCCATACTCATACCATGTTGCCCCCCACCGCTGGTCAGCTCGAACCGCGTCAGATCGCGCGGGTCGAAGATGAGGCCGCGACCGCGCACCGACACTGTTGGGCCATCTGAATTCGAGCCGATCCGAATGTCACCGCCGGAGAGATTCGTCGAAATATGAAACCGATTGTCAAAGCCCCAACGAAATGAATTCAACTGGGCTTCACCCGCTTTGTCCTTGCCAAAACCAGTGAAGACGACCTGACGCAGGTCCACATCACCGTTGCCATCGGTGTCTTTGATGTACAGCAGGTCTGGCGCAGCCCCAATAAACAGCCCGCCATCCCAGCAGGCAACGGCGGTGGGGTAATCCAGGTTGTCGACATAGATGGTGCTCTTGTCAAAACGGCCATCCGCATTGGTGTCTTCGAGCATTCGGACCGTACCGTGCTCCTCGAAATCCTCGACCGCATAACCGTTGTACTGTGGTAGTTCGACCACGAACATGCGCCCTTGCTCGTCAAAGTCAACCGCCACGGGATCGCGCACCAACGGTTCCGCCGCCACAAGCGTCACGCGAAAACCGTCGCACATCTGGATCTGATCGCGTGATGCCGCGGGCCCTCGAGCTGGAATGGCGGGCAACTTTGCAGCCAACTCGGCAATCGTCGGCTCCTTGTCCTGGGCGTCGACGGGAAGAACGGAACCGACAACCGCGAGAGCTGCCGAAATGACGAGTGAGCGATGGAGTAAGGGCATGATGTCAACGCGGAGTGTGAAGAGGTAGGAAAATGCGAGGCGGGTGGTCCACCACGACCGAACATCTTTGCTGGTGGCCGCGCACGTGATTGGAGTATAACCGCTGAGGCGGTGGGATTCTTGTGTCGATGTCTTGGGGGAGAGGGCCGGGCGGGCACCGAGGCGCAGCTTTGGTCGGGGCCTAGACCAGGTTCTGATTAGAAGGCCTCTTCGGCGTCGAGGTATAAGTAACGAAGAATCGACGCCACATGCGGATTTCTCATTGGTTATTCTTACTCGGATTGTCCCACGTGGGTCCATGTCCGTAAAGATTCCAAGTGGCGCGGCCCAATGTTTGATCCCGAGCGCTTGGAATCAGAAGCTGGCATGAAGCCACGGGAAAACCCGTTTTGATGGCGGACGGGGCTCAAAAAAGGGAAACGATCAAGGATGAGAGTGGAACATATCGCGATTTTTCGAAGCGTCGGGCGCAAAGGCGTTTGGCGGATTTCGCTGATCCCGTCGGTCGTCAACACCGACGCATCGAAGCCGCAAAAACCGAGCGAGTCAGAAGAGGTTCGATTGGTGGGTCAATGAAACCGCTGATTCTAGCGGCTCTTCCCATCCCATGTGGATTCCAATCAAACGGTGGGAGCCGAGGTTGATGACGCAGTCCGCAGCCTCACGCGCGGCGCGGTTTCGCCGCATCACCACTCACATCGCACGAAGACGCGTTGGATGCTTCGATACGCAACGCGTTCGGGGATATTCTGTGCGCATGACGAATGATGAGCGTGCCTCGTTGAGCGACTGTGTTCTCACATTGCTCGTCTGTGCAGCTTTGCCGCGTCGGTCGATCTCACATCGGTCTCACCGACGCACGTGGACGCCATCTGCTTGCAGCACCTCATCAGCGCGCCGAACACCAGGCGAGTTCCGATCATCGAGTCGCTGGTTGTGGAACACGCGAGCTAGCGCGTTCGAGCTATCTCGCGATACATTGCTTCAACTTCGTTGGCGGTGATCTCGCGGTCGAGAATCGTCAACTCATCGAGAAGGCCTCGATAGTGTTCATATCTGTTGTTTCGACCCGAGACGCCCAGGTAGAGATGGCCATGGGGTTTTTCGTCATACGCCGCTTTCGAATCAGCCTTCAGCAAACAGACTCGGGCTTGTGAGATTTCGTTTAAGAGTTGTTGCGTTTCCCTCGCATGGGCACCGAGCTGAAACGTCCTGAGATGCAGCATTCGCTGGTCAGCTGCATTTTCAATCACACGAGGCGAATCTTCAAAGTCGGAAATGCCGAGCACTCGGTAATAGTTCGCAGGCTGTTGTTCGGGCGGAATGCCAAGCCATTCGTAATATGGATCGAACGCTATGCCTCACGAGGCCCTTTCAAATCGTCTTTTCGCAACCCGTAGTCTAGCAAGGCGGTGCCTCGGACCGATGCGAGCTATCACTCGATTGCTGACTTCTTTCTCCATCAAGCGACAGCGATCAGGCAATAATCCCGCCTCAAGATGGGTCAACGTAATCGCGACACATCGCCTTCTGATCCTGGGGTAGACCTGTGGACGAATCCATTCACGACCGTATGATGGTCGGCTCCATCAAATGGGGCGACGCGCGAGTGTTCGGTGAAGATTCCGATGCAGGGTCATTCCGGGTACAGGGTCGTGGACAGATAGCGTTCGCCGATGTCCGGCAGCACGACCACGATCAGTTTGCCATTGTTTTCCGGCCGTTTGGCAACTTCCAACGCCGCCCAGGCAGCGGCGCCGCTGCTGATGCCGCACATCAGACCTTCCTGGCCCGCCAGCTGGCGAGCCGTTTCCGCGGCGTCTTCATCAGCGACCTGGACAACATCATCGATCACCTCGATGTTCAGAACATCAGGAATGAACCCGGCCCCGATGCCTTGGATGGTATGCTTGCCCGGCTTGAGCGCTTCACCGGCGCGGCGTTGTGTAATCACCGGGCTGTTGGCGGGTTCGACGGCGATTGACTGCAGGGATGGCTTGAGTTCCTTCAGCGTCTCTGAAACGCCCGTAATCGTGCCACCGGTGCCGACGCCGGAGACAAAGATATCGATCTTGCCATCGGTGTCGCGCCAGATCTCTGGCGCCGTGGTCTGACGGTGGACTTCCGGATTGGCGGGATTCTTGAACTGTTGCGGCATGAAATAGCGATCCGGATCCTCTGCGACCAATTCTTCGGCTCGCCGGACAGCGCCCGGCATCCCTTCGGCGGCCGGCGTCAACACCAATTCGGCACCTAACGCCCGCAGCATCCGGCGTCGTTCTTTGGTCATGCTCTCGGGCATCGTGACCCGCAGCTTGTAGCCCCGCGCCGCGCAAACAAACGCCAACCCGATCCCCGTGTTGCCGCTGGTCGGTTCAATGATCACGGTATCGGCGTGGATCTTGTCGTCCCGTTCCGCAGCATTGATCATCGCCATCCCGATCCGATCCTTGACACTCCATAAAGGGTTCATGTTTTCGACTTTTGCAACCACAGTGGCTACGCAACCATCGGTTACTCGATTCAACGCCACCAAAGGCGTGTTGCCGATACACTGTGTAATCGTTTCATTGATACCCTGATTGGCTGCAGTTGACATGATGGTTCCTTCTGTTTCGAATCGAAGTGGCCGAATGGCGGGAAACTGAATATAGCAGACCATTCAAAACAGGGTCAACGCAATCAGACTTGATTGTTGCTACGATGAATATGGGTACATTTTCAAGCGACACCTAATTGCTCAAAATGACGGAACTGCGTTTCCGTCATTACGCGTGATAAGCGATTTCAGAACACCCAGGTTGATGGTCTCCGCGAGGAAATGTACGGACCCGTCCGACATCGCCACTTGGACCCCGCCGGGATGGTTGCTTCCCATTTCGCCGGCGCCTCCGTTGATCACCGTTTTCATCGTTTCCAGATCCAGGTCGGTGGGCTCCATCCAATTGGTCGAGGATCCGACGACCTCAACGACCAGAATCGTATTTGAAGTTCCGTCTGTGATGTCCGCAAAACGGATCTGATTCGGACCTTCAAAAACCGTACCAGGTCCGACAATGGCCATGTAATTGGTCCGAGCGTGATTCGCCCCATCCGCCGACGGGCAGCCATATACTCCAATCGCGATCTGCGAAAGGTGCCGGTTCTGGGGTGAATCCCAGGCAGTGTTGAAATCGATCTGCTCATACAGCGCGGATTGTTCAATGAAGGGGAGAATCAACGTTCTCCAACTGTGCAACTTGTTACCGTCTTCGTCCACCGTGTAAGCCGGAGGAAGTGCGCCGTAGCTATCGTGGTAATTGTGCATGGCCAGGGCAATTTGCTTGAGATTATTCGAGCAGTGCATCCGTCGCGCAGCTTCCCTCGCTGCTTGGACAGCTGGTAGCAACAGGGCAATCAATACCGGACCAGCACAAAGAAAGATTCCCAACACGGTGATCATGGCGACCATTCCGCCTGACATTCCGGAGGCCGTTGGCGGTGCCTTCACCGCGCCGGGTTTCAGAGGCGCGCCAATCGTCACCGTCTGACCGCACGAAGCGCAAGGGCCACTCTGCCCCACATACTCGTCGGCAACCTGGGTTACTTTGCCGCAATGCGGGCATTGGAATCGTATAGGCATCGAAATCCTCCTGATTGCAAGCAAGGGCTTGAAATGTGGCGGCGCTGAACGCGAATGGGCATGTGGACGTTCCTCAACCTCTAATTTGGGTTATTCGACCCGAGGGAGACTATCTTGGTGATTTTGGCGCACATCATCTTGGTGAGTTTTGTCGCGAGAACTGGAATTACGATGCCCCGACTGGCAGACGCCTGAGCGTACGATTATCTTGGGCCAGCGTTACCAGACCGTCAATCCGGCCTCCGCTCGGACCATCCCACACGATGAATACTACAACGGCCAGACTTGTTGCCTTGGTTACCGGCGGAGGAACGGGCGTCGGACGCGCCGCGGTCCTGCAATTTGCCCGCCGAGGTTTCGACGTCGTCATCAACTACTCACGATCCGCTGATGACGCACAGACGACGGCGCGTGACGCCGAAAAGCTCGGTATCGACGCGTTAGTTGTCGCCTGCGATGTGGCCAACGACGATCAGGTCCGTGCAATGGTCGAACAGTGCCGGCGACGGTTTGGGCATTTGGATGTGATCGTCAACAACGCGGGGCGGACTCACTTCATCGACCACACGAATCTGGAAGCGGTCACCGAAGACGTTTGGGACGAGATTCTGGGTGTTAATCTGAAGGGTGCATTCTTTGTGAGCCGTGCGGGGATTCCTTTACTGCAAGCCTCACGCGGCGGCGCGATCGTCAATGTGGCCTCGACGGCCGCTGTCAGTGGACAAGGTAGCTCGATTCCCTACGCAGCCTCCAAAGGCGCGTTGATCACTATGACCAAGTCGATGGCTAGATCGCTCGCGCCTGGAATCCGCGTGAACGCGGTCTGCCCTGGACCGATCATTTCACGGTGGCTGTCTGATCATCCAGAGATGCTGGACGGCGCGATCAAGATTACGCCATTGGAACGGGCGTCGACAACCGACGATGTGGCCGACGTGATCACGTTTCTGGCGTGTGACGCGGAAATGATGACCGGGCAAGCACTGATTGTGGACGGCGGCCGCACAATGTAGATGTGGCCGAGTAGAAGGGTGTCTGCCGTCCTTCCGAAAGGACGGGCAGATCAAGTAATTAGACAGCCCTAAGCCCAATACCGTTTAATGAATCACAACTACTGACTGCTTAAAGGTTTTCGTTGGTGGCGGTGGGTGCCGGTGTTGTGGTCGCTTCTTCGGCCAGCCAGACATTTTGCGTTTGATGACGCGCGGGTTGATTCGGTTGCGTTT
>PVBE012114223.1_pt1 | contig 12290 bp, 12 predicted proteins | sample 1631181 | NCBI WGS metagenome assembly PVBE01 (sample SAMN08397723, study PRJNA350692) | Marine metagenome, whole genome shotgun sequencing project. | isolation source: water | place: Pacific Ocean | collected 2012-04 | reverse complement strand
TCTCCATGACGTCGCGGTGCCCGTAGCTGAACTTGAACGAGCTGCCGGAGCAGTAGCCGAGCTTGCCGATGACCTTGGCCATCCGGCCGTCATCGTCCTGCTCGAAACTGAACCCGCTACCCGAGGCAGGCGTTGTCCTTGATGTAGTCCTTTTCGGGGACCTTCGCCCACCGGTTCCCGCTCATCATGGCCTCTTCCGAGGCGGAAGTGTGGCATTCCCCACCCTCGAACTTGTAATGCTTGGCGAGGTCCGTCGCCCCGTTCTCGCCATGGAACTTGCCGTCGAGGAGGACGCAGCACCCGCACTTGAGCTTGGTATTCTCGTCCCCGAACGCCTCGCATTCGCTCCACTCGTCATCCGTGTTGTGGAGGTAGGGATAGAGCTTCTGGCCAGCAGGTACCGTTCCGTCGCCCATGTCCCGGGAGCTCGCGAACTTCGTGGTGCTCTTGAGGCAGATGTCGTCCTGGGTGGAGATCTTGAGGACGTTCATGCAGTCGTCACAGGTCTCTTCTACCAGCCGCGACTCACTGTACGCAGGTACGTAGCTCTCCTTTCCTTTGCAGACCTCGTTGTCGCAGCAGCAGCCCGCGAGGAATACGGCCAGCACGAGGACTGGTAGAATAGTAAGTGGCCTCCCCATGTAGACAAGTAGGCATTGCAGGTAAATAAACATACAGTGGAGCGCGCGAGTGAGAGGCCCCACGGACAGTTTCGCCCGTCAGTCGTCCAGCGACAGTTCCACGACGATATCGTCCCTCGACGAGGATGCCCCGATGCTGGAGCGGACGTTCATCCCGCTGATGTATGATACCTTTAGCGAGCTCCGTCCCGCGGGTAAGTCCCCGACCCCTCCCGTCCGGACCCATATCCTGTGCTCCCCATCGAGCTCCCTGTTCAGGTCGAACTTGCAGATGAACGTCGCGGGGCCTGTGGAGGGGCCCTTGAGGACACCGCAGAACGTAGACTCCCCTTCGAACGAGAGCTGAAGAGGATTCCCGTCCAGCTCGGGCACCCTCGTCCTTGCGATCGGCAGCTCGTAGCGGACGATGTTCTTCCCGGTGTTCGTGTCCTTCACGATCCCCAGCGAGCCCTCTCCGACGTCGAGCGGGATGACGATCCGCTCATGCTGGAGCGCGGCCTCGTCGATGTAGCCGGACAGCGATGAGAGCATGGACCCGATCCTCTTGATCCTCAGCAGCTCGCACTGGGTGCACGTTCGGGCGTCCAGAGTGGTGAAGTAGTCGAGGACACCACCGGCCGGACCGTCCCTGTCCGCCTCGCAGATCCTGCAATGGAATGACGGTTCGTGGAACACCAGGGTGCTGATCGAGCACAGCACCAGGATCGTGATGAAGAACTCGAAACGTCGCACGATAAGGTGCTCCAGCGTCAAGATGAAGTCTTTCTCCGCCATCCTTCGGTCACTCTATCGAACAGCGAGTATTAACTCTTTTACGTTTTAAACGGAAGTCCTCTTCCGAGAGGGAGGGGATGGAGCTGTAAGGCACTCGCCGGACGAGTACCGGTCCAGAGGATGCACGGCGTTCCCGGGTACGTGCAGGGCGCTTAAGGGGCACCGACACCATAAAGCATAAGTACCACTGCGCCACCGTCACACATCATGGTGCTCACCCATGACCTGATCCTGGCCGAGATAGAGGCAGGCAACATCGCCATCGAGCCGTTCGATCGAACGGCGGTCGGCCCCGCGTCCGTGGACCTGACCCTCGCCCCCGAGATCCGCATCTTCCGCAACATCGACCACTCCATCCCCGTCGTCGAGGGCTCCGACTTCCGCAAGATCACCAAGCACAAGGTCATCGAGGACAAGTACACTATCAAGCCCAAGGAGCTCATCCTGGGCATCACCAAGGAGCGGGTCACCCTGTCGCCCACCATCTGCGGGTGGCTCAACTCCCGCTCGCGCTTTGCGCGGTTGGGGCTCATGGTGCACATCACAGCACCGTTCATACAGCCCGGTGTCTCAAACCGACAGGTGCTCGAGATCTTCAACGCCGGCCCCAACAACCTCGAGATCGTCCCCGGCGAGCGGCTGTGCCAGCTCATATTCCAGCGATGCGAGGGCGAGGCCCAGTACCAGGGCCTGTTCAAGGAGCAGGAGCTCTGAGAACTAACTGCCGCGGCAGAACGAGAAGTACCCGAACACGCAGCTGCCGAAGACCACGAGGCCCAGCCCGGCGTAGATGTACATCTGGAGCTTCGACGGCTCCTTGGGCGCCAGCTCCTCGGCCCAGTCCTCGTTGCCGTCGGCCATCCTATACGTCTCTGAGCGGACCTCGGCGTCATCGTACACCTCGCCCTCCTGCGTGAAGGTCCCCGGCCCGGTCGTGGGCGCCGCCGACGTGTCCGGCGGTGGTGTGACCCCCTCCATCCCCGAGACGTTGAGGTCGACCGTCTCGTTCATGTCCGTTGTCCCCATCAGCGTCTTGTTGAGAGTGCCCGAGAAGATTCCCTCCAGCCCCGTCTCGTTGCCACCTGCCTCCGGATCGTAGTCCTCGATGTCATCCTTCCACGCGTCGGGGAGCCCCTCGTAGATGGAGCCGATGTCGTCGCTGCTTACGGTGTCATCGGTGTCGTTCCCGGCATTCGTGTCGTTCGTGTCCGGCCCGTCCGGGTCCACCTCTCCGGGACCGGGGGCGTCCATCACAACGGAGGGGACGTATACGTCGGCATCGGGACGCCGCCACACGCGGGCGGTCCGGTCCCAAGAAGCAGTGTAGATGAAGTCAGCGTCCGCGAACACGTCGGTCACCGCATCGGTGTGCCCGGTAAGCGTCTCAAGCAGCGTGAGGTCGGTGCGGTTCCAGAGCCGGACCGAGCCGTCCCGGGAGGCGCTGTACACGTAGTCCTCGTCCGCATGGATGGCCGTGACGGTATCGTTGTGCCCCCCGAGGACCGCCACCGACGAGAGGTCGTCCGTCCGCCACACCTGGACCGTGTAGACCTTGGCCTGTGTGTCCCGGCCGTCGGTGAAGATGTGCTCGTCGTCGGCGAACACCACCTGCATGCCCGTGGCCGTCGGTGTAGTGAGCGTGCCCGCGGGCAACAGGTCGGACCGGCGCCACACGCGCACCTCCTTGTCGCCGAACGACGCCGTGAAGACGTGGTCGGTGTTGGTGACGACGTCGGTGACCCAGCCGCGGTGTCCGCGGAGCACGTTCTCGAGAGAGAGATCGGCCCGGCGGTACACGCGCACGGTCTTGTCGTCGGAGGCCGTGTAGACGCGCTCTCCATCGCTCCATACACCGGTCACGAGGTCCGTGTGCCCCTCCAGCGTACCGATTGGCGAGAAGTTGGTGTTGCTCCACACCCGGGCCATGGTCTCGTAGGCGACGGTGTAGATGTAGGTGTCGTCCACTACCAGCTCGGACACGGTCGCGCCGTCCATCCGGACCAGCAGGCCGGGGGAGAAGTCCTTGCGGCTCCACACCATGACCGTACCGTCGTCCGAGCCGGTGAAGATGTACTTCCCTTGGGCCCACACGGTGTTCACGGAGTCGGTGTGGCGGTCGAGCATACCGACGAGGAGTGGATGAGAGTCTTCCGGAAGTGCCGGTGCGGTAACAGGTGTCGCCTCGGGCGCGGGTACCGGGGTGGGTGGGGGGGTCGTGACGTTCTCGTCAAGAGTGGCGTTCTGGTCAAGGGTCGTGTTCTCGTCCTCGCCGTGGACGGTGCACAGGATAAGGATGAGGACAAGCAGGACGCACGCTGTGGTGCGCGCATGCACGGGAGGGTTCCTCGACCTCATAGGAGTATAATGGCGTTCTTGTGTTATATGGTTGTCCGTGGGCAGGTCATTCTGGGCAGCTGGGTTGCGGAGGACGAAACGCCCCCCGCGGAGTGGGGCCACCGGGGTTCGAACCCGGGACACCCGGATCTCAAATCCTCATCTTGGTATCGGAAGATCCAAGTCGGAACTTCAGTCCGGCGCTCTCCCAGACTGAGCTATGGCCCCTTGGTTCCGTTCCGGAGTGCGGTGGTTTCCTTTATATAGATTTCTTTTAGCCTCCGGTAGTGACCACCATCACGCTGGGCACTACGGGAGCCGCGCTAAGGGCTGCGGTCCAGGCGCTCCCCATCTGCCGCCACTGCGAGGGGTGCCAGGGCGCCGATCCCACCAATCCCGACCCGGTCCACCACGCCTCCATCGAGCTCACCGGGAAGTGCAACCACGAGTGCATGTTCTGCTACTCGCGAGTGGCCGGCGACGCGGGGACGCTGCCAGAACCCGGGTACTACGGCGAGCCGGATCCCCAAGCGATCACCGTGAGCCAGTACGGCGAGCCACTGATGGAGCCCGAGCGACTGCTGGCGGTGCTGCGCGAAGCGCGGGAGGCCTATGGTAACGTGCGGCTCGATCTCCAGACCAACGGCACCCTGCTCACTCCCGCCCTCTGGGAACGGCTGGAGGGGTTGGTGGACCTGTGCATGGTGTCGGTCAGCGCAGCAGACCCCACCCACCATGCCGCCGTCAGCGGTGCGGACACCTTCGACCAGCTCGTGCAGGCGCTGTCGCTTGTAGGGCGGTCGAGGGTGTGGGGCATCGTACGGGTGGTCGACATGCCGGGCATCAACAGCGACCAGCTACCCGCCATCACCGAGCTCGCCCGCAGGACCGGCATGGACGAGGTAATGGTGCACCAGTGCGCCGTCCACGCCGACAACCGCGACCGGCTGGTCGCCGCCGGTCTCGACCTCGACGCCGTGGCCTATGTTCCCGGCCTGGTCATGCGCGTGGCCCGAGCCGCGGAGGAGACGGGGATGCGCGCCACCATCCAGGGCTGCGTGCTGTCCACTCTTCGTACCATGGACGCCGATACCCTGCCCTACCTGGTAAAAGACTCGCTGTCCGAGGTGCCCCGGCTCAAGCGACAGCGGGCTCAGATGGGGAAGAGCGCGTGCGGTAAGGACTGCCCGGGGTGCCCCATGCGCGCCGGCAATCCTTAAGAAGGTGAGCCGCACCCACACCACGCAGAGGTGGACACCATATGAAGGAGGCGATGTTGTACGAGAAGGGGAAGGACGGCGTGGCCGCCTGCTCGCTCTGCAACCACAGGTGCCACATAAAGCCGGGGAAGCGGGGGGTGTGCCGGGTGCGCGAGAACCGCGACGGCACCCTGTACTCGCTTACGTACGAGCGGCCGGTGTCCATGGCCGTGGATCCCATCGAGAAGAAGCCGCTGTTCAACTTCCACCCGGGGACGCGTGTGTTCTCCCTCGCCACCGCCGGTTGCAACCTCACGTGCAGCTTCTGCCAGAACTGGACGCTGTCCCAGGCCGATCCCGGGGACATCGGCTCGCGCCAGGTGACCGCTGAAAAAGTTGCGGAGCTGGTGGAGTCCGAGGGGTGCGCCGGCATCGCCTACACTTACTCCGAGCCCACCATCTTCTTCGAGTACGCCTACGACATCGCCAGGCTCGTGCACGAGAAGGGCCTGTACAACGTGTTCGTCACCAACGGCTACATGACCGTCGACGCCGTGCAGGCCATCGCGCCGTACCTCGACGCCGCCAACGTGGACCTCAAGTCGATCCGGCCCGCCTTCTACAAGGAGCGGTGCGGTGCGCCCAAGGGGCCCGACGCGGTGCTGGCGTCCATCCGCGAGATGCGCGAGCACGACGTGCACGTGGAGGTCACCAACCTGGTGGTCCCCGGACTCAACGACAGCGACGACGACCTGCGGGAGCTGTGCGAGGCCGTGGCCGCCATCGACGCCGGCATCGCCATCCACTTCTCGCGGTTCCACCCCGACTACAAGCTCCGTGACCGGCAGGCGACGCCCTCGGGGACGCTGGAGCGGGCCCAGGCCATCGCAAAGGACGCGGGACTGCGGTACATCTACGTGGGCAACGTCCCCGGCAGCGACGGGGAGAACACGTACTGCCCGGCCTGCGGGGGATTGCTTATTAAAAGGTACGGCTTCACGATCATCAGCGACGCGGTCTCGCGTACAGGGGTGTGCCCCGAGTGCGGTGAGGCCATCGAGATCATGGGTGAGCGCAATGGCTGACGAGGACAGGACCGAGGACCGGGACGAGGACGAGGAGCTCGAGTTCAAGGAGCTCCGGTTCATGGAAGAGGAGGAAGCAGATGAGCTTATCGAGAAGAAGGGCTGGATGCACGCCCGGTTCGTGTACGAGGTCCAGCAGGCCGATGCCGAGACCGTCCAGGCGGCTCTGAAGAAGATCGTCGCCACGCTCCGCGCCCAGGACCATATCGAGGTGGCCGAGGTCAAGTACACCTCCGTGGAGGACATCGGAAACAACGTCCACTCCATGATCGGTGACGTTGGTGTGTACGCCCGGGGCCTCGACGTGCTGATGATGATGGTGCTCAACATCACACCTTCCACCGTCATCCTCATCGAGCCCGAGAGCCGCGTGCTCTCGATCACTGAGATGCAGAACATCCTCGGCGACGTTGGATCGATGATGGAGCACATGGCAAACGAGAACATCCAGCTCAATATCAAGCTAGATGGCCTGGCACGGGGGAAGATGCTCGAGCCGGCAAGGGACTAGACCGCACGCCCACGTGCTGTGCCTGCCCACGCAAAGAGATAAGCCATAAAAAGCTCGCTCCTTATTGACAGTCCGTGGAACTCCCCACGCTCCACGTCATCCCCATCGACTCGGTGCTGCTCCACGAGGCGATCATCCCCGATAAGGTACAGAGCCTGGCCAGCATTATAGAGTCGGACGGCGTCCAGAAGAATCCGATCATCGTCTTCCCCACCAAGGACGGAGAGCAATACATCGCCATCGACGGCATCCACCGTGCCGAGGCTATGCGCGAGCTGGGGTGCGTGAGCGTGGTAGCATCGCTCGTCGACTATACCGATGCCTCCATCGAGCTGTTCGGCTGGTCGCAGGTGTTCTTCTCCGTGGAGCGGGAAGAGCTGCTGGACATCATCAAGAAGGTGTGCGGACGCAAGCCCGAGCAGAGGGACTTCTGGGACGCGGCCCACGCTCTGACGACACGGCAGGCGTACTTCGGCTGCGCGTTCCGCAAGGGCGAGGGTGCCTTTCTGTTCCCCTGCAAGGATTTCTCGGTGGAGCAGTGGGCCGTGTTCGACCGCGCTTTCATGGCCGAGATCCGTGACAGGGAGATCGCTCATCGGCCCGTGTCCAACGACTACTGCCTGGACGTGTTCGAGCGGGACGAGGACATCGCCTGCCTGTGCCGACGCCCGGTCATCTCCAAGGAAGAGGTCGTGCGCATGGCGCTGGCGCGGACGCCGCTCCCGTCCGACACCACCCGCCACATTATCCCCAACCGTCCGCTGGGGCTCAACACGCCCCTTGGCCTGCTAAAGGCACACGTCCCCATGGACGTCGCGAACTCGATCATCGAGGCCGAGGTCCAGAACCGGTGGACCAAGGGTGCCATCCGGCACTATCCTGACTCTGTCTACATCTACGACGAGTGAATCTCATTGTTGCGCGACGGTTGCGCGTTCGTTTCAGGTAAAGGTTTTATATCGTGAAGAACTCTATAATATCGCGTGATATAACAATGGTTATATTTACTGTGACAAAACGTGCACAGGCCTCCCTTGAGTTCCTGATGAGCTACGGGTGGATGTTCATCATCATCGTCATCGCGGGAGCCGCGCTCTACTCGGCGGGCATCATCAATCCGTCCACGTACCGCAAGACCGGATGTGTGGGATTCGAGAAGATGCACTACCGCGACCACCAGTTCCGTGCCACGGGGACGACGGGCATCTGGGACATCACCGTCGACAATCCTGACGCGGATGACCGTGACAGCTCTTTCAAGCTCCGTATCCAGAACGGTGGAGGTATGTCCATACGCGTTCGCAACGTCGACGTAGAGTACCCTGAAGGCGTGCACGTGACATGGACGGAGCGCGGCTACAACTGCGACTACTACAACACTGGGGGCGACACGACCAGCGGCTGTCTCGAACAGAACGTGTCCGAGGGCGAGATCAGCACACTTTCCATCGAGGACGTGGGCGCCGGGATGGTTGACCTCCACCACGGCAATGGGTATCGTGCAAAGGTCAAGGTCACCTTCGACGTGTTCAACGCCATCGGCGACCACGCAGAGACGGCCATCTGCTCGGGCAAGATCGAAGGCGGCCAGGACCCAGAGTCGATCAGCCTCATCGTCTCCGCCGGGGCCGTCGAAGAGGACGCCGGCACGTCCACGATCACCGCGCGTCTCTCCGGGCACAACGACCTGGACGTTCATGTCGTATACACGATCAGTGGTACTGCCATAGATGGCACCGACTACAGCCTCGATGCCTACGAGGTGACCATCCCGCAGGGCGACCTCGAGCGGAACATCACCGTCACCTCCACACACGACCGGGTGGACGAGGACGATGAGACGGTCATCGCGACTATACAGAGCGTCTCCAACATCGCCTACAACCAGGCGGGACAGTCAGCGACGGTCACGATCACCGACGACGACTCCTCGAGCATCGTCATCGACAACAGCACGCCTGTTGTCTTCGAGGTGCCGGGCCAGGCGCAGAGCACGACCTATAAGGTCAAGATGAACAGCGATCCCACCGACACGGTCACGGTCACGCTCGCAGAGACCGTCGACCACCACTCCGAGCTCAGCATCACGAGCTCAACGACGCTCATCTTCACCGGCGGCGGCGGCGGCAACTGGGACGACTACCAGACCGTGAGCTTCTCTGTGGTCGATGACGACTATGACGAGGCGACCGGGGACGGACTGCACTACGGTCATATCACACACACCGCTGCGAGCAGCGATACCCTATATGACGGCCAGTCGCGCCAGATCAATCCCGAGGTCTATGACGAGGACGTCTCGGGCATCACGCTCACAGAGTCCGGCGGGTCCACCGCGGTCACCGAGGACGGCACCACCGATACCGACACCTACACTGTCGTGCTCGATACCAAGCCGTATTACGATGTCGTCGTCACGGTCACCGATGACACCGAGGCGTACACCGACAAGAGCAGCCTGACCTTCACCGACGGCGACTGGGACTCGACGCAGACCGTCACGGTCACGGCGTTCAAGGACTACATCGACGAGACGACCGACCCGCACACCGGGACGGTCTCGCACAGCGTGGCAAGCACCGACAGCAAGTACAGTGGTATGTCGCTCTCGTCCGTGTCGGTCAGCATCACCGATGACGACTCGGCGGGCACGAGCGTGCCCGACACCGATACGGACGTTGCCGAGGGACAGACGGGCGACGGATACTACGATATCCTGCTCACCAGCGAGCCCGTCGAGACCGTGACCATCACCATCGTCGACTTCGACGAGCAGTACGAGGCCATGAGCCAGCTGACGTTCACATCGGGCAACTGGAACGTGAGCCAGCAGGTGACCGTTACGGCCACCGACGATGATGTCGACGAGGCGGCGACGCACCAGCATTACATCTGGAACAGTTTCTCCAGCACCGATTCCAAGTACAGTTCGGGCTTCGTTGGGGTGGGTGTGACCATCACCGACGACGATACCGCTAGTATGACGCTCACCGAGTCCGGCGGCTCTACGGCCGTCACCGAGGGCGGGGCCACCGACAGCTACACCGTGGTCCTCGGGAGCGATCCCAACACGACCGTCACCGTGACCATCGGTAACGACGCCGACCTCCAGTCCATGACGGCCCTCAGCTTCGACTCGGGTGACTGGGACTCGACGCAGATCGTGACCGTAACGGCGGAGGACGACTCGGACGACGAGACGTCGCCCGAGATAAGCACTATCACCCATACCGTAACGAGCTCCAACAGCGACTACAACGGCTATGCCCTTGGCAGCGTATCGGTCAGCGTCACCGACGACGACGTAGCTGCCATCACCCTCAGCCTCTCGGGTTCCCCGCTGGCGGAGGACGGAGGCACGGCTACAGTGAGCGCGTCCGCGAACACGGAGGTAGCGGCCGAGGTCACGATAACACTGGCGTTCTCCGGGACGGCGACCCTCTCGGACGACTACACCCGCTCGGGCACGAGCCTGACCATCTCAGCGGGCCAGACCACGTCCAACTCGGTCACCATCACTGGTGTCAACGACGATTACGATGACGATGTCGAGACGGTCATCGTGGACATAGACACCGTGGGCCCGGCAGCGAACGCCGCCGAGAGCGGTACTCAGCAGGTGACCGCAACGATTACCGATGACGAAGATGCCAGCATCACGGTAGCCGAGTCGGGCGGCTCGACCGACGTGAACGAGGAAAGTGCGACTTCGGACACCTATACGATCGTCCTCACCAGTAAACCGACGGATGACGTCACGATCGCCATCTCCTCGGCCGACGAGACCGAAGGCGCGACCGTAGACCCGTCCTCGGTGACGTTCAATCCGGGGGCCCCGAACCCCTGGAACACGCCGCAGACGGTGACGGTGACTGCCGTGGACGACGGTGTCGTCGAGGTGAACCCGCACACGGTCCTGATCACTAATGGAGCTGCCTCCAGTAGTGATGGAGACTACAACACCTTGAACCCGGACGACGTGACTGCGAACATCAGCGACAACGATTAGCCGTAGGTAGTGCGCTCCCGGCCTCAATCTGGACCGCTTGAGTTGACGCTCCGTCGGAGGAACAGCTCCTCTTTCCCCATCACGTATTTACTCAAGCTCGACGATGGCTCAGGGTCCACGGCGAGCGATTCCAGGGACAGCAACGACGGAACCCTCACGAACATGAACCCCAGCTCCGACTGGATCGATTCGACAGTGGGCGAATAGGGACAAACCTACAGGAGTAGATTAGACATCCCGTATCCGAAGAACGGGTTCAGTCGCTCGCGGCCTTTGCCGCCGGCACCTTCCCGCCGAACCAGCCCTCGCGCTTCCAGCCCCAGTAGGCAAGGCCCAGCAGCGTGATGAGGGTGATGTCACCGATAACGGTGAGCCGGGTTATCTTGATGCCCATCAGCATGTTCAGGTAGATGATGGACAGCACCACCAGGGCGATGGACACCGCGAACGCGATGGTGAACCGCTCGATGGCGTCGATCTCCTCGTCGTCGAACAGTCCGATGGTCCAGGCGTACCCGGGCACCACGAACACCAGCAGCAGGCCGGTGAGGATGAGCAGGGGCTTGATCGCGTACTTGCAGGCGGAGTTCTCGGGCATGGAGGTCGGTTCGAAGATCGAGATCGCCTCGGTCATCCCGGCCACCTCGCACAACCCCGTGTAGGATGCAAGGCTTGCTCCGTAGAGCACCAGGATCGCCACCAGGGCCACGGGGATGAAGTATTTGTGGTCGGTGTAGGAGGTGATCTGTGCCTCCAGTGCGTCGAGACCAGAGGGCTCGTCGTCCGCCATGGAGCATGCTGTGTGACTGAGTTATTTAAATGTACTGTCAGGCCTGCAGGCTCAGGCCTTCTTCTTGGCCCCTTTCTTCGCTTTCGCGGGCTTCTTCTTCGGCGCGGATTTCTTCTTCGCTTTCTTCTTGGGCTTCTCCTCCGCATCGTCCTGGCAGCCGCAGCCGCACACCGCTCGGGCGTGCGCTGCGATCGGTTTCCTGTCCGCGGCCCCGGTCGGCTCGTTGCCCTGGGCAGCCACGAGCTCGCGCAACGCCTCCAGCCCGAACACGACCTTTACCTCGGAGGACACGCCATCCTCGCCCCTGAGGCTCTCGAGGAACTCCGTGACCTGCTTGATGGCGTCCTCGTCCTTGGACTTCCATTCCTCCCCCTTGCCCTCCGGGTAGACGAACGCCAGGATACCGCGCTCCATGTCGTGGTAGAGGAACACCTTTTCGATGCGCTCCGCGACCTGGCACTCCGGGCATGTGACCACGTTCAGCTGGCCGTCGAGCACGAGCTGGCGCAGGTCCGGGTCCTTGGTGACGTTGACGCTCTCCCACAGTTTCGCCTTGAAGGTGGCACCGCACTCGCACTGGAACTCGTACTCGCAGAAGGTCGACATGGTACACTCCCATAGCACGTGAAGGTTCTTAAAGCTGGCCCAGGAGCGGCCCCGGTCACCGGAACATGGTGTCGGCGCTGTCGTGCTCCCGTGGGCTCGAGCCGCTCGGTCCCGTGATGGGGCCGAACGTGCGCTCGTACTCCTCCACGTTACGAGAAAGCCACGCGGCGATGCTCTTGGCCTGGTAGGGATCGATTACCAACCGTACCTCGGCCGTGCGCCTGAACACCGCTTGTCCCGGATCGATGGCGGCCGTGCCGAACGCCTCGGTAGGATCGGTCTCCTCCGAGAACACGATCACCTCGAAGAATCCTGGCCGCGGGCCGCCGTACACGCCGTTG
>PVBE010256648.1_pt1 | contig 12290 bp, 9 predicted proteins | sample 1631181 | NCBI WGS metagenome assembly PVBE01 (sample SAMN08397723, study PRJNA350692) | Marine metagenome, whole genome shotgun sequencing project. | isolation source: water | place: Pacific Ocean | collected 2012-04 | reverse complement strand
TCTTTGCTAGCGATCGAAAAACAGAAAATCGTCCGCCAACACCAAAAATCTCGTTCGCCGCACCACCTCAATAGCTTCAATCCGAAATCAAACCCATATGCAGCTGCATCACCGACACTCATGCAATATGCGGGCTAGAAGATCCCGTCCTCGTTCATTTCTTCGAGCGTCTGATCGAACGCCTGCGTCATCTGGTCGATGTCCGACCGCTGCATCGGCGTCGACAAGGCGCCGATCCCGCGCATGGACAATTGTATTCCGCGGTTACACATACCGAGAAACGTGAGAAGGTTACGGTCGGCATCTGCGGTGGTCGGGCCGCGCGCATCGATCAGCGGTTCGAGCGTCCAGTGCACTTCGAACAGCGAGCCAGCGCCGGTGACCTGTGCCGGTGCCCCGTATTTTTCGAGCGCTGATCTGAGACCGGCGCGGGCGAGTTCGCCGAGGTCGTTAATGTGGCCGATCGCCGCTTCATCGAGCAGGCGCATCGCTTCGAGGCCCGCGCTAACAGAGATCGGGTTGGCGCTGAAGGTGCCGAGATTCGCTACAGTTCCGCCTTCGTCGGGATCGCCCAGAACGCGCATGAATTCGCGGCGGCCGCCGACCGCGCCGACGGGGAAGCCGCCGCCGATGGTTTTGGCCATTGTAGTTAAATCGGGCTCCAGGCCATAAAAGCCCTGCGCGCCCCCGACCGCATGGCGCAGCGTAACGACTTCGTCGCAGACGAGAACGATACCGGCGCGCGCGGTCTCGGAGCGTAGAACTTCCAGGAATTCCGGCGTAGCCGGGATCACGCCGCCGGCGAACAGGATCGGTTCGACGATGATCGCCGCAAGTTCACCGCCGAAACGTTCGACCGCTTCGCGAACGGCTTGCGGGTCGTTGTAGCGGATCAGCACCACGTCCTCGGTCGCCGCCGCCGGGAGCCCGGCGACGTCTGCCGTCGGTACGCTGACCCGTACCGGGTCGTCCGGCGCCGGCACGTCGTGTCCGCCGACCATTACGAAATCCGACGAGCCGTGATAGCCACCCTCGAACTTCCCGATCCGGTTGCGCCCGGTGCAGGCGCGGGCGATACGCAGCGCGACCATCACCGCTTCGGTGCCCGAATTGTTGAACACGACTTGCTCGACACTCCGGATGCGCTCACACAGGTGGCGAACGAACTCGTACTCCCGGGCACCGGGAGCGGAGAAACTCGTCCCGAGTTCTAACTGTTTCCTCACGGCCTCGCTGATATCTTGGTGGCCGTGTCCGTGGATCATCGTGGTGTAGTTGTTGTGAAAATCGATCCGGCGGTTGCCGTCGAGGTCGGTGCTGTAGATCCCCTCGGCGCGGTCGACGTAAAACGGGAACGGCGCGTGCTTCAACAGCGAACGCGAGGTGCCGGTCGGAATACAATCGCTCGCCCGAGCGGCGTGCGTACGTGAGGTCGAATTCTGGTCGCTGAATTCCCGGTAGATAGTCGACTCCTGTATTCTGTTCATGGTTAGGAACTCCGATAAAAGTGGCGCCTACAAACGCGAATCAACATCCCTTGCCGGATCATTTCGCACTAATCCCTTCAACCTCGACTTGATCCAGCGCTTTACCGACACGAACAACGATCTCATCGATCTCGGATGCCTCGATGATTAGCGGCGGCGCTATGATCACATTACGTCCCGCGGGGCGGGTGACGACGCCGTGTGCTAGTAGAGCTTCGTACACCGCCGTCACGACGTCGTCGGCGTCGTCATTCACGATGCGGTCGTCGGCGTCGCGACGCAGGAAATCCAGGCTTGCGGCGAGTCCTTGGGCGCGGACTTCGCCGACCAGGGGATGATCGGCAAACGGGGCGAGGCCGGCAGCGAGGCGCTCGCCCATCGCGCGCGCATGTTCGACGAGCCCGTCGCGTTCGATGATCTCGATCACCTTCAGCGCCGCGGCAGCGCCGACGGGGTGCGCCGCGAACGTGCTCGCATGTGCGAGTGTTCCGACCTCGTCGGAACCCGTTTCGAGCGCCTCGTATAAGTCACGCCCGAGCCCAACGGCGGATACCGGAAAATATCCCGAGGTGATCCCCTTCGCGATAGTGACGTGCGCGGGGGAGAGGTCGAACGTTTCGCAGCCGAAAAGCGATCCCGTTCGTCCAAAGCCGGTGACCACCTCGTCGATCACGAGGTCGATACCGTGGGCGTCAAGTACGCGAGCGATCGTCGGAAAATACTCGGGAGGTGGTAGTTTGAAACCCGCTGAAAAACTCACGGGCTCTGCAATCAGCGCGGCGATGGACCGATCGGGCTCCGCGGCGATCAGTGTTTCCAGTTCGGTGGCACAACGTGCGGCATACTCCGCGGTCGTTTCGCCGGGTTCGCGGTCACCGTGGTAGTCGGCCTGCGATATATGTCGGAAGCCAGCCAGCGGTAATCCAAATTCCTCGTGATGTCCGCCGGTGACGCTGGCCGATGCCAAGGTTCCGCCGTGATAGCTGCCGTGGCGCCCGATGATCGTTTTCCGTTCGGGTTCGCCGCGAGCGACCGCGCCGAAGCGTAACAGCTTGATCAGAAAGTCGATCGCTTCCGAGCCCGACGACCCGAAGATGAAATGGGCATCGGGCACAGGGATGATCTCGATCAGCTTCTCGGCGAGGTCGAGAGATGCCTTGCTTGTACGGTGCAGGCCGGATACGAAGAACGGGAGTTCTCGGTATTGCAATTCGATGGCGTCGATCAACTCGTCGTTTTGGTAGCCGAGAGAGGCAACGTAGAAAGAGGAGGTGGCCTCGATATATTCACGGCCGTCCGTGTCGTAGACGTAAATACCCTTGCCGTGTTCGATGAAACGCGTCAGCTGGTTGGTGTTCTCGGCGACGCGTTGAAATCCGAGGATCAGAGGTAAGCGTTCATCTTCATTCGCTATCGTTTCTGGCATCTCCATCGCTCGGCTCCTTTCCTGATCGAAGTTCTAGGGCAAATTCCGGTCCGTCGTTACGGCCACGCAACGACGGCCGGGACAAAGCGGTCAACTAATGCATGAACCACGGAGAAAACGGAGAAAAGAAACGATGTTCGCATTACTACAAACATGATGTCTCCGTGCTCTTTGTGTTCTCCGTGGCTAATTACAAGTCGCAACATCGGCGGCGGCGCCGCATCACGCAATTTGCGGCCAGCGAATTAGCCAGCCGCTTTCAATTCCGCACGTCGCGTCCGCGTCGCGGCAGGATCGACAGCTAGCGTGTCGTCATCCGCCTGGCCCGTTAAGACGACCCCGTAGACCTCGCGCGCGTACGCTTCCGATACGTAGCGCTCCAAGACGTCGTCCAGCACGCGACCCGGTTCCCGTTCCAGCGGGTCACCATAACCACCGCCTGAAAGATCAAGGCCGGTAAGCCACATTCCTTTAGTGAGTTCTATCTCACCGACGCTCGGCGCACGGGTCCTGCTACCGTCGTGGTCGATTACATGCAACTCCCCGGAATTGCCGTCGCCGCCGCCGCGGACGCCGCGGGCGGGGTTGACCTGGCCGTCGGCGGCGAATACCACCGTCATGGGATGATTGCTCGGGCCGTAGGTGATCCGCGTCCCGGGCGCCCCCCGGTTACGACCCGCGCCCGTCGTGTCCTGGGTGAGGCGGATCTCCTTGAAATGGATCGGATAACTGAGTTCGTTGATTTCGACGCTGTCGCGGTACATCAAGCCGGCGACGACAGGCAGCCCGTAGGTGATCCAGCCGTCGCAGTCAGGCGACGCTGGCCCCCCGTTGTTACTGATAATGAGTTGGTTGACGTACCGATGATCGTCGTGGCGTGCGTCTTTACCGGAGATAACCGAGACTCCCGCCCCCATACCCAGACCGCCTTCGGCCAATCCGTGCTGTTCACCAAGGTCGGCGAGCGCCGCCTGCACCGTGTTGAGCAAACGATCGGAGATATTAGTCGTCGCGACCGAGCAGCTATGCGGAAATTTCGGGATGCCGATCGCGGCGCCTTCGCGCAGCTTCATCCGAATGCAGCGGTAAGAACCGCCATTTCGCGGAATGTCGGAGGGAAGGCAATTATAGACGCCGGCAGCCGAGTTGCTGATCGAACAGGCCTTGGACAAATTGAGTCCGTTGTCCATATTGTCAATGTTCGACGTCAGATCGATCTCGACCATCCCGGCGTCCGGTTCGACCGTGAGTTTTACGCGCACCGGAATACCGTCGGGCAACATTGGCGGCATCGGGTCATGAAAACTCTCGCGTTCGATGGTGGCCGCCGGCAGTTCGCCGATCGCCTGGCGCATGCGGACCTCACTGTAGTCGAACCACTCGGTGACGAATTGCTTGATCGTCGCTTTGCCGTACTTTCGCAGGATATCGTGGATCCGCTTCTCTCCTGTGCGCGCCGACCCGAGCATCGATAGAAAATCTCCGTGCCAATAATCAGGCACCCGAATACGGCGTTGGCACATACGAATGATGTCTTGGATCATTTCGTTGTTGCGTTGGACACGAACCGCGGGAAAGATCAACGCCCCTTCTTCGTAGACGTCGCGCGCCGCGGCGTGGTAGGTCGTCGGCAGGCTGTTTCCGATATCGGCTTGATGGGCTTTGGCACATACGTTGAACAGATGTTCGTCTTCCCAGAATACGGGGACGATGAGTGTGTGGTCGGCCGGATGTGAATTGCCGCTGTAGGGGTCGTTGTGTAGGTAGGCGTCGCCCTCGGCAATGTCGTCGTGGTACTCGCACATTGCGGCGGTTTGCAAATTCAGTCCGTAGGTATGAGCCGGCAGCCCCTCGGCGGTCGCGAACAGTTCGTTATCGGCCGTCGTGATTCCGCAGGAGAAATCGCGGGCGCTGTTGATCACCGCGGAACGGCCGGTACGGAGCATCGTATTGGTCATTTCGCGTACGACACCGTCGAAGCGGTTGGCCAGCACCGCGAGCAGCATCGGCGACAAACCGGCAGTCGCCGGCGTTACTGCATCGGTGTCCATATTTGGTGCTCACTCTGGTTCATGTTTTTAAGCTCACTTAGCGGCATCATCGTGTTCCCATTCGATCAGGTAGCTGTCCGACGGACTCAAGGTAGCGCGGGCGCCGGGCGGCAGCACGACGGTCGTGGTCGCTTCTTCGATGATGGCCGGTCCCTCGAATGTTTCGCCAACCTTGACCGTATCGCCCCGCACGATAGCTGCCTTGTGCCGAACGTCGAGGCCGAACAGCGCCATGCGGGGCGTAAGTTTCTCGGTAGCACCGCTGTGAGTGCTCGCGGTGACGGTCGCCTGCGGCAGATGTACCGCGAGTCGGCCGGTCCAGTTCAGGAATTCGATTGGGCTCGCGCGGTCTTCGACGCTGAATATCCTGCGGTGGCTGGCGTGGAAGGCTTCAATCAGTTCATCGACCACCGCATCGGAATCGAGGCGCGCGGCGGGCAAATCGACGGCAATATCCCAGACCTGCGCGGCGTAATGCGCATCCACCCGGTAATTCGTGTCGTTCTGATCGAATCCTCGGGTCGCCAGCTTGTCGGCGAATGTTGCCAGAGTTCGATCGATCTCGGTGAGGCTGCGGTTGACGGCATCGCGATCGAAGGAGTCCGAGCGAGTCGGTAGGGTCGCGCTCTGTTCGACCTGGATATCAGAGAATTGCATACCGCACGCCGATAACACGCTTGCGGTTCGTGGAACGATAACGGCGCGGCAATTGAGGTCCCGCGCGATCGGAACGATATTGAGGCCAGCGGCACCACCGCCGGCAACGATAACGGCCTCGCCGGGGTCGATGCCCTCGCTGACCGTGATGTCCTTGATCGCGTTGATCATCGTTTCGTTCGACACTGCAAAAATCGAGAACGCGGCGGCTTCGACACTGATGTCCAGGGGGTCGGCGACGGTCTTGATGGCGTCGTATGCGCCGTCCAAATCAAGCTGCATGCGGCCGCCGAGGAAGAAATCGGGATCGATGTAGCCCAGAACTACGGCGGCGTCGGTTACTGTCGGTTTGTCACCTCCTAATCCGTAGCATGCCGGCCCCGGTTTGGCCCCGGCGCTTTGCGGTCCCACGTGCAGCAGGCCGGCGGGATCCAACCACGCGATCGATCCGCCGCCAGCGCCGACACTGCGAGCATCCACGGCCGGGATACCGAGCATATGTCCGGTGAAGCGTTCGCCGAGCCAGGTCTCTTGCGTGATGGCGATCGTGCCGTCCCGAACCAGGCTCACGTCGAAAGTCGTACCGCCCATATCGACCACCAGTACGGACTCCGTTTTTTGTTCGAGCTCCGAGTAACGTCTACCGGCTACCGGTCCCATGGCCGGACCGGACCGGACGGTGTGAATGGGGCGCTCGACCACGCTGTCGATATCGAGACAACCGCCGATGGTAGTACTGACGAGGATTTCGCCCACGTAGCCTTCAGCGCGCAGGTCCGACTGCAGGTCGCGTAGATGAGTTTGCATCAACGGTTTGATCGAACTGTCGATGGCCGTCGAGGAGGCGCGCCGGTATTCGCGTAGGATCGGGTTCAGTTCGTGGCTCAGCGTATGTAGAAATCCCGGTAAAACGGCTTCCAGGATCTCACTGAGACGCTTTTCGTGAACCGGGTTCGCGGTGCTCCAGAGGAGAGATACGGCGCAGGCTTCGAAACCATGCGCGGCGATGGTCCGGATCACCCCTTCGGCCTGCGTTTCGTCGAGCGCCGTCAGGATCGCGCCGTCCGGACCCACCCGCTCTTCGATTTCAAAAGTGTGACGGCGTGGAATGTAGGGTTCGGGATAGGGCTTCGAAAAATCGTGCGGGTCGAATTTGCCGCCTTCGCGCAGGACCAGTACGTCGGGAAAACCCGCGGTCGTCAGAAAGGCGGTCTTGGCTACGTTACCGGTAACGATAGCGTTCGTCGCCCGCGTCGTTCCGTAAATGAAAATGTCGGAACGCGAGAGAACTTCGGGTAATTCGAGTCCTAACAGATCCGCGGCCGATTTGAGCGCGGCCTTGAGTCCGACGAAGATCCGTTCCGGTGTCGTCAGCGCTTTGCCGATGGTGAAACGGCCGTCGCCGTCGGCAACGACGACATCGGTGAAAGTACCGCCGGTGTCGACGGTGATGCGCCAACCGGGGTTTGCCGTGCCCGCACTCATGCCTCAAGCCCCATATTGCTTTAGCGTCTCGTCTCCACTATATTTTACTGTGATCACAGATGTCAATTACTAGCAACGATGAACGCGGACGCGCTGGCTTTGCCGCCGATTGAAAGAGTCACCCTGAACGAGTTGGCCTACCAGCGCCTCAAGCGGGCGCTGCTTTCGGGCCGGATCGAACCCGGGACGACGCTGACCCTGCGTCAACTTGCCGCTCAGCTTGGCACCAGCATGATGCCGGTGCGCGAATCCATTACGCGGCTGTCGGCCGAGAACGCACTCGAAGTCCTCCCGAATCGCGGTATTGTCGTGCCGTATCTCGAAAGTTCGGATGCAGAGGATATTTGGAGTCTGCGTATTCAACTCGAGGGCGACGCTTGCGCTCGCGCGGCACGCAGGGCGGGCGCCGCGCAAATCGAAGAAATCGGGGCGTTGTGCCGTGCGGTTCGCGTCGCTGCCGAGGCCGGCGACCTGTACCGGGTACTCGAATGCAACAGCGATTTTCAGTTTGCCGTCTATCAGGCGGCTGCGAGCCCGGTGCTGCTGCAATTGATCGAAGTTCTGCGTATGAAGAGCGTGCCGCATTGCACCGCGGCCCTCCGCGTCCTCATCGCCGAGCGCCCGGACTATTACGAGCGGTCCTGGGAATATCACGACCGCCTGGTCGAGGCTATTGCCGACGGCGATGCACCGCGGGCGCGCCGCGCCAAGCGGGCCGACCTGCGGGAATTCCGCGACTTCGTCAACGCGGTAAAGGGACAGCATACTTAAGGAACCTCTGAATAAGTCTGGGTCGAGCAGCTTGTGTCCAGAATATTCGGATACAAGGCGCGAAGCGCACGGAATAGTGGTGCTATTTCGAAGCTTTGCAACGCGGTAGCCGGATATTCTGGCCGCAAAATGCCGAGTCATGACTTGTTCAGAGGTTCCTTAAATGCCGCGTTTGGAAGGTCGGTCCTCAATGGAATGTAGTGAATTAGGTACACTGTCCCCGGATTCTTGGTACCTAAAGAGTGGAGGGCAGGGCCATGGGGATGCTGGAGAACAAAGTGATCTTGGTGACCGGAGGCAGTACCGGCATCGGCCGGGCGACCGCAAAGATCCTGGGTACGGAGGGCGCGCAAGTCGTGATTGCCGACCTGCAGGACGCCGAAGGCGCCGACACCGTCAACATGATCCAACAGGCCGACGGCCGCGCCGAATACCATCACGTCGACGTCAGCGATTACGAACGGGTGGGCGCGTTGATTGCGGCCATCGTCGATCGGCACGGCAGCCTCGACGGCGCCTTTAATAATGCCGGGATCGAAGGGCCGACCGCGAAAATACTCGACCTGCGGATGGAAGATTGGGACCGCGTAATACGAGTCAACCTGACCGGAGTTTTCATCTGCATGAAATGTGAAATCGAGCAGATGGTGAAGCAAGACGGCGGCGGAAGCATCGTCAGTACGGCCTCTGCGGCGGGCTTGGTCGGGATCCCGGGCGCGCCCAGTTACAACGCGGCGAAACACGGTGTCGTCGGGCTCACGAAAACGGTAGCGCTCGAATACGCGTCGAGAAACATTCGCGTCAATACCGTGTGTCCGGGCTTCATCGAAACGCCCATGCTCGACCGGGTCGTCGATGCAAGTACCAAGATCGGCGATCAAATGATGGCGACGATACCGATGCGGCGTGTCGCCCAGCCCTCGGAGATCGGAGATTCGGTCGCCTGGCTGATGTCTGATAAATCGACTTACGTCACAGGTGTGGCGCTGCCGGTAGACGGGGGCTGGGTCGCGCAATAACGGCCGCTCGCCGACGGGGGCCGGAACTGCGTGCGGCCCGAGTATACTCAGACTACGGATGACGCCATATACCGCCCATACCGATACGTTTGCCCGGGACAATCTGCCGCCGGCAGACCAGTGGCCCGAATTCCGGTTCGATTTGCCCGACATCCGCTACCCCGAGCACCTGAACTGCACCGCTGAGTTGCTGGACAATGCAGTTGGCGCCGGTCGAGTCGATCGGGTTGCCCTGTATTCACGCGGACTCGCGTGGTCCTACGGAGAGCTGCTCGCGAAGTCGAATCAAATCGCCCGGGTTCTGCGGGAAGATCTCGGTATCGTGCCCGGAAACCGCGTGCTGCTGCGAGCGCCCAATACGCCGATGATGGTGGCCGCCTGGTTCGGCGTGATCAAAGCCGGCGGCATCGCGGTCTCTACGATGCCGATGCTGCGCGCATGCGAACTCGCGGTGATCATCGACAAGGCATGCGTTCGCCACGCAATCTGTGATGCGCGTCTGGTGGGAGAGCTCGAGTCTGCGGCGGCGAACTCTGGCCATCGGGTCTGCGTCATCCCCTTCGGGGATGGCGACTTGGAAGGCCGGATGGCATCCAAGCCGGCACACTTCGAGAACGTCGACACGGGTCGCGACGACACCTGTGTTCTCGCCTTCACGTCGGGGACGACGGGCAAGCCCAAGGCGACGATGCATTTTCATCGGGATGTAATGATGATGGCCGACATTTTCGCTCGCCACATTCTTCGCACCAACGCGAATGACATCTACTGCGGGACGCCCCCGCTCGCGTTCAACTTCGGGCTCGGCTGCGAACTCGTGGCTCCGCTCCGTTTCGGAGCCGCGTTGGCGCTGTTCGAAACACCGACGCCCGAGGGCCTGCTGACCGCGATTGACGAGTTTCGGGCCACGACCATCTTTACTTCTCCCACCGGCTACCGGGCGATGCTTTCGTTGGCCGAGGGGCGCGGCCTGAGCTCTCTGCGCCAGTGCATCTCGGCCGGAGAGCCGCTGCCCAAAGCCACCTCCGAGAAGTGGAAGGAGCGCACCAACATCCGCATCATCGACGGCATCGGCTCAACCGAAATGACTCACATCTTCATCTCCGCGCCCGTGGAGGAGGTTCGGCCCGGCGCCACCGGACGGCCTCTGCCCGGTTATCGCGCCCGTATCCTCGATGGAAACGATCGCCCGATGCCTGCCGGTAGCGAAGGCAGATTGGCGATAAAAGGCCCGACCGGCTGTCGTTACCTCGCCGACGGACGTCAGCGGGACTACGTCCGGGCCGGGTGGAACGTAACGGGAGACGTCTATGTCGAGGATGAGGATGGCTACTTCTGGTTCAAAGCGCGGGCCGACGACATGATCGTATCGGGCGGGTACAACATCGCGGGGCCGGAGGTCGAGTCCGCGCTTATGGCGCACGACGCAGTCGCCGAGTGCGCGGTCGTTGCGGCCCCGGATCCGGCTCGGGGATCCATCGTCAAGGCCTTTGTCGTTCCCGCCGCCGGCCGGAACGGAACGGAGGAGCTTGGCGAGGAGATCAAGGACTTCGTGAAAGCGGCGATCGCCCCCTACAAGTACCCGCGCGCGGTCGAGTTCGTGAGTTCCCTGCCCAAGACCGAAACCGGAAAACTACAAAGGTTCAAGCTTCGGGCTGCGGCTGATCATCCAGAAGGGTTCGATCCCTTTGCCTCGTGATTAACCGCCCGCTGTACCAGCCGTATACCGTGATCGGCCACGCGCGAAGCGATCTCGCATGGAATGCAACCGTTTCCAGAATCGCTTTGGGGTGGATTGCGAATCGCCCTATTTGCGGTCAGAGTAAGAACCCATCCTTCGTGTTCCGACTCCGTTATCGGAGTCGAACCGTTAACGCGACAAACCTTGGGAGGGAGAACAATGGATTCGGTCATTAAGCGATATCAGGCGCTGCTCTTCGGGCACGCTGCCATCGTTGCGATTATCGGGCTTGTCTCCGGCTTTTTTCTGATGTACAGCGTCCTCGGGCGCGTAGAACTCTGGCCGCTGTTTTCGACGGATATGACGGTGCCCGGTGAAATCAGGGCCTGGCGAGCGGCGCACGTCGGCTGTGTGATGAACGCCTTGCTGTGCGGCATGGGCGCAATGGCTCTGCCTTTCGTGAATGGTAAAAAGTCGTGCGTCTTTGTCGTCTACGGGCTCATTTTTACCGCATGGGCGAATAGCGTATTTTACGTATTCGGCGTATTCGGCCGCACGCATGGCTTGACGGGCGGGCAGGTGCAGGGCCTCGGTCAGGGAAACGCGTTTGACGTCATCGCCTACATTCCGGCGGCGACCGCCACTACCATCACCATCGTCTGCATGGCGCTGGTCGCCATTGGTGCGTTCGGCAGTGCGAAGCGATCGGCAGCCGCCCCCTGAGTCCGTCGTTGTGATCCTCGCGCAGAAGTACAGACCCGGCGCTTCGGAAACGTAACTGCCCGTTCGATAAATCGGCCGCGATTTTATGACTGCTTTCCGGACGACTCAATGTCGCCCCCGGGATCAAGCCGGCGTGCCGTTCGCGGCTATCCAATCCATCATTGGTTGGAAATGCACGACTAGCTCGCCTGCAGCGAAATTCGCCGCATTGTCGGCATGTGCGATCCGATGCTTGATTTTCCATTGGCCGGACACTTTTTCGAGCGCGCTGTCGTACCAGCCGGATATGAACGTGTAGACCTTGTCGGGTCGGCTCAGCATGCCCGTCAAAGTACAGCGGTGCTGTGCCCGGACCCCGTCAAAGTCGACCAAATGATTGGTCATGACGTGACGCGTCCCCGGAAGCAGACGGATATGTGCGCGGATGAAATCATCCAACGCTTGCCGTCCGATGAACCGCAGGCCCGAGCCGTCGGATTCCAGCTCGAATATGCCGTCTTCCGTGAAACAATCGACCCAGCCGTCCGCATCGTACCCGTCGGCCGTGTGCGCATAACGCGCAAACAGATCTTCTATCGCGAGCCGCTCCATCAAGAAATCCACATCACTCATTCGAACTGTCCTCATACTGTAAAGCGCATTTAGGAACAAATTTCTAGTTGGCGCAAAGGATCCGAAGTATATCCAAAAAGAAACTCGGCGTTCGAGGATTCCCTTGCGGAGCGAAGTTCCGACGGTTAGGTGGCTAACCGGGAAACGCCCCCGGCAGTGGCTTGTCTGTTGCCTCGAACGTGCACACGCACTTCCGCTATTCGTTTCGGGAAGGACGTTTCTTAATGACGTATTTATGTTGGCCTTCCATGACCAACGCACGTTCCTGGTTATGTACTGTCGCCTTCATGGTGAGGACGCCAGTGGTTTTTTGCGATATGAGATCGACCACTTCCAGATTCGGGTAGACGGTGTCGCCGACGGTTCCAGACTATCGAC
>PVBE012559634.1_pt1 | contig 12291 bp, 9 predicted proteins | sample 1631181 | NCBI WGS metagenome assembly PVBE01 (sample SAMN08397723, study PRJNA350692) | Marine metagenome, whole genome shotgun sequencing project. | isolation source: water | place: Pacific Ocean | collected 2012-04 | reverse complement strand
TACTCCGCTTGTAGGCGGGCTCCTTCGGCTTTTTAGGACCCTTTGAGGCCACCTTCGAAGATGTCGCGGCCTTGGGCTTCTCTTCCTCAAGAGACGCCCCTTCAACTGGACGAAATTCATCAAAACGGAACGGGATACCAGCCCCTGGAATGTGGTCGTCGTGATCATCGTGATCATCGCCGCCGCAAACGGGACAGCGGATCGAGGTTTCCCCCCACTCCTCCAACGTCTCAGCACGAGGTGGACGCGGAGGGCGAGGCATGCGCCGTCTCATGCGTCGGGGATCCATCGTCGGCGGAGCAGCGGTCGGCTTCTTTCCCGATGACGCCGCAGGTGTAGCAGCCGACGGTTTCTTTCCCTTGTTCTTCTTGGCCCATTCAGCCAGTTCCTTCTCGTACTTCTCCAGGTCCTCTTTGTACTTGTCCCAGGCCTCCTCATACGAGCGCGCACTCTTCAAGAGCTTTTTGAATGCATCGACCTCAGCAACTCGGCTGGCCGGACCAGTGGTGTTCTTTCCCAGTGTGACGTGCAATGCTTCAGTCTTCTTCACGATGAGCGAGTCCGCAGGAACCCGTGGGCGCTGTGTGAGGTAAATGGCAACACCCCTTGCGCCGATCGGCGCCGACCCACCGGCATCTCGCAAGTAGGCATACCCGACGCCACCGGCCAGAGTCGATCTGACGGTCTCTCGATCAGAAAGATCTACAGCATCAGCCAAACTGTGCTCTGCCGAATGGCGAGACAGCTTTGACGGCAACCCGAGAACACTTGCTGCATCGATGAGGCACGGCACGATGACCTTTCCTTCACAGTCGATAACCTTGGTGCGAGGAGGCAATTCCACTCCTTGCCCCACAGCCTTGATGCGTTTCCCAACGATGAGCAAATCACCGGACTCAAGAACTTCGCCTTCCATGGTGTGAATCGTGGCACCACGTAAAAGCAATGGTCTCGGCGATCCTCCCATACCAATCTGCCCGAGAGCATCGCCACATCCGATGGCTAATGCCAGCGCCGCGACCAGGGTCGTCAAACCATTCATCAGGGATCTTTGTTGCATGGACGTTTCTCAACCAGAGGTCTATGGGGATATCCAGTCAATCCTACGACCGAACGCCCCTTGAGGTTTCACTGCGATCTTCAAGATGCGGGGACGGGCAGGATAGGGACTCACGCTCTGTCAATCAACAGGGCCCAGCGAGGAGGGTTACGAGGCGATTCCTGCAAGTTCACACCTCTCGCCTCCCGATAAGGGTCTTGTTACGAAAGGGCGCGGGGCAGCCCATAGCACTGAGGATGACTTCAAAATGGCCAACAGAGATCTAGTACAGGCAATTCGAAAGGACGGTGCGGGCGCAATCGTCACCTACCGAGAAACTCGCCCCCGCGACCTACTCGACCTTGGCGGGGCCATTCTGCCGCAGTCCGACCTCAAGAGCGCTCCACTTTTTGCCGCAGACCTCCGCGATGCTCACCTCGCAGGCGCCGACCTGCGCCGCGCTGACCTCCGCTGCGCCAACCTTTCCGGGGCCAATATGATCGGGGCGAACGTGGCAGGCGCCATCATGCTCCGCACTCAGGCCTCGTCTCTCGACTTCAACACAATTGAGGGCGTCGAGAAGATCCGCTTTGACGGACCGTGCGACTTTGGGATCTCAAGCGTCCTCAGCGTGCAAGATGACAAGCGTCGCTCCTTGCTTCTCAAGGGTTGCGGCATCGACCCTGCGCTCATCGACAACCTTCAGGCGGTGGATGTGAGTGCCGCCGAAAATCCAGCCGTCTTTCTTGCCTTCATTCGAAAGGATGGCGGATTGGCCCGCTGGATGGCGCAGCAATTCAAGGCAGCCGGCATCCCGTGCTGGAACTACATCATCGACCAGGATCGATTCGGAAAGACCTTTGCTGACATTCTCACAGAGGTTCGCCACAACGAACACGTGGTATTCCTGGCGTCTGAGGCCTCCCTCGGTTCCAAAGAGGTCGAGGTGCATCTCGAGAAGGTCGTACAGGCCCGCAAACTCATGCCGATCTCTCTGGATGATCACCTGTCGAATGACTGGTTCCATTACCTGCGCAACGACATCATGCAACTGCCGATCGTCAGCTTTGCGGGTGCCGAAGAAACGGAAGCCCGCGAAGCAAAAATGGCAGACATCATTGAGGTTCTGAAGCGATAAATCGGTTCCCGATCGCTACAAGATGACCGCCGGCTCAGGAGACTGCCCCTTCTTCTTGCGCTCACGACGACGAGAAGGGTTGTCGCCTTCAGGACGTCGGCGACGCCTCTCCACACCACGCCTGGAGTCACCACCCTGCCCCGCGCGCAGCATCCGCATGGCCTGCTGTGCCTTTTCCTTACCAAGACAATTCACCAGCTCTGTCCGAAGTGCCTTGATGCCGGCGGCCAACTGTGGACGCAATTCATCACGACTCATCTCACCATCACGAACCAGAGAACCGAGCTCCTTTTGTCGAATGGCGAAGCGATCAACCGATTTTCTCAGCTTCGTTGCTGTTGCCTCATCAATCTTGAGCCTTGAGACAACGGCATCCACCCGCTTCGCCGGACTGGCCTGAGCCCCGCGAGTATCACGATTGAAGCGGCGGCGGTCCGAATCTGGACGACGGTCGGGACGATCTGGCTTCTTGTCATTGGTTTCCGGCCCCTTCGCCGAAGGCCTGTCTTCCACTCGCGGCCGAGGCTCAGTCTTGTTGCCGGGTGCCTGCTTCGGCTGCACGTCCTGTGGCTTTTGATCCGAGCGCTGGTTGTTCGGTCGCTTGCCCTGTCTGCCGCGGCGCTTCCTCTCACCAAGACGCTTCGCGTTGGCTTCGATCCGAGAAATCAAACGGCGAGCTGTCTTTGAGCGGCTGTCATCGTCGGAATCAGCAAAGCGACGCAGATACGGCAGTGCAGCACTGCCAAGAGTAACCATGGCGACTTCTGCGCTGCGCCTGATCTTGGAATTCTCACTGCGCAGGCGCTTTCCGAGTTGCTTCGCCCACGCATTGAGTTCCTGTGCGGATTCGGCATTGGAACCTACCGCAGGCTCTTGCGCCAGGAGCGTGACACTGAGGATACAAAAGACGACCAAGCTGCTTGTTATTCGATTTATCACGATGAATCTCCTGTTCAGATGAGTCCACAACACTCTACCGTCCATCAGGTTTCGGTGGCTCTGTCACAAATACTCTCGCCTCACCCAGACAATGAGTCAAATGCAGATGAGCCACGCCATCTCCCTTGATCCTGCCAAGACGGCTGAGGAACCCGTCAGGGCTCTCCGCAAAGCGCCTCCGACTGGCCGTAAGCCGTCCAAGCCCCCTCTCCCGCAGGAATCGCTTGATATCTCTGGCCCGATTCGGGAATTCACCGAGAACTCGATAGGGCTTCAGCAAGGGGTGGGGCATGATCTCAGAGCCTGAAAGGTAGGCAACATCTTTCTCCAATCCCCAAAGCCCCTGCTCCTCTGCCACCTGCCCCAGAAGCCCCGACCGCACCAACGCGGGGTCCGGGACATATAGGATATCCCCGACGGTCCCGATCTCTTGGACCAGGATCGGTTCCCCATCCAGCACAAACCCGCTCGAAGGCAAGGAGACGCGGCGGCACGCCTCTTTCAACGCACCTGTCCAAAGCACGACCTCCTTGAGCTCACCCCCTACAGAGATGAACTCCAGCTCTCCCTCCTCGTCAAGATCCGAGGTCTTGACCATCGGCGAGAGCTTTACGCCCAGCCCCTCGTCCCCGCACTCGGAATCGAGAAGCTCAGAAAGGGAGGGCGCTGCATGCTGGGGATCTACGACTCGGCGACCATCCACGCGCCGATCAGGATCGGCGAAGCAGAATCGAACGCGAGGTGCGACCTGCGGTACTCGCCCTGCCACGACGTAATGAGAACCCTCGCAGTGACGTTTCAGATTCGCACGAACAAAGGCCGCCGATACCCAGTGCGAGTCAACGGCTATGACTTCATGGTTTTTTGCCAGAGCAACCGAATCGACACCCGCACCGGCACATAGATCTGCAACGCGCTCACCTTTTGGGAATCGGCGCGCTCGCCAGGTAGCCGTCAACTCGGACGATGCCTGCTTCGCGACGGCAGCCCTTGCAAACCACTGAGCACCCAATGAATGTCGACCCGACAGGCGGGTCCTTGCGTCGAGAAGATCCGCCAGTGCCCGTGATTCGTCCAGACCGAATTGATCCTTCCAGCGCGCAAGCCTCGCAAGCGGCTTGGACTCGGATGCCTTGAGCTCGGCAGCGATTGCATCCTCGGCAGCGTCACTCAACAGGAACTCGACGAGTTGTTCGTTCAACGAAGTGCCCCGTCCATAAGGACCCCTGCAGCCTTGGCCGCCTTGAGAACGCTCAGGACTTGCTCCAGTGAAGCTGAAGCTCGCTCGCCATGAATCAAGCGGCGAATCCGCAATGCCTCAAATATGTGCCACGCCGAGCGCTCACCATCTACAAGATCGAGAATCATGGCAGTGTGACGGCGAGCCTCAGGACCTGACAACATCCGACGGCGCGCCTCCAATGCCTCGCCTGGACGATCATTGGGAAAGCCGACGACTCCAGCAGCTCGGCTCTCTGCGGGACTCAATTGCATCGACAGCGATTTCCCGCCGCCAAGCCCTTGCGCAGACTTGAGTAGTCGATTTGCGTAGCGCTGAGCCGATGCGGCGAGCTGCTCCAACCCACCATGAGCCATCTCGCGGGTCCCATTCGTCCGTGCGATCTGCTGCAAGCCCATCAGGCCGGTCGACAGGTCCTTGGCGGTAAATGACACATGATCAAAGGCGACGCGCAATGGGTTCGAACCCTTTGAACTCGGGCGCAATAGAAACTCCAACGCCTCCTGATAAGCCGTCGCCAACTGGACTGACGCGACACCTTCTGCATGAGCCTGCACCGCGAGGAGGGCTGCATCGTCCACCATCGCTACTTGCAGTACAGCGTTGCCTATAGCCCAGACAGGAACACCCAGACGCTGTGTCGTCATCGGCTCCACAACCACGCTGCGTATGTCCATGAGAGAAAAGCCAATGGATGTTCCGAACGGGTCGCTGCCCATTGAAGGCACGCGCGGAAGCAAACTCACCTGTCCATCAGCCCCCTCGGAAGACGCCAGAAGGCCGCCCAGATAATGGAACCCATGAGTTCGGTGAGGAGAGCGGATCTCAACCTGTACCGAGTTCCCCTGTGCTTCGTTGAGCCGAATGGCAAGGAGCGTCTCCTCAGTCTGCCAATCGCTTTTCTTAATCCACTCCAGCAGGGCCTCGGGATGCAGCTCAAGAAGCAAGCGAACCTCTCGCTCAAGGACGGGTCCTCCGTTCGGGCGCTCGACTTGCTTCAGAGCCATGGCCAGTTGCAAGAGCGTAGCCAACGACCAGGATCCCCGCAGGCTGCCATGAAGCGGGACGACAACCAGGACATCCTCTGATGTCCGCTTCGCATCGCCCATACTGATTTCTATCAGTTCGGGTTTCCCCTTCTTGCCTGCGTGCCACTCTGCCTCGGTTTTCAGTCGCGTCTGGAAAAGTGACGTCCAGTACTTTGCATGAGCTGCGGGGGAGTTTCCCGTCTGCTTCCTTGCGAAACGCACATCCTCCTGCAGTTGCGGAAGGTTGAGCTGACTCACAATGCCATCGATTGACGGTCTGTTCGGACTCTGACCCATGAGGGTTGTGCCGATGAGCAACAGAGCCGCGCAATGCAGCCTTGCCAAAAAGAGGACCAAGCCAGTCATTAGAGAGGCTGACCGCCGGAGCGGTTGCCCCGACCCTCACGTCCATTTGGCGTCTTCTCTTCGCCTTCCTTGTCGCCTTCGCCTTCGCCCTCGCCTCGGCCTCGACCGCGATCCCCTCTTTCCTCCAACTCAGGATCATTGTCTCGGCGGATCTTGTCAGCAGCCAACTCCTGACGCTTCTTCCTGTACTCAGGAGAATCTGTGTCCACTTTGCCTTCTATGCGATCGAGAACTTCTTCGTAGAACTCTACAACGCGCTCGATCCGCTCACGCTTCACGCGCTCCTTCAGTTCCTTCCTGGCCTTCTTGCTTTCCAACTCACCGAGGGCATAGAGAGCGGCCCCCGCCTTTTGGATGCTTGAACCGAAGCCACCGCGCGAGCCGCCTCGACGACCGCCACGGCCACTGATGCCAGATTTGAAAGCAATTGACAGCAGCTCCTTCTCAGCCTTTCCAGACCGCTTGAAGTAACCAAGGCTAATGAGTGCATTGCGCTCTACTGTGCTTGACGGGTGGTCAGTAAACTGAATCACCATTTCGACCGCGCCCCGCTTCTTCGCACCAGTCGCGCCCAAGGCACGAACCAGATTCTTGATGACGAGACGCTCTTCCTCGCGCTTGAGCTGTTTCTTGATGTCGCCATAGGCAGACGGGTCAGCGATGTCTTCCAATGCGACCGCTGTATGGCTCCGCACTTTCTCTTCCTCATGACGCAGAAAACGAATGATCTTCTTGACTCCGGGCTTATTGCCCTTGAATCCCTGAGCAAGGATCAAACCGCAGGTGACTTCGGCCTGATACTCTTTGTTGTTGAGCAAGTCGTCGAGAGCTTTTTCGGCCTCTTCCTTCTCCTCCGCCTGGCCCAGTTTCTTCATGAGCTGACGAGCGAGTTCCTTGATTTCCCAAATGTCTCGCTTCTTGAGGATCGCGGCCTTGATCTCCTTGGTCGTCTCAGGCGTTCCGCTCTCTTCAGGTGTTTCCTCTTCTTCAGATACCTCTGCAGGCTCCTCAATCTCTTTGACCGCTGGCGTCTTTGTCTTCGGCTCAGCGTACTGATCAGGATACAAGTCTCGATGAGCTTGACTCAGTAATTCGGCAAGCTGCTCCTTCGACATAAACCAGACCTTCTTGCGAAACAACGTGCCATCGGACTTGAGGATCAGGTGCTGTGGTGAATCCACATTGACGGTCTTCAAGTAGCGCTTGCGGGCATCGATCTCACACTTGATGTGCCCGGTGCACGTCGTCGTACCAAAGCGCGGGCAGACGCCGTCAATTTCCTCGGCATGACGAAACTTGCTGGCCATCACGCAGACGAATTTCTTCGAGATGGCTACAACTGAGGCGTCCTTGTAGTGGTCACGCGCCATTCGATCATTGGCCCGCTCTCGGTCCATGTTGAATGCGATCAAGACTGGTTTCTTCTGTTGAGCAGCCAACGCCAACGCCTCTGTGAGGCTACCCTGCCAGGCGATACCCCCGGATTGCCCGAATGAACCGACAACCATCCCGACCAGCAATAAGACTAATGAACGCATCCACATCATCGATACACTCCAGCACTTGAGTCAGTTGAGATATCGGCCGAAGGACCGTTTTCTCATCTCTGTTCAACCCCGAGACACTATCACGGGTTACGGTTCATTACTCGAAGATCAGCCCTCGGGCCGATCCCATTTAATCAAAGACAGCAGTGCCTCGTCCTGTCCAAGAGCCCGCCAATGGGATTCAGATGTGGGATACTCAGCGATCCCCGCCTCCACCAGAACCCTCACAGGAGTCTTCTGAGCGCCGCACATGCGACGCAGACGGATACTCTCGTCGATATGGAAACGGCGATCCTCTTCCGATTCCACGAGCAATGCGCCCCAAAACGCCCGAGCCTCTCGAATATAGCGACGAGTTACGGTTTGAGGGAGGTCTACGAGGGGACACTTGCCTTCGGCGGCTTCAAGGTCGTACACCAGGCCGCCAACGCGACCATCGTGGTCGAGATAGGGAGCAAACGGGAACGTCCGACAATTAAGGCTGCGGTTGTCTCTTTCGCAATGTGCCACTCCTCGGCACACCGCAAGTTGATGCCCCTCATGCTCGGCAACGAGGGCGCGGTCATGGGCAGTCCCCGGCTGAAACGCCTCCCACAGGTTTGTGCGCTTGAGAAGCCGTTGGAATTCACCGACATAGAGAACAGGGATCACCTCGTCGCCCTTGCAGCAGGCAGGAATGCCGTCGTTGAGGGGTGCACAAAGCTGCCCACAGTCGAAGTCGCAGATCGGTGCGCCAAAAGCCCCATAAAGCCGACCAAAGTCAATCTTCAATTCGTCAGCCAATTTCAGCCTCGACTCAGCATGGATCGCCAGGCCGATTCAACCGACGACAGGTCAGCACCAAAGGCACGCTGAAACAGCTCGTCATAGGCGGCTTGCCACTTGACTGAACGGGTCACACCGATCTTGAAACGAGCAGAGCTCACTGTGACGTTCAATCGGATCCACATGGTGAGGAATTTCTCAATCCCATAGGTGTCCAGCAGGTATTGAACGAACGACATGCCCGCCTCGTACTGAGGCAGCGCGCGCTGAGATTCATGCAACGCCACAATGGAGGGCAGCGCATCGGCTTTCATCAGGGCTCGCGCCGCTGCGTGCCCGTCTTTGGGGACACCGGCCAACCACGCGCAGAATCCTTCGACCATGCTGCGAGACATGGGACGCGAACCGCCGACTCGAGCGACCAGCTGCACGGCCAGTGTATGCCTCGGATCATAGCGGGAGGCTTCAGCGGTGTGTGTCAACCACCAGGAATAGTCCCAGTTGTGAGCCGATTCCCGACCTGTCACCAGGCCGCATTCGATATCGTCTCCGAAGACATACAGGTGCCAAGGCTCTGGCATTTTCATTCCCAAGGTCGCAACAGCACTCTCAATCCAGCTGTCCAGACCCTTCACATAGGCAGTTCGTGCAGCCTTGTCCTTGAGCTTCTGGACACCTGGTGCAAAGTGAACATGGATGTGCTTGCCATCTGCCCGCGCCCATGAAAACGCGGCCATCATGTCCTTCATGCGGGCAAGGCCGCGCTCCGATGACTTGCGGTCGGCCTTGTTCCCATCCGCCCGCAGCCGCCTGAAAATCTTGCGGACCTTGCGCCACTCCTCCTCCATCAAGGCGATTTTTCCCAAGTTGAGATTCGCAGAGTGAATCACATCTTCGCGCATGAACTTCAGCTTGTGCATCCCCTCAAAGACCGCCTTCGCTGCTGTGCGCTGACCGCGATGAAGCAGCAACTGCCCCAGCCACTGGTGCGCCTTGATGTGGTTGGGCGAAAGAGACAATGCCTGCCGAAACCGCTGTTCAGCGGCATCGAGCTCACCGATTTTCCAAAGCATGTTTGCGTAGGTAATGATGACGGGGACGTCCGCAGGTCGCTCGCTCAGGATGACATCGTAGATCTTGAATGCCTCGTCGAGGCGTCCGTCCTTATGATGCTGCGAAGCGCGTTCGTATCTTTCATCGATCGGCGCGTTTGGGTCATCACCGTAGTTCTTCTCGACCTGAGCGTGAGCCATTGGAGGCACCAGCGCAAACCAGGCAAGGAGAATGGCGAAACACTTGAGCCCTGTCATGACGTAGTCCTCCAAAAACCCAACGGGACTCAGAGGATACAAAACGCCGGGGAGGAACGACAAGGCTTGTCGCGGAGGAGAGAGAAAATGGTGGTCGGGGCCAGAGTCGAACTGGCGACACCTAGATTTTCAGTCTAGTGCTCTACCAACTGAGCTACCCGACCACCTACAACGAAGCCTGACGGCCCGTTGGCGCGGGGATGGTAGGAAACCGATTTGCAATCGTCAATGAGGTTTTGTTTCTCGAAGCGCTTCGGGAAGCGATGACAGGAATACCTCACGATCACGCTCTATTTGCGCCTTCAGGGCCTCAGCAGAATCAAAGACCCTTTCCTTGCGTAGATGGCACAGGAATGTCACCTCCACATCCGCACCGTACAAATCTCCGCTAAACCCCAGCAAATGGGCTTCAACGGTCTCATAGCGGTCTCTCGACTCCCAATCGCTGACGTCCACCCGATCCTTGAAAGTCGGTCTCACGCCGATATTGACCAGAGCCAGATGACTCTCACCGCCAACCTGCACACGGGCTCCATACACCCCCTGAGGTGGCCGCAATTCGTGATGAAGATCCACATTTGCTGTCGCGAATCCGATGGTTCGGCCTCGTTCATCACCATGAACCACGCGGCCGAAAACGGAATAGGGGCGGCCCAACATCGTGGCGGCTCGATCGAGGTCGCCGGCGAGGATGACCTCTCGAATGGTCGAGCTGGACAAGTTCTCCGACCCGAGACGAACCTCTTGAGCCTGTCTGGTCTCGAAACTGAATCTGTCGCCCTGCGACTGCAGCCAGACGGCAGACCCCTCTCGGCCTCGGCCAAAAAAGCAATTGTGGCCGAGAATCACGACCCGAGCCTGCAGCGATTCTTCGAACACCGCCTCGGCGAACCTCGATGCCGACATTTGCTGCAAGTCATCATCGAAAGTCAAGACGAGGGCGTTTTGTACACCAAGCTCCTCAAAGAGCCTCAGCCTGTGTTCGATTGAGGTAATGAGCTTAGGCGCTCGCCCCTCGATAATTGCCCGCGGGTGTGTACAGAAGGTCACCACCAGACTCTGGCCGGATCGCTCTGTTGCAAGGCGCATGCACTCACGCAGCACATGTCGATGGCCCATATGGACGCCATCAAAGACGCCAAGAGTGCAAACAACATCGCCCAGCGAATGATCGATGCCCGTGCTCACGTCAAGAAGATCTCGAAAGACTCTCACAGCAAAAGGCTCATCAAGTCTCCTGCTCCTCAAAGCGACGGCGCAACTCTGCGAGGGCCTCACGATTGAGAAGCTTGTCCGACGGGGTCATGCGATCCACAAAAATCCTTCCGTCCAGATGATCGATCTCATGCTGCAAGACTCGAGCGTAGAGGTCTTCAGCATCCAGTTCCTGCTCAACGCCGTCACAATCAACAAATCGCACAGTCACATGCGTGTGGCGCAGGACCTGACCGTAGATTCCCGGAAAGCTCAGGCAGCCTTCTTCTGCCCATTCTTCCTCACCATAGGACCGTGTGATCTCAGGATTGATGAGGAATAACTCATCCTCGGGCTCACCTGTCGGATTCACGAGAATAAGTCGGCTCGGGAGCCCTACCTGAGGCGCTGCCAGTCCAATGCCCCTCTCCAGCTTCATAACGTGGCGCATCCCCTCTCGAATCTCCAGGAGATTTGATGGAAGCGCATCAACAGGCGCCGCCGAGCTCAACAGAACTGGTTCAGGATACAAAACAATGCGCACAGCTTTCCTCCGTCAGATTGTGCCTTCATAGCATCGGGCATGGGCAGGAACAAAGCGCACCGCCTATGGATCGTTGATGACTCATACGGTGAATGCTACCAATGGCGGCGCACCCGTGGACGATTCGGGTGTTCCACAGTTAGGCCAAGGAAACCACTCACCAATGGATGTCACAAAGCATCTCGAACGCGCCGCCCAAGAGGCAAAACGCAAGAACTACGACTTGGCCATTTCGCTCTATGACCAGCTCATCGCCCTCGACCCCAACAATGGCGAGGCCCGCTCGGGTAAACGTCGGGCACAGCTCAAGAAGCAGGAGCGCCAGCCGACCTCATCCCTCACAGCAGCAATGGTCAACCTCATCCCCAATATCTGCATCATGATTGGTGGAGCGGTCAGGCTCCATGGTCTGGTCGCATCCTGTGCGGAGCGCGCCCTTGGCAGCGTCCCCGACAGCGTGCGCCTCAATCTCGCCTTAGGACACGCTCTCCTGAGCCAGGGTCACAATCGAGGTGCTGAAGCAGCGTTCGGCGTTGTAGCTGAGTTTGCTCCCAATGACGTTGAGTCCATGCGAACCCTGGGCGAGCTCTACTACGAATCGAAAAAGTACGACAAGGCGCTGGAGTGCTTTGAGCGAGTCCTCAAGGTGTCTCCTCGCGATCAAATCGCCCTCAAGATGCGAAAGAACCTCGCCGCAGAAGGTGCCATCAAGATCGGCGGATTCGAAGCTGCCACCAGCGCCCGTGACCTGGCACAGAGCCAGGCCCAGATGGAGGAACTGGAAGGTCGCCAAAAAATGGTCCAGACCGAGGAGAGCCTCGAAGCCGCTGCATCAGCCATTCGTGCAGAATGCGAAAACGACCCGAATAACGCCGAGCCCCTGATTCGTCTGGGCACCCTGTTTCTCCAACAGCGCAACCCCGCAGAAGCCGCCGCTGCCTTTGAGAGAGCCCTTCGCCTTCAGCCGGATGACTTTGAGTTGCAGAGTCGCCTCGGCGATGCACGCCTCATGGCAATGGACACCAAAATCCGCGAGGCCCAACAGGACGACACCGACGGCATCGACGGCGCCGATGACCGATTACGACGTCTCAAGGGCGAACGCACAACGCTACGCGTGAACGAATTCAAGTTGCGAGTCGAAGCCCGACCCACAGATGCAAGTTTGCGTTTCCGACTGG
>PVBE011352685.1_pt1 | contig 12292 bp, 10 predicted proteins | sample 1631181 | NCBI WGS metagenome assembly PVBE01 (sample SAMN08397723, study PRJNA350692) | Marine metagenome, whole genome shotgun sequencing project. | isolation source: water | place: Pacific Ocean | collected 2012-04 | reverse complement strand
TGATTGATCCAGAGGTGTTCAAGAACGTTGTCCGCAAGGGCTGCTTGCACGTTATTCCAAGGTGGATACGATCGGCTCCTGAAGCATTCAAATGTTTCAGTAATATACGCTTGATCAAAAATATTTAATCCACAAGCGAAACCGATAGTTAAATCGGAGTGAATGGAATTAGGAGATATCGCAAAGTTATCTCTCATTAATCGCGGATATCCCACAACATGCATTGTGTCACTATTTATATACGGACTAAGGACAGATTTCGTAAATGAATCGACAATAAGATGATGATCAACTGCATCAAGAGCGGGTGCTTGTTCAGAAATAGTGTTCACATCTGGCCGTTGACCTTCTAAATAATTAAATAATACGGAATCCGCGTCCACGCCTCCTTGCTCCGTATTGAGCGACACTATTGTACATCCTGATATACAACGTAACCAGCTCCCTTGAGCATTATCCGGCTTTCCCATTAAGATTATTTGAGGTCGGAAGTTCAAAACTGCAAAATGAAAGTCAGACATTCCAGATAATAAAACACGGTAACCGCCATGATTGGTTAGAGCGTCTGCCAGTCTCTTCATCGGGGCGAGGTCGCGCCGACGAGTTGTCACGAAGAGCAGGACACGAACACGGTCATGTCCTTGATGCTGTCCTCTGGAGAAAAGGGTCAACGTTCTCATCCTATGTAAAGTTGCTCAAATTATCTCTGATGGTTCTGATGGTCGAAGCCATCAGCAATGTCTAAGCGGTATCTAGCCGACTAGATTAAAGCAATAATAGATAAACCTAGCTGCAGAACTGGCAGCCGAAGATGTATTACGATCAGTACCGACAATCATGTCATTTTGTCCCTAACTGGAGATGGTACTCATAGATGTCGAAGCGTGACGAGGCCCAGGGAGTGGATCCGGTAGAGAGACTTGAGGCTCTGTGGGCAGGCGAGTTTGGTGACGCCTACACGCAGAGAAACAAAGACGTTGCAGATGGACGTAGGCAACCGTTCTGGAAGTCGATACTTGAACGAACCAATGTTCGGAGCGTCTTGGAGGTCGGATGCAACATAGGAGCGAACCTACGTTGCTTGGCCGACGGTGTACGACGTGTCGAGGGTGTTGATGTCAATGTTGAGGCACTGAGGTGCCTTGAAGAGGATGTGCCTTATGCAACTGGCCGGGTTGCTCAGGCACGGTCTCTCCCGTTTGAGGATGCGGAGTTTGAACTTACTTTCACAATGGGTGTGCTCATACATCAGCCGGATGATTGCCTTGGCCAGGTTATGGATGAAATCGTTCGATGTTCGAGCCGCTTTGTGCTTGGTGGTGAATATTTCGCGCCGGCCACGGAAGAGGTTCGCTACCGCGGCATCGATGGTGCGCTTTTCAAACGGAACTACTGCGACCTCTATCAAGAACGTCATACGACGCTGCGGCTGGTTGATGAGGGTTTCTTGGGCCGAGGTGACGGCTGGGATGATATGACCTGGTTCCTATTTGAACGAGAGACAGAGTAGGCAGTTCGAGACGACGACAGAAGAATTGGTTTGACGGAGGGGGGAAGATGCACGCTGTAGCCATTGTGCAAGCCCGCATGGCCTCTACTCGTCTACCGGGCAAGGTTGTGGCTGATTTGCTGGGTCGCCCCGTTCTGGAACGCATTGTTAACCGACTGCGTTCTACGGAATCGATCGATGAGATCGTTATCGCTACTACGACAGATTCGATTGACGACGTTGTCGTTGACCTTGCCGATGATCTTGAAACTCGCTGGTACCGCGGTGATACGCATGACGTTCTCAGCCGGTATGTCGGGGCCGCTGTGGAGAGTTCAGCGGATGTGATCGTTCGAGTAACTGGCGATTGTCCCTTGGTGGACCCTGATGTAGTCGATTTGGTGACAAGCTCACTTAGACGACAGGTGGTCGACGTCGATCTAGCTTGCAATACAGTGGATTTGACTTATCCAGTCGGTCTCTCGGTTCAGGCTGTTTTTCGCGACACGCTCCATCGGATTGACCGCATGGCATCTCTGCCACGGGACCGGGAGCATGTTCTAGTATTCGCCACGCACACCGAACCTACGCGTTTTCGGCGACACTCTGTACTTGCTGATTCGGATGACAGTGATATTCGGCTGACGGTCGACTATCCGGCCGACTTGCAGGTAGTTCGGACGATCTACGAAGCACTTGATTTGGGAGACCAAGTCCTGCCATACCAGGACGTAGTTCAATGGCTTCGCGACCATCCCGAAGTTGGTCGACAGAATCAACACCTACATACTTGGCATCCGAGTGACGATTAGGCCAAAGAAAATATGAACAACAAAGTTAAGATGAACCCATGACATCCGACATCCGGATCCATTACTGCACGCGTTGCATCATGCCTGAAACTAAACCTGATCTCGGCTTCGATTCCAACGGAGTCTGTAGCGCCTGTATTCATTATGACCAACGATCATCTATTGATTGGGATTCGCGTCGAAATGAATTAGAAGAGATATTAGATAAGTATCGGTCTCCAGATTCATTGAATTATGATTGTGTTGTACCTGTAAGTGGTGGAAAAGATAGTCATTATCAAGTGATCAAAATGTTGGAATACGGAATGAATCCACTATGTATTACATCAACCACTGACTACCTCACTGAACTCGGTCGCTATAATATTGAAAATCTAAAGAATCTCGGCGTTGATTATCTTGAGGTATCGACAAACCCGAAGATACGTCGAAGGATCAACCGCTTTGCTCTTGAGCAGGTAGGCGACATCTCATGGCCTGAACACGTGACCATGTTTACCCTCCCCATTCGGTTTGCCGTCAGTTTAGGAATTCCACTTATAATCTGGGGGGAAAATTCACAGAACGAATATGGGGGCCCAGCCGCGGCAGCTTCTGGCCAGACTCTAGATCGGCGATGGCTTGAAGAATTTGGCGGACTAAATAGCCTTCGAGTCACTGACCTAGTTGGCAAAAAGGACATTGGACGGCAACACCTCATTCAGTATACGTATCCGGAGGACGTGGAACTTCGTAACGCAGGTATAACCGGACTGTTTTTGGGCTACTTTATTCCTTGGGATGGTCTTCAAAATTCGATGATTGCCCAGACCCATGGCTTTCGTACTTACGGTCAGACTGTGGAAGGCTCTTTAGTTGATTATGAAAATCTTGATAACGCTCAGACAGGCATTCATGATTACTTTAAATATCTGAAGTTTGGATTTGGAAGAGCAACAGACCTGGCATGCATGCAGATACGTCGAGGCCGGATTACGAGACAGGACGCGATCAGGATTAGGCGCCTCCGAGACGGTAAGTTCCCTTGGTCGTATCTAGGAGTACCTATTCAGGATGTGCTAGACGAGATCGGTATATCGCTTGATGAATTTATGAATATATGTGAACAGTATACGAATCATAGAATATTTCGTCATGGGAGAGATGGGCTTCTAACCCGTGACGAAAGTGGCGATCTACTGCTCGTTAACGATGACAACCTAGATGGCTAAATCGAATCTAGTTCAGGTTGTAGTGATTGACCACGGGCTCTGCAACATGAACTCGATTGTTCGGGCCTTGGAATATTGCGGCGGTGAGGTACGAATCGCCAATTCGCCTGAGGAGCTTTCTGGGGCAACTCACTATGTGTTACCAGGAGTAGGAGCCTTCCCGGCTGCGATGCGGATGTTGCGAAAGAGCGGCCTAGCCGATGCACTGACTGAGCTAGTCCTTGGTAGCAGAGTGCCGATCCTCGGAATTTGCCTTGGCATGCACCTAATGATGTCTACGAGCGAGGAGTTTGAAGAGACCGAGGGACTTGGCTGGGTCCCTGGACGGGTTTGTCGTATCGAGCCAGGACCAGGCGACCGTGTTCCACACGTCGGCTGGAACACCGTTGTTTTCGATCCTGATTATAATTTCGCTGTTGAAATAGAAGGCTTTCGAGACTTCTATTTTACGCATTCATTTCATGTTGTGCCCGAGGATCCGGAGGTAATAGCTGGGACGACCCCTTTTGCCGGTGCGGTCGTCTCGGCAGTTCAGAAGGGGTCGATATCGGGTGTGCAGTTTCACCCAGAAAAAAGCCAGAGTTCAGGATTTTCAATCCTCAGAGCCTTCCTTACTAGTGATCACTCTTCTATATGCTGAAAGTGCGCATTATTCCAACTCTATTAATGAAGGGACTTGGTCTAGTAAAAGGAGTGGGTTTTGACTCTTGGCGAGGAGTGGGAACCGAAATGCAGGCAGTCAAAGTATATAATCTTCGTGAAGTCGATGAACTGATACTCCTTGACATTGCAGCGACCCAGAATAGAATTAAACAGGATTTGAAACTACTCAACCAACTAGCTGGCGAGTGCTTCATTCCGTTAACTGTTGGTGGAGGGATTCATAATCTTCAAGACATACGAGACCTTCTTATGGCTGGAGCAGACAAGGTGTCGATATGTACGGCGGCCATAGAAAATCCCGAGCTGATATCACAAGCCAGCACGATGTTTGGATCTCAATGTATCGTGGTAGCGATTGATGCAAGGCGAGATGAAGACGGCGATTACCACGCGTATACCCACGCTGGAACTAGACTCTCTAAGAGAAGAGTGGAAGAAGTGGCCCTCCAAGCTATGACTTCAGGTGCTGGAGAATTGCTGATTACTTCGATTGAAAGAGACGGGACGATGGAAGGTTACGATCTTGACCTCATCACCACCGTAACTGAATCGGTAGACATACCAGTAATTGCATCAGGCGGTTGTGGTTCCGCCGATCATATGGCAGAGGCACTAAAAATTGGTGGCGCATCAGCGGTTGCTGCAGCAAGTATCTTTCATTTTACGCAACTGACACCAGCTGAGATTAAGGATCAGTTGCGTAGTCACTCAATCCCTGTTCGGAATTGATCGATAGGTCAGTTGATCGACAGATGCTTGGCCGATCGAAGGTAAAGTGGGAATACACTATTCATATCAATAGGCGTACAACATAGAGTTGATGTGTTCTATGAGTTCTGACCGTTTTGGTTTAGTGAGTGATACTGCAGATATGATGAAACCTACGTGTGTTTTCTGTCTTGGTTCCGTATTTCAGGATGACATATTTCATCGTCCAGTAATATTTCAGGGCCTTGTTCGTCGGTATAGCAGATGTCGGGGATGCGGTTCACGTTCACTCAGTCCGATGCCCGAGAGCGAGGAGCTAAGGAAGCTCTATACCAAGGAATATTTTTCCGATACTGGCCCTGACCAACAGGGAGGCCACCCTCGTAACCATAAATGGGTACTCGACAACCTGCCCGAGGCTGGCGAAGGTCTGTTTGTTGACCTGGGATGCGGTGATGGCGAACTTCTACGATTAGCAGCGGAACGTGGGTACGACGTGCTGGGTGTTGAAGTCGATCAAAAAAGCGCGGACGCCGCGGAACTCGAATGCGGCTGTCCGATCAGGACGTTTGATGATCTCCCAAATTATTCGGAACAGGCTTCAGCGGTGCACCTCGGTGACGTCCTAGAACATGTTGCAGATCCGGAGTCGCTGATTCGTGAGGCAATGGTACTTCTGCGGCCTGGCGGACTGTTACTAGTTCAGGGGCCACTTGAAGCCAACCGGTCGTTATTCAATATGGTTCTCGCCGCCGTAGCTGTGTTTCGTCGTTCGGTTCCGGTCACTAACCCGCCATATCACGTCCATCTTGTGACCTCACGTGGCCAAGAAGGATTCTTTCAACGACTTGGATTTCGAACGCTAACGTACCAATTGTCTGATATCAGTTGGCCAGCACCCTCAAGGTTCGAACTCGCACTAACTGGTAATCCGCGCCGGCTAGCGCTGTATTTGTGTCGCCGGCTTTCTACGGCCGCACGACCGCTTGCGCCACGTGTGTTGTCAAACCGATTTGAATATATTGGTCGGTATACGATCCAGGAATGAGATCTTGAGGCCGTCAATACTGCATGTAGTGCCCTCTGGGGCCCCCAATCCTCTCCTTCTGGGTACGGTGCGAGACGTCGACGCGGACTTCGCAATCGGGGCGTGGGGGTCAGGGAAATCAGATTTATGGCAAGCCTGTGAAGACCGTGGCATTCCCTTTGTAGAACTTGGTGAGAGTGGCAACGTGCTACACATGGCGAACTCCATGCGTCGCACAATTCGCCTGCTACAGCCAGATGTGGTTGAGGCACATACCCTGCGGCCAAGTGTTTGCGCCGCAATCCTAGCCACAATGATGAAAACACGACCTGGGATGCTTGCCGTTCGGCACCACAATCTAAATCACCATTTGCAGGCGAACAAAACTGCTCAATGGGCTGATCGATTTGTGAATTCCCGAGTCGATGGGGTGGTAGCAGTTTCCTATGCCGTTCGTGGGACATGTCTTGCCGAGGGGTTAGATCCGGATCGGTGCCATGTTGCGTTAAATGGTTTAGATCTTGATCACCTTGTGAGTCGAACTTCTGCTGGTGTCGATTTCAGACGTCGCGCTCAGTACCTCCTGCTAGCTGTAGGCCGAATTGACTGGCAGAAGGATTACCCGACGATGTTGCGGAGTCTGGCGCATCTGGTCTCCCGGGGAATCGATGCAGAGTTGGCAATCCTCGGTAGTGGTTTGCCTGGCTACGAGACGGAAATGATCAATCTCTCAGACCAGCTAGAACTTACAGAGAGGGTGCATTGGATGGGTTGGCAACCCAATGTGCCTGACTGGATGCATTCTGCGGATCTGTTTGTTCATTCGGCCGCCGATGAAGCGCATCCCCTTGCCCTGATCGAGGTGCTGGCTTCAGGTCTACCAGTTGTTGCCACGGCTGCAGGAGGGAGCAGAGAGGTTGTGCAACCCTTCTACGAACCCGTACAACCCGGTGATCCAATAGCGCTTGCTGATGAAATAGAAAATAGCCTAATGAACTTATCTGAGAGACGTCTATATGCTGCGTCAATCTGCGATAGGGCTATCAGACGCTTTGCACCAAAGCCGATGGCAGAGGCGCATTTAAGAGCCTGTCGAAAAGTGATGAGAAGCCGGCATGTCTGAGATTCGGCTCACTGGTCATGCGTAGATGCTCTAGATAAATAGAGAATAGGTTGTGGTTGTTGAGTAGGTCAGAACTTGGGTTGGTCCTGTCACGAGATGAAACAGGTATCTCCAGGTATTTAGCTGGATCAGTTCGACATTTCTATGCACCTAGAAATAGAGATTACCGAGGACCAGAACGGATTGTATCGATTATTGGCAAAAGTCGCAAACCTCGAACTATTCTCACGATTAATCCTCTTAATCTATGTCTAATAATTCTTAGCCGAATCTGTAATCCGGAGGAACGAGGAGTCGTTAGTTGTTGTGGGTATGAAGACGGCGAAAATACTCCATAGCTATGACGATATTGAGTCTCGCCACCTGCAATCATTGTTAATCCTGAACAGTTACAGTAGTATTCAAACTGTTTCGGAGTGAAGTAATATATATGAGCGTTCTGTAATTGGGGGCCACTGAAGATCAAGATATTGGGTACCGCTATATAGATAAGACCATGCTTCGATAGTCGCAGCCGTAGATGCTTGAGTCCTGCAATTGGGTCATGTAGATGCTCAAGTACGTGATTAAGAATTATGACGTCGAACTTTCCGCGGACGCTATGAATGTTGCCCGGAATAGTTGGAATGCCTTTGGCATTAGCCGTTCGGACTGCATCCCGACTTGGTTCGACGCCCTGGACATTGGCCCCTGCTTCACGGAATGGTCGGAGATTGTTACCTTGGTATGAGCCAACCTCTAGAACCGATAATGATGAGTCGATGGAGAGATGGGTGGCGATGCAATCGAATATTTCCAGTGGACCAGAAGTGTGAATGGCATGGTCAGATTGTGAGTGGTGATCGACGTATAGAGAGTGGTAAGTATTCGATTCGTAAAAATTGGCCATCCATTCCTCAGTAGGCCTGGGATTAGACTGCATTAATCCACAACTACAGCAAAGCACTGTAGGTTGTTTTAATCCATAAGTGTCATAGAGTGCGATTGTTGCGAAGTGCTCAGATCCGCACAAGCATATTGCGTCTATTAGAGGTATAAGTTGTTGATCATAGTTCTGGTTGTACTCGCGGACCAAATCTGACTGAAGGTCACTCAGTTGTTGAGGACTGTAATCGTATACTCGAAATAGCGATGATTCATATTTGATCATTGGATTTAGGAGCGTGGGGTTCTCGGGAATGTCTCAGGATAGGCCAGCGTTGGCTAATGCAGCCTGGAAGGACGCATTGTCTTGAGCGAGGACGTCGGATCGATCGAAAGCGGTGATCCGTCCATCTTCAATCAACATTATGCGATCACACGCCTCGAGGGTGGAGAGTCGATGCGCCACCACCACGACCGTCACATCGGCGCCAAGTCCTGCGAGGGTTTCGCGAATCTTCGATTCGGTACCAGGGTCCAAGGAGGCTGTCGGCTCGTCCAAGATAAGGAGAAGCGGCTTGGTCACCAGAGCTCGAGCGATCGCGATGCGTTGCCTCTGGCCACCAGAGAGGTCGATGCCCCGGCTGCCTACCTTTGTGCCGATGCCATCAGGCATTGCCAGAATCTCCTCAGTCATATGCGCTTTCTCGATTGCGTTATCGACTAGGTGTCGGTCGATGGGACGAAAGAAACAGACATTCTCTAAGATGCTGCCAGAGATAAGGTAAGAATCCTGAGGAACAAAACTAGTTAAGTGAGACCACGAAATAGGGTCGATCTCACTGAGTTGTTTACTATTGATACGAATGCTTCCAGAGGTGGGCTCATGAAGTCCAAGTAAAAGGTGCAGAAGGGTTGTCTTTCCACATCCCGAAGGTCCAATGATTCCTATAATCTCAACCGGCTCGATCACAAAAGACAGACGGTCCAGCACGAGGGACCGACTGTCGTAGCCGAAAGATAGATTATCGACCTCAATAGAGCCGATCTCGTTCAGAACAACGTCGCCACCTGCAGGCGATGAAAGTTCATACCTGGTAATGGTCTCATTCAGAGAATGGAGAATCGGAGCACGGTCTGCAATGGTAGTTATCGCGATCTGAAGCTGTTGGCCGTAAGCAAGAGATCGTAGGGTGACCAGCATCACGGCAGCCATGCCTCCGAGATCGCCAATCTCCATCGTGGCGACTATCACCATTCCGACCAGAATCACCACGTATGCGAGAGATACGTAGATCGGAGTGTTTGCCTCTACCAGTGCAAAGGTACGTCGGAGCGCGCCTTTCGTCTTTCGTATGAGGCCTTCAAGATGCGTGATTACCTGTCTGCGTACTCCAAATGTTTCGATTTCGAGGCCGACACGGACTAGATCTGCTACATCGTGGGTGAATTCGAGTTCTAGATCTAGAGCTGCTGTTGAGACCCGGTTCACGGCACGCCGCAACGGGCTGAGGATTGCAGCTAACAGGCCAAGGACTAGCAGAACCGTCAAACTTGCTAAAGGATTGACTGTTACAGCGACTCCCATGAGAGCGGTAAGGCTCAGGACGGCAACGATTGCGCTGGTTATAGCACTGACTGAACTAGCGGCCTCCCTAGTGTAGGCGACCAGCAATTGTTGGAGTTGTCCAACCGGTTCCGATTTTTGTACAGCCCAAGAGGCTTCGAGATAGGAGCGACTCATGCGGAGACGGAGATTGGTGATTACCTCAGAAGTGACCCCAGTCGAAAGCGATATGCCAATTACCGCCGCGACTAAACGAAAAATAATTAGGCCGCCGCTTAGCCATAGCGCTGAGTTGGTAGACAGGTTTAGTCCATTAATGACGACGGTTCCTTCGCCCTCGGCAAGTGCGAGAGAGGTATAGGTCGCTGTGACGAGAAACACTGCTTCGGTGAAACCGCCAAGTGCCGCGATCAGAGACAAACTAAAGACCCTGAATCTGTGCGGCCGCACGAGAGCGTTTACTGCTGACCATCGTCGTTGCTCTCGTTTGGTCATGTTGTACTCCGGTTGGCTACTGGTAGACAGGATCGCTGGAATGGGCAATTGAAGTTTGCTTAGCCGAGTCGGTTCGTGGTGTCGTTTTGAAGCCGCCGGCTACCTTGGCGGCAGAACACCGATACTACGAGACCGAAGTCATCGAAAGGTGGTGTGATCCTGACCGTGTGCGGCGTGAACGGTGTTGTCTTATCAAACTCTGATGGTGGTCGGTGGCCTGCACGTTCTGCCGTGGAGGCAATGACGTCGGTACTAAGCCACCGGGGTCCCGACACTTCAGGATGTTGGATCCATCCGTCATCCAGAGTGGCGTTTGGCCATACCAGGCTGGCCATCCTGGATCTATCGGAGACGGGCGTTCAGCCGATGACATCGGCCGATGGTCGATGGACGATTACCTACAACGGAGAGATTTACAACACAGAAGAACTACGCCGACGGCTCGGTGACGTGCGCTTAGTAGGCCACTCTGACACTGAAGTGTTGCTCGAACATATAGCTAGACACGGACTTAAGTCGACCGTTGAGTCAGCAAAGGGAATGTTCGCTATTGGGTGCTGGGATGCTCGCGAGTCTGAACTCTGGCTTGCGCGCGACCGGTTTGGCGAAAAGCCGCTCTACTACACAACGCACCGAGGGGCGTTCCTGTTCGCCTCGGAGTTAAAGGCTTTGCGAGCCATTCAAGGCTTTCATCCGGACATTGACAAGAACGCGCTCCAAGAATACTTCCGTTGGACCAACGTACCTTCACCGATGACGATCTACGAGGGTGTAAGCAAACTGCCTCCTGCCCATTTTCTACGTGTGAGCAATGGGGTTGCGATCTCCGAGCCACAGCCCTATTGGTCGGCGCTCGATGCCGCTTGCGCAGCGCCACCCCTAACTGACGATGTCGACGCCGTGAGCCGTCTCGGTGAGGCGCTGGATCGTGCAGTCGGAGCCCAAATGGTCGCCGACGTTCCAATTGGAGCGTTTCTCTCCGGTGGGATTGACTCATCATCGATCGTCGCCTCAATGCAGAGACAGTTGTCTTCGCCCGCCCGGACCTTCACAATCGGTTTCACCGAATCGGCATATGACGAGTCGGGCTATGCGGCTGACGTCGCCGCAGCGCTTGGAACAGATCACACCGAGCTAGTGGTCAGCCCTGAGGACGCCATGCGAGTCATTCCTGACCTGGCATCGATCTACGACGAACCGTTTGCTGATTCCTCGCAGATCCCGACCTACCTAGTCAGCCAGATGGCACGAGAGCATGTCACTGTGGCCCTGTCGGGCGATGGCGGCGACGAATTGTTTGGCGGGTACGACCGTTACCAGCAGGTAGAGCGGCTGGAGCGGGTAAGGGGGGCGCTTCCCCGAGGCGTCCGTCGGGTACTCGGCGCGACTCTCGAACGACTCCCGGTCGAAACCTGGGACCGTCTCGCCGGATTCCTGCCCCGACCCGTGGTTCCATCGGGTCTTCGCCACCGTACCGGCCATCGGATGCACAAGGTGGCCCGACTGCTGGCTGCTGACTGGGCACCAGACGTCTATGCCTCGCTCATGTCGATCGAGAACCGGGCAGACGGATTGGTGATCGGCTCCGAGGACTCGACACCCGAGTTCGGGGGGATTCACCCATCCAAACTGGAGGCCATGTCGCCCTTCGAGAGGGCGATGCTCATCGACACGCTGACATACCTGCCGGGCGACCTGCTGACAAAGGTCGATCGTGCCTCGATGGCTGTGAGCCTCGAGGTTCGTGTGCCGTTCCTCGACCCGGATCTGTTCCAGTTCGCCTGGGGTCTCTCCAATGATCACAGGGTCAGGAACGGGCAGGGCAAGTGGTTGCTCCGTGAGTTGCTGCGGCGTTCACTTCCAGACCACCTGATCGACCGACCCAAGATGGGCTTTGGTGTCCCTGTCGGGCAGTGGTTGCGGGGGCCGCTCCGCTCCTGGGCCGACGAGTTGCTCGACCCGGCGCTCGTGAAGGAACAGGGTCTCCTCGACCCGGCAGTTGTCCAGCAGCGGTGGATGACGCACCGTGACGGCCGAGCAGATCTGACCTTCCAGGTCTGGGCTCTCCTGATGTTCCAGGCGTGGCTGGTGGCGGAGACCCGATGAACCCGCTCGAGGGCCGCCCGATACGGGTGCTTCGGGTAATCGCACGCATGAACGTGGGCGGCCCGGCGTGGCAGGTCAGCGTCCTGACCCGCGGGCTCGACGCCAGTCGATTCGAGACCATGTTGATCGTCGGCGATGTCGGTGGTGGCGAGGCCGAGTTCGTGGAACTCCGTGACCCCGACCTACCCCTGGTGAAGATCCCGGCCCTTGGTCGAAGCGTCAGGTTCGGG
>PVBE010195704.1_pt1 | contig 12292 bp, 6 predicted proteins | sample 1631181 | NCBI WGS metagenome assembly PVBE01 (sample SAMN08397723, study PRJNA350692) | Marine metagenome, whole genome shotgun sequencing project. | isolation source: water | place: Pacific Ocean | collected 2012-04 | reverse complement strand
CGAAGGCGAAGGCGAAGGCGAGGGCGAAGGCGAAGGCGAAGGCGAAGGCGAGGGCGAAGGCGAAGGCGAAGGCGAGGGCGAGTGCGACGAGGGCGACGAGCGCCCATGTCCGGTCGAGATCTGCGCGGACGCGATCCAGGTGTGCATCGAAGGTCAATGGGCCGATTGCGTCGGTTCGGAGGAGAGCTGCGACGAGGTCGACAACGACTGCGACGGCGTCGCCGACGAGGACTTTGCCCTCGGCGAGGCCTGTGACGACGGTGAAGGTGAGTGCGCCGCAGAGGGGGTCATCGTCTGTGACGGTGACGGAGCGTCCCTGTGCGAGGCGCCGCTGGGCGAGGCCGCGGACGAGGTCTGCGACGGGCTCGACAACGACTGCGATGGCGCGGCCGACGAGAACTTCGAGCTTGGCGTCGAGTGCGAGGCGGGTCTCGGTGAGTGCGCCGTCGCAGGCGTGACCGAGTGCGGTGAGGACGGCGATGTGCGCTGCGACGCCGAGCCGGGCGAGGGCGGCGACGAGATCTGCGACGGCCTCGACAACGACTGCGACGGTGAGGAGGACGAAGGCTTCGCCAACGGTGAGCCCTGCGTCGTGGGCGTGGGCGCCTGCGCCGCGGACGGTGTGCTCGGCTGCGACGCAGACGGCAACGAGGTCTGCGTCGGCGATCCGGGCGAGCCGGGCGCCGAGGCGTGCGACGACGCCGACAACGATTGTGACGGTGAGACCGACGAGGACTTCGGCCTCGGCGACGAGTGCGTCGAGGGCGTCGGCGCCTGCGAGGCGGTGGGCGAGGTGGTCTGCGATGGGGATGGCGGCGCGGAGTGCAGCGCCGATCCGGGCGAGCCCGCAGGCGAGGTCTGCGACGAAACCGACAACGACTGCGACGGCGAGACCGACGAGGGCTTCGCGCTCGGCGACGCCTGCGAGACGGGGCTCGGCGAGTGCGCGGGTGACGGGGTCATCGTCTGCGACGACGCCGGCGGCGCGGGCTGCAACGGCGAGGCAGGCGATCCGGCCGACGAGGTCTGCGACGGGCTCGACAACGACTGCGACGGCTCACTCGACGAGGACTTCGGGCTCGGCGAGGCGTGCGAGGTCGGGGTGGGCGAGTGCGCCGCCTTTGGCCAGACGGCCTGCGACGAGAATGGCGACCCCTTCTGCTCCGGCGACGAGGGCGAGCCGACAGACGAGCTCTGCGACGGGCTCGACAACGACTGCGACGGTGAGAACGACGAGGTCTTCGAGGATCTCGGCGCGGACTGCACCGCGGGCCTCGGCGAGTGTGCGGCAGACGGCAGCGTCGTTTGCTCGGACGACGAGCAGGGCACGTCCTGCGACGCCGTGGAAGGCGATCCGGTGGACGAGGCCTGCGACGAGCTCGACAACGACTGCGACGGCGAGGCCGACGAGGACTTCAACGTCGGCGAGGCCTGCGTGGCCGGCGTCGGAGAGTGCGCGCGCGAAGGCGAGTTCGTCTGTGACGAGCTTGGCACCGTCTGCAACGCGCAGCCCGGCGAGCCGGCCGAAGAGATCTGCGACGACGCCGACAACGACTGCGACGACGAGCTTGACGAGGACCGCGTCTGCGACGACCGCTTCGGCAGCTGCCTGGCGGCCCTCGAGGCGGGCAACGACCGCGATGGCGTGTACCCGATCGGCGCCGGTGACGAGATCGTCGAGGTCTACTGTGACATGCAGACCGACGGTGGCGGCTGGACGCTGGTCGGCAGCACGCTCAACCAGGCGCTGCGCGACGAGAACTCCGACTACTACGACGACCTGGCGACGCTGGCCCCCGATGGTGGGCACACCGGCGTGTGGGGTGGGCTGCGCGACCGGGCCGAGACCTTCGACATGCGCTTCGGCTGCCGCGCCGATCCCGGCGCCGAGGACGCTCCGCTCGACGTGGACCTCAGCTTCTATGGGGTCGGCTGGTACCAGGAGGTCACCACGGGGAGCGACGCCGACAGCTGCTTCAACGAAGGGAACGGCGCTGGCGAGGACCCGCCCTTGGCCCGTCGCAACAACCGCGACGGGCAGCTGCGCGCGAACGGCGCCGGCTGGCGCAGCGTAGCCCCGCCTGGTGCCTTCAATTATCTCGAGGGCGAGGACGGCTGTGCGTCGGCGACCGACTTCACGGTGGACTTCGATGACCGCGGCATGGACTCGGACCAGGGCGACGGCACCGACTGGGGCCAGGACGACGGCCAGATGAAGTGCGGCGAGAACAACGTCGGCGACGGTCAGTGGTTCATCTTCGTACGCGAGGCGCGCCCGAACCCGCTCGGTCGGGTCGGCCTGATCGGCCTCGGGGCGCTCGCCGAATCGGTGGAGGCGGCCGGGTTCGAGGCGGTGCCCCTCGCCTACGGTGCGGATCTCCCAGGCCGCCTCGACCCCGGTGAGTGGGACGCCATGTTCATCGGCCGGTACGCCACCAATTGGGCGCTGATGACGGAGCCGCTGAAGGACGCGCTCGACGCGTACAGCCAGGGGGGTGGCAACGTGGTCACCGAGTGGGACGGCGCGTCGGTCTTCGGCAACGGCTACGCCCGCGGATACCGCTACGCGGACGGGGCGCCCGAGCCGCTCGGCTGGTTCGACGGTCAGGTCGGTCACGGCTTCGACAACGGCAATGGCACCGAGATCACCGCGCTGGACGAAGCCGTACCGCTCGTTCGCTCGCTACCCAACCCCTGGAATGGCGGCGGCGGCACCGAGTACTTCTTCACGATTCAGGAGGGTGAGGGCGGCTCGGGCTTGCGGACCGTGTCGACCTTCGCGGGCAACGGCGACGAGTTCCCGGAGGGCGCGGTCGGCACGCACTTCCGTGGCAACCGTTGCGGCGGGAACATCATCTTCGCGACCCACGACTACCAGGACGAACCCAGAGGCGAGAACCTCGCGCAGCTCATCGGCAACCTCGCGGCGGCCGCTGCATCACCGCCGCCGGAGGATCTCGAGGACCTCTGTCCGGAGATCGAGCTGCGGGCGCGGGTGCTGCTCTGCGGCAGCTCGGGCCGCGACGTCACGACCTTCTTCCCCGAAGGTGCCGACCTCGAGCTGCGGGCGAGCTGTGCCCCCGACCGCAACACCCAGGCGATGCTGATCACCCGCACCGGCGCGGCGCGCGTCAATGGAGAGGCGCTGCGCATCTATCTGGACCGGGGCGGGATCGTGATCACCGAGTTCAACATCGGCGACGAGGTCTACCGTCTCGCCTTTGAGGTGGGCGTGCAGCAGGGCGCGCGGACCGGCAACTGCTCCGACGACGTCAACCCACCGGCCCGGTTCAACCTGGAGAATCCTTTCTGGCGCGACAACGTGAACCTGGCACCGCACGAGGGTCGGACGGGCTGCGGCCACGACTTGTCTGGGTTCGGAGAGGAGATCACCCCGCTGGGTGGCTGGAATGAGGATACGGTCTCTCTCGCCTACCGCGACCGCGGCCGTGGCCGGCTGTGGCTGGTCGAGTCCGACTGGCAGGACGGTGCAGGCGCGTTCACCGAGGAGTCTCGGCAGCTGATGGAGTACATGCTCACCCACGGGGCGCGACGCCAGGCGACGGTCCTGCGCTCGGAGCTGATGCGCTGCGGCCGCTCCGCACGCGACGTGGCGACGTTCGTCCCGGATGGGGTCGACCTCGACGTGGTGGAGGGCTGCGTGCCGACCATCAACACGCAGGCGCTGCTGGTGACGCGCTCCGGCGTCGGAGACCTCGACGGCGCGGGCGCCCAAGCCTACCTGCGAGCCGGCGGGGTGATGGTCACCGAGTACAATACGAGCCACACCATCTTCAATCTGGTGTTCGGGACCAACCTCGTCCGCGGCGCCAACAACGGCCAATGCGGCGACAACATCAGCCCGCCGTCCCGCTTCGCCCTCAACACCCAGTTCTGGCAGGACAACGGCGACCTGCCCCCGTTCGAGGGGCGGTCCGGCTGCGGCTTCGACATGGCGGACTTCCCGGCCATTACCCGGCTCGGTGGTTGGGACGACGGGACTGTGTCGCTCGCGTATCGCGACCTCGGCCTCGGCCGGTTATGGCTGGTCGAGAGCGACTGGCAGGACGACGAAGAGGACTTCACCGCGGAGTCCCTCGCGCTGATGCAGTACATGGTGATCAACGGCGCAGTAGCCGGGGAACTCAGCTTCCAGGGCATCCGGCAGGGCGTCGGCGAGCAGGCCGCGATCAACGGCGGCTTCGAGGTCTGCTACGCGGGGGGCTTCGAGGAGGCGGGCGTCAGCCTCGACGACGTGCTCGCCGCCTGCGACCGGAACGTGCTGATGATGGCGTGCAGGCAGGATGGCGCAGCGGAGTTTCAGCTGGCGGCGATGGGTCTGCGTGACGAGGTCGCTCGGGACGTCGGCGTCGGCCGGCAGGACGCCCACGAGCACAACGGGACGGGCTGGTATTACAGCCCCGATCGCTCGTGGGGCTTCTACCCGGCCGACGAGGCGGTCGACCGATTCAGCTGCGACGTCGCCGCGGGACAGCCCGAGCTGCGCATGTGCATCCACACCCGCGACAACAACCTCAGGCCGGGCTATCGCTGCGGCGAGGACACGGGGATCGGGAACGACTGGGAGCGCGTCCTGCTCCACCGCGACGGCGGGTTGTAGGCCGATGGACGTCGACTTCGGCCGCACGGCAGAGGATTACGCGCGCCATCGGCAGGGCTTTCCCCCGCGCTTCTTCGAGGTCCTCGAGGGGCGCGGCGTGGTGCACCCGGACGACCGGGTGGTCGACCTCGGCACCGGCACCGGCACGCTCGCCCACGGGTTCGCCGAGCGTGGCTGTGAGGTCGTCGGCCTCGACGCGTCTGCGGAGATGGTCGAAGCCGCGCGCACGATGGGCGATGTGGCGCGCTTTCACGTCGGGCCGGCGGAGAACACGGAGCTCGCCGCAGGCGCCTGGGATCTCGTCACCGCCGGTCAATGCTGGCATTGGTTCGACCGTCCGGCGGCGGCGCGTGAGGCGTGGCGGCTGCTCGCTCCGCATGGGTGGCTGGTCATCTGCCACCTCGACTGGCTCGTCCTTCCGGACGGCGTGGTCGAAGCGTCGGTGGCGCTTCGCCCGGAGCGGAGGTCGGCGCTCTCCTTCGCCCACGACGGGCTGTACCCTCGCTGGCTGACGGACGCGCGCGAGGCGGGCTTCGTCGATCTCGAGACCTTCAGCTTCGACCTTGACCTGCTCTACACCCACGAGGCCTGGCGCGGTCGGATGCGGGCGAGCGCGTGGGTCGGCGCCGTCTCCGAGACGGACGTCGCCGCCTTTGACTCGGCGCTGACGTCGGTGCTCGCCGAGCGCTTCCCCGAAGACCCTGTGGCGGTCCCGCATCGCGTCTTCGCGATGCTGGCGCGCAAGCCCGGATGATCGCCCTCCTGCTGGCCCTCGCCGTGACGGTGGTGGACTGCAAAGCCGAAGCGGCGCCGACCGTGACCCGCCAGGGCGCCCTGGCGGACCTCGACGTCGTCGAGCACGTCATCGCCAACGGGTACGCCGGCTACGACGCCACCGTCGACTGGAAGGCGGTCTTCGCGAGCATGCGTGCTGCGGTGGGCGCGGGGCCCGACCCTCAGCCTGTCTTCGAGCTGCAGGACGCGTGGGTGGCCGCGCTTCGGCCCGCGCGCGACAACCACCTGGCTCTCTACGCGCCGACTCCGAAGGGCAACCGCTGGCGCGGCGCGGGCGAGAAGCTCGTGGCGTACGTCGCGGAGGTCGAGTTCGACCGGGAGGACGCCGCGAAGTGCGACGGCCTCGGGTTGCAGCGCGTGCTCCGCGACCCCACGCGCGGCGTGCGCTGGAGTCCGGTGGTGATGGCGAGCGCGCCGCCCGACGGCGTGCGCTGCGGGGTCAACGGCGAGGTGCTCCACTCGGTGCGCCCGCTTCGGCAGGGGAAGGTCGACACCGGCGTGCCCTTCGAGCGTGACGGTCCGATCCTCCGCCTGCGCTCGCTCGCGAACAGCAAGCGCGCGCAGCTGGGCCTGTTCATCGAGGCGACGCCCGCGCCGGACGCGCCGTACGTCGTGCTCGACGTGCGCGGCAACGGAGGCGGCAGCGACTGGTTTCTCAGCGCGTGGTTCAAGCCGCTCTTCGCCGGTCCGTTCCGATACGGCCGCGTGGAGCGCCTCGACACGCCCGTCACCCGCAGCGGCGAGGGCAATGCTCTGCAATGCCAGTTGGGCTTCGCGTCGGTGGGCGACCGCATCGCGAACGTCAAACGACAGCTCGAGCTGCTGCGCGAGTCGTACCGCAAAGACTCTGCGCGCGCGTGGTATGCGCGAACGGCGGTCTACGACGGCACCGCACAGAAGTCCTTTGCCGGCCGCGTCGTCGTGCTGACGGACGCCGGCTGCGCGTCGTCCTGCGAGACCAGCGTGAACTTCGCGCGCCAGCTCCCGAATCACCTCATCGTCGGGACCAACACCGCAGGCGTCGGGAAGTTCGGCGAGGGCATGCCCTTTCACCTCCCGAACACGGGGCTGTGGATCAGCGTGCCGCGCAAACGCTTCGTCGACAATCCGCCCGAGGGGCGCGGCCGGCTGCCGGACATCTGGCTCGACACGAGCGACCCGATGCCCGCGGTTCGTTGGCTCGCTACCAGGGTCGTGACAGAATGAGTGCTCGCTTCGCATCCACGAGGGCGGGCCAGATTCGCCCGCGCCTCCGTCGCGCAATCCTCGACGTACCTCTGGTACGCCTCCGGTTCCGCTCGGTCGCCGCGAACGAATCTCACCCACCCTCGCGGCGCGAATCTGAGCACTTCTTCTGCCACGACCCTTACGCCGCCAGCGGGACCCTGACCGCGGTCTGGTAGGCCCGGGCGAGAATGGCGGCCTCGATGCACGGGCGCCGCTCGAACAGTCGGCGCAGGCGGAACAGGTCGCCGCGCGGGAGCAGCGTCCAGAACGCGCAATGGGAGCTGCGGATCGCGAGCCGGGTGACCCGCGACAGGATTCCGTCCAGCCACGCCGCCAGCTCGTGCGGCGCGGACACGTCGCCGTTCGGGACGGAGCGCACCACGGCGGTCGCCACCGCGTGCATCGCGTCGTTCACATTCGTCCGAGCGGCGGGGCCGAGCATCGTCGCCCCGCACCAGGCCTCCTCCAGCCGCGGCCGCAGGCAATCGGCGAGCGACCAGCCCGCGAGCAGCCGCAGCGCCCATTCGGCGTCCGCGTCGCTCGCGCCGCGGAAGTAATCCACCAGCAGCAGCTCGTTGTGGCGGTCGTCGTGGCTGTGGAGCAGGGCTTCGCAGAGGGCGTGGTAGCGGTTCATGGTTCTCTCCGAATTCGTTTACGCCCTGTTGGACACGTGGGCGCACGATTCGGGCAACGCAGCGGGATCAATCCGGCTCTTCGACCACCACGAAGAGGTACTCGCCGGCCCGCTCCTCGCCTCCGCCGACGAAGGTGTCGAGCACGAAGTACCAGGTTCCAGGATCGAGCGAGGCGCGCAGGTCCGTGTGGGCGCGTTCGAGGCACGTCGCGGGGTCGGTGGGGTCGGCCATCAGGTGCACGTCGATGTCGACCTCGCCGCGATCGATCACGATCGCGCGGATGTTCGCGCGGTGGTCGAGATCGAGCCGATAGACGAACTCGGGGCCGGACTCGTTCTGGTTGGCGTTGCAGCCGGGGTAGCGGTCGAGGTTGCGCGCGTTCGAGTCGCGCGTGTCGCGAAGGTCGGTGTAGGGCAGGGCCCCGAAGCGGCGGGGGTCGGGTCGCGCCTCCTGCCCTCGGTCGGACGGCCGACCGTCGAGCCCTGCGAGGGCCGCGTGCAGCGCCTGGAGCGTCAGCAGATTGCGCCAGTTGTAGCCGAATTGGAGGCCGTCGCGGGTGAACACGCACGCGCGTCCCGCCCCGTTCACGCGGTACTGACCCGGGTGCAGATTGTCGCCAGCGAGCCCATGCTCCGGCAGCGGGAGCAGCTCGCGATGCAGGTCCACGAAGGGCACCTGATGCGCCTGCGCGATGCCCCGGACCACCCCGTTGTAGCCGGGCACCTCCTGGTCGGACGCCGCGTTGTCGTCTCGCGGCATGATGCTCGACATCACCGGCACCACCCCGCGCCCGACCAGCACGTCGACCAGGTCGAGCATGCTCGTGCCGTAGCGGTCGATGTCGCGTCGCTCGATGTCGTTGGTGCCATACAGGATCACGGCGAAGCGTGGATCCAGCGCGTCCAGCTCGCGCTCGACCGGCGACGGGTTGCCCGCGATGGCCGAGGTGGCGCTCCAGCCGACCACGGTGGTCAGGCTCTCGCGCGAGAACGGGTTGGTGCCCGCCGCGTCACCGTCCCGGAAGTGGTCGAGCGTCGCCTGGAGTCCGTCGCGCCCGGCCAGGTCGACGTTGTTACCCGCGAAGCAATGCAGAAACCCGCGGCTGACCGTCGAGCTCGCGCCGACCTTGGCGAACACGTCTTCCGCCGCGTCCGGCGCCGCAGCGGCGATCTCGCGCAGACGCCGTGCGACCCAAGGCGTGACCGGCGAGACGCTGCGGTCGGCCGTGTAGACCGCCGGCCCCTCCTCGGCAGGCGGGTCGCCCATGTCCGGCGCGTCCGCGTCCACGGCGTCCACCGCGTCCGGGGTGTCCAACGTGTCCACGGTGTCCAAGGCGTCCACGGTGTCCAGCGCGTCCACATTCTGGACGTCCGGGCCATCCCCGGCGTCCAGAATCCGGGCGTCCAGGGTGTCCACGCCGTCCAGGGTGTCCGCGCCGCTGCGCGCGTCCAGAATCTGGCCACCGTCGGGGCTGGCCGGACCGCCGTCGTCGTCGCAAGCCGACAACGCGAGGAGGACGAGGAAGAGAGCGAATGGGAGCCGCATCGGTGGCAACATAGACCGATGCACGAGATTCCGCTTTTTCAGGTCGACGCGTTCACGGACCGGCCCTTCGCCGGAAACCCCGCGGCGGTGTGCCCGCTGGACGATTGGCTGCCCGACGCACTGCTGCAGTCGATCGCGGCCGAGAACAACCTGTCGGAGACCGCCTTCATCCTGGAGCGTCCCGACGGAGACTTCGACCTGCGCTGGTTCACGCCGGCGGTCGAGGTCGAGCTGTGTGGTCACGCGACGCTGGCGTCCGCGACGGTGCTCGACCGCGACCGGGTCGTCTTCCATACGCGCAGCGGTCCGTTGACCGTCGTTCGCGGCGAGGTCGGCTACGAGATGGACTTCCCGGCGACGCGGCCGCGGCCGGTCACGATCCCGGGACTGGCCGAGGCGCTGGGCGTCGATTGCGCGGACACGGTGCAGGGGCGTGATGCCTTCGTGGTGCTGCCCGACGAGGCGGCGGTGCGTGCGGTGCAGCCCGACTTCAGGGCCCTCGGCCGGCTCGACGTCTACGCCGTGGGCGTGACGGCGCCTGGAACCGACGTCGACTTCGTGTCCCGTTTCTTCGCGCCGCGCGCGGGGATTGACGAGGACCCGGTCACGGGCAGCGCCCACTGCCAGCTCGCCCCGCTGTGGGCCGAGCGGCTCGGACGCAGCACCCTCACCGCGCGGCAGGTGAGCGCGCGCGGCGGCGAGATCGGCTGCACGGTGAAGGGCGATCGGGTGGTCCTGAGCGGACAGGCGATCGTCGTGATCGAAGGGAAGCTGCGACTACTCAGCGCTCTACTCTGAGCCGAGCAGCTCGTCGAGGTCGAACAGGCCGGCGTCGATGAAGGGCTCGGTGCCGCGCGCGTAGACGCGGGTGTCGTAGCGGTCGTAGCCGCCGTCGTGGTCTCCGAAGTTGTAGGTCGTCACCAGCTCGATCTGCGACGGGTGCGTCAGCTGCAACAGGGCGTAGCCGACCACGAAGGCGTCGGGCTCGCGCAGCCAGCCGGCGGCGTCCACCAGCTCCGGGAAGAGGTCGGCGATCACGCGCCCCTGGTGTTCGGCCACCGTCGCGAGCTCGGCGTCCTGCGGGTTGTCCACCGGAACGGTCATGAGCGCGGAGTGGGTGCCGAGCCGCTCGCCACCGACGTCGAGGGCGGCGACGCGCTCGAGCTGGGCGAACCGGGCGCTCGTCTTCTCGAAGACGCGCAGCATCGGGGCGACCGCCGACTTGCGACCGCGTACGAAGTCCGCCATCTGTTCGGTCTTCTTCGACTGCACGTGGTCGCGGTTCGCGTGCATCTGCGACAGCGTCTCGCCGATGATCGCCTCGAAGGCGCCGACGTTGCCCTCGGCGAGGATGTCGCGAAGTGCTCCGTTGGAGAAGCGGACCTGGGCCACCAGGCCGCCCTTGGGGCCGTTGAGGCCGACGTTGGGCTTGTCGTGGATCCCGGAGACGCCGAGGCGCAGCTCGAAGAGCTTCTGGGCGACCTCGAGCGCGGTGTCGTAGGCCGGGTCGAAGCCCATCGCGAGCGAGTGGGTGGAGGCGTCCTCGAAGCGCTCTCGGGCCTCGGTCACCAGCGCCTGGTAGTCGGGGTGCTGCTCCAGCCCGGCGACGCACATGTCGTACGCGTCCCGCTCGGCGCGCGACGGCCGCCCGTTGTCGTCGTCGGGGATCGGGCAGTGGTGGTCGGCGAAGCGGAACAGCGCGTCGGCACTCTCACCGATGCGCGTGAACGTGTGGTCGTAGCCGATGAAGTAGGCGAGCAGCGGGTCGACGTGGTCGAGGATCTGGTCCTTGGTCAGGAACCGGTCGCGCTCGCGCAGCGTGAGGCGCGCGTTGAGCTGGGCGTCGATGAGCTTGTTGTTCTCCGACCGCAGCGAGGTCACCTGGCGCCAGGCCGAGGTCTTGGCGTTCCAGAAGAGCCCGCCTTCGCGCTCGAGCTCGCTGAACAGCAGCGTCTGGTGCTCGTCACCCTCCTCGATGTGGACGGCGCCGACCGTGTCGTTGGAGCGCGCGAAGAAGGCCATGCTCAGGAAGCGGAAGCCGACGTACCGGGACTCGGAGCGGGCGTCGCGGGTGATGTCGAGCGCCTGGGTGACGCCGCTGCCCGGGCGGTTGGCCAGCGCCTGAGCCAGGCGGACGTCGCCGCGCATCGCCTGGCTGAGCGCCTGCCGCACATCCTTGGTGTCGCGCGTCAGGTCGAGGCGGAACCGAGCCACGGTCACCCGCGAGCGCTGCACGCCCTGGCTGGCGCTGCCCGACAGCAACGCGAGCTTCTCGTTGAGGTGCTTCTCGAGGGCCCGTTCGGCGATGTCGGCGAGGTCGAGGTGGAGCGGCCCGACCTCGAGGTCGAGCGTGGGCAGGCCCTCGACGCCCCAGCCGGAGCGGACGGCGAGCTCGAAGTGCCGCGTGCTGTAGCGCTGGACGCCCACGTCGACCCAGGCGTCGTCGTCGTCGCCGCGCACGAGCTGCACGTCGAGCGTACCCGTGAGGCCCACCCGGGCGCCGGCGCTGATGCGCGCGACGACGGTGAGGAAGTCGCCGACCGCGGCGAGCGAGATCGGCAATCCGATGCCGAGGTTGAAGCCGAGACTGCCGGCCCCGCGCAGCGTCACGCTCGAGCCGGGCGCCATCTCGCGCACATCCTCGACGTCGCGGGGCAGCACGAAGCCGCGCGCCTCGCTCACGGCCTTCAGCGGGGCCCGCCACGCAGCCTCGAGGTTGCCCTCGTACGGCGCGATGACGATCGCCTCGAGCGTAGGGCTGCCGGCGAAGCCGACCGTGCCGACCGCGTCGCCGACGTCGACGGACCAGCCGTGGCTGAAGTCGCCCGAGATCTTGAACGCAGACTCGCCGAAGACGGTCTCTTCCGATCCGGCGAGGGTGGCCTGGCGCATCCGATTGACGCGCGCCGCGAAGGAGTGCTCACCGAGACGCTCGGTCAGCCCTGCATGCATCGCGTCGAGGTCGTGCACGACCGTCTCGCCGAACAGCTCGCGCGGCGCCCCGAAGAACTGGGTCGCCTCGATCTTGATGTCGGCGTACACGACGCCGCCGAGCAGGTCGTTCAGCTCGTCGGTGGCGATCGGCACCGCCAACGCGACGAGGTCTTCCAGGGACACGTCGCGCATGTCGCTGAACAGGTCGCGGACCGTGTCGGCGAGCCCGTCGCACTTCCCGTCGGCGCAGGTGCCTGTCGACCAGCCCTGCTCTTCCGGTGGGTGAGGGATCAGCGAAGCCTGGGAGACGGCCCAGCGGTGGGTCTGGCATCCTCCAGTGGGCGGCGGTCCGCGGGAACGGGACGACGGATGATCGCTGGTCAGTCTCGGCCTCAGCGTGGCGCGCCTCAGCTCGGTGCGGGTCCAGCGCGGGCCAGCGCGTACGCGGCGGGCGTGAGCTCGGCGGCGGTGAGATCATAGACGTCTCGGTGCGTGCCGACCCGAGTGAAGACCCAGCTCAGGTAGGCGAGCGTGT
>PVBE010049776.1_pt1 | contig 12292 bp, 10 predicted proteins | sample 1631181 | NCBI WGS metagenome assembly PVBE01 (sample SAMN08397723, study PRJNA350692) | Marine metagenome, whole genome shotgun sequencing project. | isolation source: water | place: Pacific Ocean | collected 2012-04 | reverse complement strand
TCAGACCTCACAGTTCACTGGGATATCGACCGCCAGCACCAGAAACGTTTCAATCTATGCCCTCAGTTTCCGCTAAGCTACAACTGACGGCATAGAAAATCATCACTCTACGGGTGGTACTAAGATTTAGGGTAGGTCACCTGCTCAATCTTGACGATGTTAAAAAAGTATTAGTTCTTGCGCCGCATCCGGATGACGAGGCTATCGGGTGCGGAGGAACCTTGCTACGGCTTACTAAAAATGGATGTTATGGAGAAACGATTTTCTTTACAAATGGGATGAAAAGCGAAACGGATGCGAGGAAAGAAATTGCTAAAATCAGACGAAACGAAGCCTTGAAAGGCAGTGAAAAACTTGGGATTAAAAAATGCCATTTTCTCAATCAGTTTGACTCCCGGCTGAAATCTGATAAAAACTCTGTCAGTTTTGTCCTTTCCCGTTTGAACGATTTAAAACCCGACCTGGTTTTAACTCCTTTTTTTATAGATAACCATCCAGATCACAGGGAAACCGCTAGGATTCTTGCCGTTGCGGCCTCTAAATATTATCAAAATTTTACTTGTTGTTGCTATGAATTATGGTCAACACTTATCCCTAATTCTGTTGTTGACATAACGTCATTTATGGAAGAAAAAATAGCTGCGATAGAGTCTCATAAATCGCAAACTGCTGAAAACAGTTTAGTTGATTTGGCTGAAGGGCTTAACAGATACAGGGCGATTGTTTCAGGTCAACCCTTTCAATACGCGGAAGCTTTTTGGAAAGTTTCTAAAAAAGAATATATAAAAATATCCAAAAATTTCTAAAATGGAATTTCTAAAAAATTTTATAAAAAGCGTATGCATAAGAAATTTAAAATAAAAAATCCTAATTTTTTATTAGTCTTACCACCTTTGCAATTTAGAACTGAGGAGATGATAAGACCGGATGGGAGCCTTGCTCTGGCATACCTCGATGCCGCGCTGACTCATGAAGGATTCCAGTCTAAAATACTTGATATGAGCGTTGGAACGCCGGAAGACAGTCTGAAGGACACCTTTTATCGAAAAGTAGATATTTCTCCTAAGATGTCCCGTATAGGTATGTCTCAACAAAGAATTATAGAAGAAATACAAAACTTTGATGTCATCGCAATAACTTCCATATTTACCCAGCAAACTTCAAGATGCTTTGAAGTGAGCAATCCGATTAAAGACAAATTCCCTGAAAAAATCCTTATTGCCGGGGGTTGCAATGCTAGAACCCTCAAAGAACACTTTTTTAAAAATGGATTTGATTTTGTTTTTCTTTCTGAAGGAGAAGAAACTATTGTCAGCTTTGCTAACTTCCTTCATTCAGGGAAACCATCTCTGTCCGATATTCCAGGGATAGCTTATAAAAATAAAAACAGTATAATTGTAAATCCGACAAAGGAAATTATTTCTAAGCCTGATAAAATTCCCATGCCCTCTTGGGAAAAATTACCGAATAAAAAATACTGGGAAATTGGCAGAATCTGGGGAGGGAGAGATGGATGGATAAAAAAAGATGGTTTAGTTAAATATGCAAGCATGTTCACATCCAGAGGATGTCCATTTAAATGTCATTATTGTCATATATCAAATGAACAGGGAGGAGAGTCAGGAAATATAGGCTCTTTCAGAGCCCATTCAGTTGAACGAGTTGAACAGGAGTTTGAAAAACTAAAGAGAATGGGAGTTAATTATCTCTATATTAATGACGATTCTTTTCTGGCAAACAAGAAAAGGGTATTTAAAATATTGGAATTATTAAAAAAATATTCATTTAAGCTCGCCGATGTCAATGGCGTTAATATTATTAATTTATATAAGCGGCAGGACGGTAAATATATCGTTGATGAAGACCTGCTTTATGCCCTTTACAAAGCTGGGTTTAGAAAAATTTCCCTGCCTTTCGAATCCGGGACACAAAGGATTCTCGATAAGTATTCTTTGAAAAAGTGGAACATAGAAAAATGTGATACTTTAGATTTAATAAAAAAACTGAACAAGGTCGGCATCGTTGCCGACGGTAACTTTATGATTGGATACCCCGATGAAGAACTTGATGAGCTAACAAATACGTTCCTGCTGGCAAAAAAACAAATAGATGCTGGTATGATTGCGTGCCAATTTTTTATGGTCCAACCCTTTCCTGGGTCCGCTCTTTTTGATGAATCCATTGCAAACGGTCAGCTTTCCTCTTCCTGGGATTGGGATGAAATGGGGTGGTCAAAAGGATCTCAATTTAATCACCCGAAAATAGATAAAAGTCTTTTAAAGTATTGCTGGAGCCTCGCATGGAAATTATTAAATAATGACTCTCGAGTAGAAGAATTTTCAAGGCAACTATCGGGCAAGTCGTGAAGAAAAGATATATCAATATTATTTTGTAATTTTAATAGAATGATAAATTGAGAGTAGGACAGAAAACATAACCTGCTTTTAGAAATAAATTATAAGATGCATAAATCAAGTTTTGATTCATTTGATGAAAAACCGAGTACAAGTCCTAATCGCTTTACCATTTATTACTTTATGTGATTTTTTATGAAAATAGCATTTATTTATAGGTCGGCAAACCAATCTATGCCATTAGGAAGAGGCTATCTTAGCTCTATATTAAAACAAGAAGGTTTTGAAGTCCTTATTTTTACTTTAACGGGTTTTAATGATGAAACATGCTTAAAAAAATAAAGTTATTTCATAAATGTAAAATAAAAATGTTAACGGAAAATATTGTTGGTAACCCCGGAGAAACTTATGAAATGGTTTTAGAAACATTAAGATTGAATCAAAAAATAAAGCCTCTATATGCAAATACCTCATTATTTACACCTTATCCAAAATTACCAGCTACTGAATTTGCTATAGAAAATAATTATTTTGACGGCAATTTTTACAAGATTGATGCTAATTACTTTTCTGATACTCTAATAAAATTTAATAACGAAAAGGAAAAGAACAGGATATTGAACTGGAGATCCTTATTTTCTTCTCTTGCTCGATACCCAGTGTTTGAAAAAATCTTTCTATGTCTTTTTGTCAATGTTAAACATAATAATGTTATGAGAACATTTGGTAAAATTTTTGACGGCTATTATGCATATAAATGCATCCTATATAAATTAACGCTTAAGGAATTCTTTGACATGGCTAAGAACTATTTGGTTATGCCAAGATAGATTGAATATCATTTCACGGATGCATCTTATGGGTACATTTTTATTTCAGTGAAATTTGCGTTCCTTTAATAGATGTTACGATACCAATTGTTTGCATTATCTTGATTTTTAATTCCTGTACAGATATTTTCTTTTAATTTTTTAGTTTATTAGTGGTTTAAATTATGCTTATTTCAATAGTAATACCTGTATATAACAGCGTAGATACTATCGAAAAACTTGTAGAAAAGCTGATAACTATTTTGAGCGCTCAAAATATACAAATTGTGCTGATCAATGATGGCAGCAAAGATAATAGCCATAATGTATGCTTGAATTTATGTTCAAAGTATCGCTCTACTGTTATATATATTGACCTGTCAAAAAACTTTGGGGAACATAATGCTGTAATGGCGGGACTCAATTACGCGGAAGGAGATTATGCGGTAATTATAGATGATGACATTCAAAATCCTCCTGAGGAAGTATTGAAATTGATAAACGAAGCCACTAAAAACAAATATGATATAGTCTATACCTGCTTTAAGAAAAAAAAGCACTCCTGGTACAGAAATATGTTAAGCAAGTTTAATAACTGGATAGCTGATTTCATGTTGGATAAACCGAAAGGGCTTTATCTTTCAAGCTTTAAATGCCTCAGCCGCTCAGTTGTAAAAGAAATTATTAAATATAGGGGGCCGTTCCCTTACATTGATGGCTTAGCGTTGAGATGTTCCAGAAATATAGGAAAAATAGAAGTCCGTCACTCGGAGAGGGAGATTGGACAATCAGGTTATACATTAAAAAAAATGATCCGCTTATGGCTCAATATGTTTTTGAACTTTTCCATAACTCCGCTAAGACTTGCTTCATTGCTTGGCTTAATTTTCAGCATATTGGGTCTCTTTATGAGTATTTACACAATCATTGAAAAACTATTTATATATCCTGAAATGCCGATTGGTTTGCCTTCTCTATTTATTGCTATAATGATATTTTCAGGAGTTCAGCTTCTTATATTAGGTCTTATTGGAGAATATCTTGGACATCTTTATTTAAGTAGCAACCAAACACCTCAATTTGTTATTCAGGGAGTACATAACGCGGCTAAGCCGCAAACCAAAAATAAAAAAACAACCCCCTGAATCCCCATTGTTAAGAGTGACTAATCCTCTCATTCAGGGTATCCGAAAACTAATTTAATAAAACGAGTGAAGTTTTAATCTGAGTTGGTAGAATAGTACATAAGGAGAAAAACGTAAATATGATCTGGAACCCACCTTCGGAGATATTAAACAAAATATGGGATTTCGAAAGCTTTTCTTAAGGACAAAACCCAAGGTGAATATCGAAGTCGGTTTAGTAGTTATCGCTCACAATATTAAAAAGATAAAATCCTTCTTGCAGGTCAATCAGATGGCTTTCCAGTTGGCATAATTGGAAAGATTAATGCATCCGAGCCGTTCCCAAAGGAAAATAACAAAAAAATAACCCTTTGTGGGTACCTTTTAGGATTTTAGCCAATATAGAAATTTGTTTTCGGACCCCCTGTTTAAGGGGGGTAAAAACATCCTCTCTGTTTGTGCGTGTGTCTATACGCAGGTAGGAAAAAAGAAGATTTTATAGAGTAATAGTATCACAATAAAGTGAACATGAATGAAATAAATAATCCTGACTCTTTTAAAAATAAAAAGGTTCTTATAACAGGTGGTTTGGGCTTTATTGGAAGCAATCTTGCTATAAAGTTAGCAGCAATGGGCGCTGAGGTAACATTGCTGGACGCAATGATCGAAGGTCTTGGAGGAAACCCCTTTAATATCGAGTCAATTAAAGATAAAGTTAGTATCAATTTTAGTGATATCAGAAATAAAAGCAGCATGAACTATATAGTCAGAAATAAAGATTATATTTTTCATCTGGCAGGACAAAATGATCATGTCTTGAGCCTTACTAATCCGTTTCCGGATATAGACATAAATGTTAAAGGTTCACTCGTGCTTCTTGAAGCATGTAAAAGGTACAATAGAAATGCAAAGTTGATTTATACGGGAACACGTGGTGAATATGGATCAGCAGTAAGACTGCCTGTTAATGAAGATTCTTCTATAAACCCCAAAGGTGTTTATGAACTTACAAGCCTGACGGCTCAGAAATTGTTTAAGATTTACAATGATAATTTCGGTATACGCTCCTTTACACTGAGGTTAACTAATATTTATGGGAAAAGGGCGCAGATGAAGCATAGCCGATTTGGAGTTGCAAACTGGTTTATACGGCAGGCTTTAGACAATGAGACTATAAAAGTATTTGGAGATGGTTCTATTCTGAGAGATTTTCTATATGCGGATGATGCTGTGGACGCAATATTAATGTGTGCTTTGTGCGAAAACGCATACGGTGAGGTGTTTAATGTTGGTAGAGATAAACCTTATAACTTTCTTGAATTAGCCAAAACAATTATAGATATTGCAGACAATGGCTCGTGGAAACTTACTCCTTTTTCCCCCGAACGTGCTGCTCAGGAACCCGGTAATTATTATTCTGATATTAGCAAAATAAAAAAGATTATTGGTTGGGAGCCAAAAACAGAGCTTAAAGAGGGATTAAAAGAGACAATTAGCTATTATAAACATTTCAGGCAGCATTACTGGTAAGCTATGGTAAAAGTACCTTTTATAGATTTATCCAAACAATACCTTGGCCTAAAGGAAGAAATAGAACAGACCGTTTTCAGGGTCCTAAGTAGTGGCAATTATATTTTAGGAAAAGAATTAAAGGCATTTGAGGGAGAATTTGCTGGATATTGTAACGCAAAATATGGCATCGGAGTTGGTTCCGGGACAGAAGCCATACATTTATCATTAATTGCTTGTGGGGTAAAGCCAGGAGATGACGTAATAACCGTTCCCAACACTGCTGTACCAACAATTTCCGCCATCAGCTTTGCAAACGCAAACCCCGTTTTCGTGGATATCGATCCGGATACTTATACGATGTCCCCTGAGAAACTGGAAGAACTATTAAAAAAAAAATCCTCGAATAAACCAAAGGCCATAATAGTCGTTCATCTCTATGGCCAGCCTGCGGACATTGAGCCGATTTTAGAAATTGCCCGGAGATATAACTTAAAAGTTATAGAAGATGCTTGTCAGGCACACGGCGCTGAATATAAAGGGGAAAAAGTCGGTTCCTTTGGAGACGCAGGTTGTTTCAGCTTCTATCCCACTAAAAATTTAGGGGCTTATGGAGACGGTGGGATGACAATAACTAATAGTCCTGAAATAGCATCAAAACTAAATATGCTAAGAAACTATGGAGAAGAAAATAAATACATTAACAAAATAAAAGGTTTTAACAGTCGGCTTGATGAAATTCAAGCGGCGGTACTGCGTGTAAAATTAAAAAAACTGGATCACTGGAATGAAATGAGACGAAAACATGCGAATAGTTATAATTCATCGTTAAGGGATGGAATCATAACGCCTGTTGAAAAAGAATATTCCAAACATGTTTTTCACCTATACGTGATTAGAACTCAAAACAGGGATGAAATAAAAGAATGGCTCAAAAACAAGGGAATTCTTACAAGTATTCACTACCCTTTACCTGTTCATTTTCAGCGGTCTTATAAAGACCTCTGCTACAAAAAAAATAATTTTCCCATTACCGAAAAATACTCGCTGGAAATTTTGTCTTTGCCGATCTTCCCGGAACTAAATAAAGAACAGGAGGAATATACTTGTGAAGTTATTAATAAGTTCAATGCATAGGAAATTCCTCTTTTGTTTTAAATAAATCAAACCTGTCTGTGTGTAACGCACAGGCAGATAGATAGTAACACCCCCCTTAATTCCCCCTTGCAAGGGGGGATTAAGGGGGGTGTTATGTTCGAAGGGAACAATTAAGTGGAAAAAGAAGAGTACAGAACGATGTTTGAAGAGGAGGACAGCTTCTGGTGGTACATTGGATTAAGAGATTTATTTTTTAGCTGTCTTGGTAAATTAATTTTCCATGAGAATAGTAATCTGAGATTATTAGACTGCGGATGCGGTACCGGGGGGCTGCTGGAAAGATGCAGGCAATATGAAGCCACGGGTATGGATATCTCGAAAGAAGCAATAAAATTTTGTAATATGCGCGGCCTAAAAAAAATTGTTAAAGCCTCCATTACCGATATTCCCTTTCAAAATAATTCCTTTGATATTATAACAAGCATGGATGTTTTGTATCACAACAGAGTCGTTAGTGATTTGAAAGCCTTGAAAGAGTTTTATGACATTCTTGATGAAGGCGGTTTCCTTTTTCTAAATTTACCGGCATACGACTTTTTAAAAAGTACTCATGACGAAGTTGTCCATACAAGGCAAAGGTATACGTTAATGGATGTTAGGGAAAAAGTTAAAAAAGCCGGTTTTAAAATTGAAATGATTTCTTACAGGAATGTCTTCCTTTTTCTACCGGCTTTAGTGGTAAGATTAATTAAAAAAATATTTAAACAGCAAAACAAAGGTGGTTCGGACTTAAAAGCTACACCGGGTATCTTAAATAAACTGTTTACTTTCATCCTGTCGGTTGAAAATAAATTAATATTATCGGGCTTAAAGTTCCCTTTCGGGCTCTCTATAGTTTGTGTTGCCAGAAAATAATCAACCCTACTTAAACAGCTCGCGGAAGAATTCAATTAATTTGGAAACAATTTCAATAAACAGAGTTATTGAACACGAAATTTTGGTTGATCCTCAGGCGGACAAAATATAGTGACATTAATATAAGAATCATCGAAAATGGTTTTTTTTCTTGCATCACCCAATTCCTTGCATTTGCTCCAGTTTTTTACTACATAAGTTAGAAAAGGGGATTGTTCTACGTTTTCAGGTGTTAAAAAGTCAGTAGGAATAATAATCAGCGCGGGTTTCTTTTTTTTTATTTTATTAATAATATTGTCTTCAATACGTAATTTTTCTTTAAAAGGTAACCATACTTCATTTCTAAAAGGATGAAAGGTAGTCTCAGCAAAAATATAAAAATTCTCGGAAAATAAATTTTCTCTATCACTGAATAGATAAAAAAACATTTTGTAGTCAGCGACTACTATTTTGTCTGTCTCGCTGGAATTGCTTTTAATAAATTCCGTGGCTTCTCTATAAACTTCACGCGTATAAGGCAGTACCATAACATTTTCCGCGTACTTTAAACCGAGAGGGATACCATGCTTTTTATATGGAGCATAAAAAATTAGAGGAGTATAGACAAAATGTAGTAGAAAAAGAAAAAATATCATAGCTTGAACAAAATACCTGACATAATTAAAAGCACTTTTTTTAATACCAAAATAAATTAAGAGCACAAACTGTGGGAAGAGGCTTGTATATTGATTGAACTCGTAAATCAAAATTCTTTCTATTTCAAATACCATTGAAAATCCGGTTAAAAATAAAATACTTAAATAATCGCTGTTTCGTCTCTCCCTACACAATCTTGGTACCGAATAGACTATCCCAGCGACAAAAAGGCCTGTAATTAGCCACCACTTAAGGTTTCTTACTAGGTATTTATTCAATATTGCCTTCGCTTGGCTAAAACTGTCTGAATAAAATATATCTACAGGAAATATTGCAGGTATGGAAAACCAGGTGCTGGGGTGGTTTTCATGGCCAAGAAGCATGGGGAAAAAAGTCAGAAAGTAATCCCAAAGGGCGCCATTCCATAAAAAATAAATAACTCCGGCGCTGGGAAATAGTAGAAACGTAAGAGTAAAAGCAATATAAGGGCGAGGACTCCTGATATCATCTCTGAAAAGATAATCATAAATCAGTAGGCTTGTCAGGGTAAAAGTTGATAAAATTCCAACAGGCAAAGGTTGTGCGGCAAAAGCAATTCCGCAGGCAAGCCCGGCGAACACCAAATTTTTGATGTTTCTTTCATGGATATACGAAAGACCGCCCCATAAAGCTACCATCGCTCCCCCAAAACCAAATATATGACTATAAGTATGTTCTCTTGTTCCAAGTGATGAAAAGCCGATCAATACAGCGGTAAGAGCCCAGAATGGGGTGAGAAACCTTGACGCAGTTTTGTATGCGAAAATAGCTGATATGGCAAATAGCAGAGACACAACTAAGCGGGGAAAAAGAATATGGAAAATACCGAAAACTTTGAAAAATATTGTGTAAATATAAAGACCTAGGTATCCGTATACATGATAAAAATCCCGGTATATTACTTCACCATTGGCGATTTGAAAAATCATTACTAGGTCTTTAGATTCTTCCCAGTTTACACCAATATTTAAAAAAAGCAGCCGCTTTATAAGAATTATGCAGAATAAAGACGTTGCGATTAATAAATTCTTTCTGTCTTTCATACTTAAAATGCTCAATGAGCTCATTTATTGTAGGTTCTCCGTAGTACAAATTTAAAAAAGCGTGTTATTTTAGCACAATTTTATTTACAAGTTCAGAGAGGTAGCTCTATTTGGTTGCGGCCACTGACTGTTCTGCGGTATTGGTGAGTGAATATGAAACAAGAAGGATCTTTTGCATTTTAAGTTCACAGCATTGGTGTAGGGAGCTTTAAAAAGTTGAATGGTAGAGCAATAGTTTACTTTTGCTAAGTTGAACTGTACACTATACTATGACATTGTGAAAAGCAAGAAAACACATAGTTGGCAAATCCTCGACTTTAAAAAACTAATCTATAATTGACCCATACTGGTCCATTAAAGAATGATTTTAGGTTCAAGCAATTTTTTTTATAAGAAAAACAAAGAAATATTAATTGTAATTAAATAAAATTGCAGTTTTTTGGTATGTTTGATTTCTGTGTCATCTTGATTTTCAATTTTTCTTCTAGCATAATTACCCGCAATATTTAATCGTAGATCATATGGAATCAGCTTTCAAAAATCGTAATGTTTAATATCCAAAGCATTACTTTGATGAGATATTTAATTAAATGATTTTAATCAATCCATCAATTCACCCTCAGGCCCAGTCACCTTTAATGACACCTTTTATTTATAATACTTTTCCTACCAGTCTTGGTTTCCTCGCGGGTTATTTACGCAAATATAACAAAATTACACCAAATATTGTAGATGAAGGAATTGAGACCATAGACAAAGAGAAACTCAATGAGTTTTTAAAGATTAATAATGACGTCAAGATAGTTGGCCTAACCCTGCTTACGATAAATGCCCATCGCGCTTTCCAGCTTTCCCGATTAGTTAAAGAATTGGATAGTGATTATCTAGTTGTCGCGGGAGGAATACATGCTACTGTTTTACCTGATGAATGCCTGGATAACTCAGAAGTAGATATTGTTGTAAGGGGTGAGGGGGAAAAGACATTATCTGAAATCGTTGAATGCATTAAAAGCGACGAAGATTATTACGATCGGGAAGGAATATCATATAAAAAAAATGGCACAAATGTACATAACCCGGACAGGAAATTAATTGATATAGAAAAAATACCACCATTTCCTTACGATCTTTTTGATGAAACCTTTGAGTCTTATAGAGATTTTGGAACAGTCATAAGCTCAAGAGGGTGCCCTTTTGACTGTACTTTTTGCTCTCAGCGAGCTATTTCAGGAAGAAGGTACAGACATCTTTCCGTTCAAAGAGTGCTGGATGAGGTTGAACTGCTGGTTAATAAGTATAATCAGACGAACATATGGTTTATGGATGACAATTTTCTGGTAAAAAAAGAAAGGGCTTTTTCCTTGCTGGGAGGAATCATAAGAAGAGGTCTTCATAAAAAAGCTGGCTTCATTGCTGAAATGAGAGGTGAGTCGGTTAACTATGAAATTCTAAATAAAATGAAAGAAGCGAATTTTCAGATGGTTTCCATAGGTATGGAAACCGGGTCTCAACGTTTGCTCGATACGCTGGAAAAAGGAGAGAAGGTTGATGACAATGTAAGTGCGATTAAAATGGCCAATGAAGTGGGAATAAGTTCAAGCGCGACCTTCATATTCGGCTTACCTACTGAGACACGGGAAGAAAGACTGGCAACAGCTCGGCTGGCGCGTAAAATTCCTCTGACTGACGCCAGATTTAATGTTGCGGTTCCATATCCCGGGACAAAATTGTTTCAAATAGCAAAGAAAGAAAACCGGTTGTTGATTAAAGAAGGTTGGAGTAACTTTAATGTACAGTTTTATATGTTTGGAGATGATATCCCTTACGTCCCGGAAAATACCAGCAAATATCTTTTAATGTACGACACTTTTATGGCTAATCTCAGGTTTAACCTGAGAATTAAGACTTTAACGAGCTTTTTCATCTCCCCGGTCTCCGGGGGAATGGTTTTGACATTACCTGAAAAGTGGTATCTTCCCTCTAAAGAATTGACAAACTGTTTTCGCCTTGGGTTTTATATATTCAAACGGTTTTTAAAATTATCCTTTAAAGCATGCCTTGCTCGATAACTTTTCGCTGTTACTCATAATCCATGCCATATGCTAAAAGTGAAAAAATAGTTTTAATGAAAATGATATGAACATTTGATTAACGGTCGTTTTCTCTCATTGTCTGGCTTCAAAGGAGGATGGCAAATCGCAGTTCACTATCTTGCTACCCAAAATGGAGATGCAAATCTATGTGCAATTTTGTACTGGAAAATAGCTGATACTGCAAATAGCAGGGACACTACTAGATGAGGAAAAAAGATATGGAAAATACAGAAAGCTTTAAAAAATATTGCGAATATGTAAAGCCCAAGGTAACTGTATACATGATAAAAATCCCTATAGACTACTTCACCTTTTGCTATTTTAAAGATCAGTACTAAGCTATAACGCTATAAAATTTTTTTTTAAGGGGTTTTATCAACCGCAAAGATACAAAAAGATTAAGGAAAAGCGGAGAAAAGAAAAAAATTCGTTTTTTTCCACCTCTCCGCCTTCTCCATTTCTCCTTGCTCTTTGTGCCTTGGTGACTTTGTGGCAAATTTGTTTTGGTAGTGGATACATCACGTTATGAACATATGTTTAACAGTTAACTCTTCTCCCTGGAGCGGCTTTAAAGGCGGGGGGCAAATAGCAGTACACTATCTTGCGACATACCTGGCAAAAAACAACTGCAATGTATGGGTTATATTCACAGGCAATAATCGGAGGCAAATC
>PVBE012519082.1_pt1 | contig 12293 bp, 9 predicted proteins | sample 1631181 | NCBI WGS metagenome assembly PVBE01 (sample SAMN08397723, study PRJNA350692) | Marine metagenome, whole genome shotgun sequencing project. | isolation source: water | place: Pacific Ocean | collected 2012-04 | reverse complement strand
AGTGGATCAATGCCCGGAAGAGTATGTTGATGAAATAGAAAATTTCAGAGCCTTCCTTCGCAATTTGGTTATGCATGGTGCCGTGGGAACCGCACTTGGTGGCGTGTGTACCCTGGTTGGAGAACCGCAGAACTTACTGATCGCAGAAATAGCCGAATGGGAATTTGTTGAATTTTTCATTCGTATGGCACCTGTAACCATGCCAGCACTGGTTGCAGGGTTACTTACCTGCATTTTTCTAGAAGTCACAGGGATCTTTGGCTATGGTGCTAAACTGTCTCCCACTGTCCGCGGGATATTGGAAAAATTTCAGAACCAGCATGATGCTGATCGCGACAGCACACAAACTGCCAGGCTAATCATCCAGGCCATTGTTGGACTACTTCTGGTATTTTCCCTCGCATTCCATCTCGCACCCGTCGGGCTCATTGGTTTGGGCGTTATCGTACTTTTAACAGCCTTTAATGGCGTAGTGGCGGAACACAAGATTGGTCATGCCTTCGAAGAAGCCCTACCCTTCACTGCACTCCTGGTTGTGTTTTTCGCAATCGTTGCTGTGATAAATGACCTCTACCTGTTCAAGCCAATTACCGATTTTGTGCTGGCGCAGGATTTAAGTGCGCAACCGCTGATGCTATTTTTTGCAAACGGTGTTCTATCGATGATCAGTGACAATGTTTTCGTGGCAACGGTCTACATTAATGAAGTACATGGCGCCTTCATGAGCGGAGTGATCAGCCGAGAACACTTTGACGTACTTGCTGTAGCCATCAACACAGGAACAAATTTGCCCAGTGTAGCAACGCCTAATGGTCAGGCAGCCTTTCTGTTTCTGTTGACCTCCGCGCTTGCACCACTAATTCGACTGTCCTATTTTCGTATGCTCTTTATGGCGATTCCCTACACCATTGTCCTGACGGTAACTGCCGCAATAGCTATAGCAGTATCATTTTAGTAGTGCGTGCCTAGGAAGTTAGTCACCAGTGTTATGGTGCCAGTAGCGCGCTAGAAAATAGCGTTTAGTCGCCATTTTGTACTTCTGGATTAGAAAAAAAGGGTGTTGAAAACTCTCGTCTAATAATTCGCCCATTATGTCTCTTGTTGGCCGTTTGTGATGCCGAGTAATACTCAGGAACTGTTGTCCAGAATGTCCCGTTTTCTCAAAAAAGGTACCTGCAGACAGTTTAGTGTAGAAAGCTAGGTTGTGTTTCTAGACTGAACCTTCTTTGGGGACAAATCCCGCAAATTCAGTTTCCGTACTATGGTTTGAGAGAAGTTCATCAACATCAAATCTATATCTTTCTTCTGGAGTAAGGGGTGAGAGTCCTTCGTTGTTGCCGCGAAAAAATAGTTCTGAAACCTCACGGTCAAGTACCACGTAGTGCATTCACGTGGTCGCTCGGTGTTTGCCTGGCGTTTGCGCGGATAAGCATCCGAGTTTTTTGCTTCATCTGTAGCGTCAAAAACACCAGCGTAATAAGAACTGCGATTGATGCTACAAACTCGCCCAACGCTCCAAATTCAAGAATCGTCATGCTACGCACCCCATATTTTCTATATGGTACTACAACAGAGTTGATCCTGTCGGCTCTCTACGCTGGAAATTCTAACAGGATACCCTGCATCTTCAGCGTTAGCAGTATCGATGACCGCCAGTATAAGCAGGGTGAATATAGTCAGAGTGCTGAACGACTCATTTATGGTGCACATGCGCCAAACACTTCCTCTGAGTGAGCTAGCCTGGAATATAGCAAAAGGGTATTTGGAGAGCGATTTCCGGAGAATATGGCTATTGCCTGATATCGTGTGCGCTTTTGCAGTGTGGTACTGTTAGACATAGTAGATCGAGGCAGGCCGAATCGGCTTGTATTCGGCCAGAGTGATTAGACCTAGTGATCAAAAAAACTAAATGGAGCAGAAAATGAGTGAATTCAAAGACAAGGTTGTAGTTATTACCGGTGCTGGTGGAGGGTTGGGTAAGTCGCATGCGCTTGAATTCGCGCTCCGCGGGGCAAAGGTTGTTGTTAATGATCTGGGTGGCAGCGGGGATGGCGTCGGTGCCAGTGACATGGCTGACGAGGTAGTGAATGAGATCAAGGAAAAAGGTGGGATTGCGATTGCAAACAAGGCGTCAGTTTCCGATCCCGCGGGAGCCAAATCAATTATTGATGATGCCGTCGCGGAATTTGGCACCGTGGATATTCTGGTCAACAATGCTGGCATTCTTCGTGACAAGACATTCAAGAAAATGCCCCTTGAGGACTGGGATATAGTGATGGATGTCCACCTGAACGGTACCGCCTATGTCACCCATGCGGCCTGGCCAATCATGTACGAGAAGAACTACGGGCGCATCGTGCTGACTAGTTCTACATCCGGTATCTATGGGAACTTCGGGCAGTCTAATTACGGAGCGGCAAAAATGGGCATGCTGGGTCTGATGAATGTCCTGGCGATGGAAGGCCGCTCAAAAAATATTAATGTCAATGTGCTTTCACCAGCGGCTGCGACACGATTGATCAATACGATTCCGGGAAGAGAGGTTGACCTGGATAACCCAGACCCCATGAGTCACCCAAAGCTGGTGACACCGGCAGTTCTATTAATGTGTAGTGAGGATGGGCCAACCGGGAAGGTCATTCAGGCAGGAAATGGACGTTTTTCAACCGCCGCCGTATTTAATAATGTCGACCTGGAATTTGGTGGCGATGTGACCTACGAGGAGCTGCTGGCGAAGAAGGATCAGCTGCTGGATATGAGCGAAGCGACAGAAGGCTGGACCTGGCGCACAGAGATGATGAAAAAGGCTGCAGAGAAGAAAGACTAATCCGGATAGATTGATTGAGGAGACCGATGCAATGAGTGATTCAGATCAGTTCAAGACACTATTCTCACCCATTCAGGTGGGACCCATCAAGGTCAAGAATAGAATATGCGAGACAACCAACTCGCCCGGGTCTGCTGGTGCTGATTCCGGTGGTTTGATTGATGAGCATTTCACCGAACACCATGTGGCCAAGGCGCGGGGTGGCACTGCCTGGATCGGTAGTGAAACCTGGGCCCTCAATTCACCCATGCCTGTCGGTGCGGCACCCGACATGGGAGTGGGTTCCGGCGGTATGCCGTTTGCAATATACCAGTTCCCCGGTTTTGTTGAAGCCGTCAGGAAGTTCTGTGATGCGGTACATGAACAGGAAGCGGTTGCCGTATTCCAGTTGACTCATCTAAACCACATGTTTTCCCCCTCGTCCGTCCCGAGTACTGAGCTTTATGATCAAGTACCTCACACCATGCGGGATGAGCAGATTGAATTTGTTCTCGATACTTATGCGGCTGCAGCTGAAAAGGCGCTGGAGGCGGGCGCAGATGGTGTGGAAATTCACTGTGCTCACGATACTGTTCCCCAGATCTTTATGTCGCCGGCTACCAATAAGCGCACGGACAAGTGGGGGGGTGATGCTGCAGGTCGAACGCTATTTATCAGGGAAGGCTTGGCGAGGATTCGTGCCGTCGTCGGTGACAAGATGGCGGTCGGTATAAGGGTGAATGGGATGGAATCGCGCCAGGGTGGCTATGACCTGTTGGCTTTTCGCGAGATGATCTACATTATTGCCGAGACCGGGTTGATTGATTTCGTCAACGTGGATATTGGACATTGCTGGGGCCGTCATGCCTATGTACCGCCTTCTTATCACGCACCGGCTGAAAAGAGAGAAGCTGGCAAGGCACTCAAGACTGACCTCAATGAAAAGGTCAAGATACTTTATTCAGGAAGGGTGAACGAACCTATAGTTGCTGAAGAGCTGTTGCAGGCAGGAATCTGTGATCTAGTTGGTATGACCAGGGCAGGTATTGCGGACCCGGAATTTGCGAACAAGGCTAAAGAGGGCCGCATGATGGAGATTCGGCGCTGTATCGGCTGTAATCGCTGTATCGGCGAGGCAGTGCACAGCATCCTTCCAGCCATGATGAAGCGCCCCGTCTGCTCAATCAACCCGACGATTGGTAATGAAGTGCTCTGGCGGGATAACTTCAAGCCGGCGGAGGATAAAAAGCATGTCGCCATTGTTGGTGCTGGCCCTGCCGGCCTGTCGGCGGCAAGAGTAGCCAACCTTCGTGGTCACAGGGTTACGCTTATCGAGCAGGGTTCAAAGATAGGCGGGCAGATGCTACTGGCGGCGAAGGCACCAGGGCGGGATTCATTCGAAGACTTTTTGTATTTCTCTGAAAATGAAATAGAACGCCTGGGCATCGAACTGTTACTGGATACGCAAGCGACTCCGGAAATGCTGGTTGAGCTGAAGCCTGACGTTGTCGTGATTGCCACCGGTTCATCCCCTAGGCCCCTCCTGGAAGTTGAAGGTGCTGATTCAGGACATGTCGTACAGGGTTGGGATGTTCTCTCCGGCAAGGAAAAGGTTGGTGAAAACGTCGCCCTTTGTTCCGAGGAAGACTATTTCGAAACACCCAATATCGCCGAGTATATGGCTGCCCAGGGTAAGAAGGTAACTATCTTTCACAAGTGGTCACACATTGGTCAGGATATAGATAGGTATTCGTATGGCACTGTTCTGCAGCGTCTCGAGGAGAACGGAGTCAATATTGTGCCGGGATATAGGCTTGCGCGTGTTGATGGCGACAGGGTTACCTGTATCTCATGTTACTCGGGGGCAGAGAAGAGCTTTGATGGCTTTGACTCGGTGGTACTGGTGGGTGGTTCTGTGCCTGAGTCTGAACTCTATTACACGCTAAAGGATAACTACCCGTTCGAAAAAGTCTATATTTCCGGGGCCGCCTGGTTACCGAGAAAGATGGCGGAAGCCACGCAAAGTGGTGCAACGATAGCGATGGATATCTAGCCGCGATGGATACGTGATGGATAGCTGAGGAGTCGAGACTCACACTACCTTTTGCAGGCAGTGTGAGAATCAAATGTTGATCAAGGGCGAACCCCCTGCCGGAAGGTTCCGCTTCTGGTTAGTCAGTTTCCCAGACAATCTCATCTGGATTTGAATTTGAGGGCAGCAGAATCTCAGCAACACCCTCAGTGACCCGGGTGCCCAGCTGATTATCATTCCATACCTCGATCTCGACAATATTTTTGCCTTCTTCCTGCCGCTTGCCGCTGACCTTACCATAGCACCAGGTGGTATCACCCATGATATTGAAGGAAGGAAAGCGTATTTCAAGCTGTGAAAGATAGCCAAAATCACCGGCCCAGTTGGTCAGCATATGAACGGTCCAGTTGATGCGCTGATAGCCGGCATCGTAAGCACCGGGTAGCCCCAGGTAACGCTGGCAGCGTTCATTGCTGTTGTGAATAACAACAGGCACTTCCGGGATACCCCACTCATTCACGAAGGGCAGACCCGGGTGGCGTTCGAACAGTTTGAATGCGTTACCGTGGGAATGCGTCCACTCACCCGGTTCACCGCGGATCATAAATGCGCCGCCACCGCCACCTTCACCAACGCCTCGCTGGGCCTGGCTGGTCGGTCCCTTTACTACAAAGGGCAGTTCTTCACCCACTTCCACATCTTCCCAGAAGCGCTTCTCACTACCGCGATGTACTTCCTTATTGAAATCATCCCGGATCTTGTCGATGTCTTCCTGGCTATATTCAGCCAGGCCACGCATCTTCTGGTTCTTGGCAATGGATTTAGATGTCTTCCTCTCAGCCCTGTGCCAGGAGGTGAACATGGAGCCTATTTCCTGGCCCTTATCGTTGTAGCCGGTATTGATATATTCCTGCACAACCGCTTCACCGCTTGTACGGCTTTGCTGCTTGCGAACTTCGGTGAGCACACCGACACAGGTGATGAAGTCGCCAACATTGATGGGGCGCTTCCACTTCAAGGTCGTGCCGCGAAACCAGGCATGTAATCCTGGCATGCCGTCTCTGGCAGCATTTGTTACCTCGACACTCGTGAGTGACCAGGGCGGCATGGTAAGGCAGCCGTATGGCGATTTTGCCGCATAGTCACTGTCGAGATAGAGCGGGTTATAGTCTCCCTGGGACATGGCACTGCGACGGATTGAGCCCGGCGTATAACGCATTTCCTCTAGTTCCCAGTCAGCGAGGTCGCGCTTTCGCTCAACGCCGATGCGGCTGGCCAGTCTCTCGACGGACTCATCGGTGATTTTGCCGTAGTTAGGGTTATCGCTCTTGAAGCCAAACCCGGTATTCAGTTCGCTCGTCTTATCTTGGTTACTGGACATTTGTTTCTCCTATCTGAATTTATCGGGTTGGCAGGACGACGGTAGCGGTCCCGGTTGTTATCTTTTGATCCAACTGATTTATCTGCCAGACTTCCAATGTTACGAGACCCTGGTCACCCGACATGCTCTTGCCGGTGACACGCCCGTAACTGCGAGTAACGTCGCCGATCATACTCTGTATCGGGAAATCAAGGTTCACCTCTGCTGGAAAGCCAGAGTCGCCCATCCAGTTAGCCAGAGCCTGCACTAAATAGTTGGGCCGATCAGCGGCGTTTTCCAGTGCGCCGGGCAGGCCGCCCCAACGCTGTGCCCTATGGTGAACCCAGTCCGTTGCCATGACTGGCTCAAGCATGCCGTTCTCGTTGGTGAAAAAGAGTTCCGGGTGGTCATCCATTTCATCCCATCCCTGCTTATGACCCCAGTACCAGGTGCTGTTCCTGCGATCGCCCGCTCTGATACGCGTCGTTGGTCCTTTCAGCAAATGCTGGAGCTCATCGCCTTCGCTGACATCATCCCAATAGAGAGAATCAGCACCGCGTTGCTCTTCTGTTTTGTACTCTGCACCCAGTGCTTCGATATCTTCCTGGGAATGCATATGAGCATCATCCCCTCTGCCAGCAAAGAGCGTTCTCTGGGCATCAGATCCGCGCTCATACAGGTGCCAGTCTTGAACTGCCGTACCAACTGGTTGCCCATCAGCATCCTTTACCCGCGTTTCGATCGCGGCGGAAATAACCCTGCCAGCAACGCCAGTGTTTGTCACTTCCTCGACCTGGGTGATTTCGCTCTCTGAAACAACCGTGTCACCCACCCTGATCGGTTTGTCAAAATTCAATTGAGCCTTGCTCAGTATTGGATAAGCACCAGGCAAAAAATCCACCCCCGGATTGATTCGCTCGTAGGAGAGAATAATGGCAGGTGGTGCGATGATTGCGCCCCACGGTGATGCCTGGGCATGGTCCGGATCCATATATAGTGGTCGCATGTCCGCATTGAGCACTGCCCAGGTGCGAACGGTGCTGCGTTTGATTTCCGAGTCAGCAAGTTCCTTCTTGGCAGAGCTGTTAACAACTCCCACCTGTGCCCTGAGTTGCTCTAGCTGCTCATCGGTGATGGTGGTCTTAATAGGATTGGTCATTTGCTTTATTCCTCAAATTGTCTAGGTGGAAAGAGTGGCCAGGTGTTTACTAATGAGTGTTTCATGAACCGGTTGTATTGTAAGTCGTCTTGCAGCCGCTAATCTTAGAGCGTGATAACAAAGCGCCGTTGCGCAGATTCCAGTTAGCACTATCATAAGCACCGCCGTGAGACCTGGTGGGCTACTGAGATCGCCCAAACTGACTACCGCAGCCCAGCAGGTTGTGAGTCCGAGTCCAAGGGATACTAGCACAGCAAGGCCAGTACTATGTACCAGTGTACTCTGTCCCTTGGTTCCGGCGCGTACCAGCTCCCGGAATGAGAAGTGATCCAGTAGCCAGCCGGTATCTTCGTCAACTTCGCGTTCGTCATGAGGGCTTATTTCTTTGCCTGTCAAGGGGTCGATAACTGTTTCACCCAGTTTAAGTTTTTTGATGGCTGCCTGTATTGATCTGTGCACTGTCTCGTTGATAGGAAACCAGAGCAGGACGACGAGTGCAAGGGCTGAAGAAGTAGCCGTGGACAGGCCATAGAGGGCGGTAATGGTAAAAATGACCGTTTCATTCTGATCAATATTTGGTGCATAGCCCATGGCCGCGAGCACTGCCAGGGGCACAGCTGCGCTTGGAATCATGGTGAATTTAGTCATTATGGCCCACAGGGACTGGTACTGGGCTTCCCTGCGGTGTCCGGTCAGCAGCTCATCGTAGTCAATAACATCCGCCTGGATAGCCAGCCCGAGGAACTGCGTTGCTCCATTGGCGGCCCCCGCCAGTCCGACAAAGACAGCGTAGTACCAGATATCACCCTCACCCATGAAAAAGAAAGAAAAGAAGGTGCCGATTGCCAGGAATCGTGCAGTGATCAGGGCGCGGAGCTTGCCGATCCCGTTGGCAAGTTTCAGCCAGAGAGGCAGCGTCACTGCGCTGGATATAAAAACGACCATCAGCATCCAGGGAACCCAGTTCAGGGGGTCAGGTGGTTTCAGGACATAAATCACGAAGAAAGGCATGAGGTAACCGGGTATCCCGGCGGTAAGGCTGCCAATGAGGGTACTGATCATCAGAATCCTGAAGGGTCGGTTGCGCATGGTGCGACGAATGCCAGGTGCCAGCGGGTTAGGAGGCTTGGCGGAGTATTCCGGTTTTTCTCTTAGCTTGTAAACCAGCAGCCAATACAGAATAACTAACAGCACACCGGTAATAATGGCAAATATGGTAAATCCAAGAAGTTCACCAAAGATTCTTTGTGTCACCAGCCTGGGCACGCCGGAAGCATAGATTACACCCAGCAGGGTGAACCCTTCGAGCCAGGCAAACAGGCTGGAGCGTTCCTTGTAGTCACCAGTTAACTCCGGCCCTAGGGCATAATGTGGAATCGCCAGTATCGTATGGGTCAGGTAGTAGCATATGAAACACAAGGTAAACCATACGCTCAGTTGTGGAATAGTGAATGACTCAGGGGGACTGAATAAAGCGACGAGTGCGGCAGCCTGAAGGGGTGCGCCAATGGCTATCCAGGGCCGGCGTCGACCCCAGCGGGTTCTCGTACGGTCGGTTACCCAGCCCATCAGTGGGTCGCTGATGGCATCGAAGGCCCTCGCCAGTGCAACCGCAAGGGCGATATAACCCAGGGGGATCATGACCACATCGGAGTAAAAAATATTGATATGGATGGACACAGCGATGCCCATGGCCGCGCCCGCAAAATTCGGCATACCATAGTAAATCTTGGTGGCCGTGGTGAGGGTCGGATCCGTTGTCGCCATATCAGGTTTGCTGAATTTTTAGTAGGCGGGAAAAGTATCACATGGTGAATCTGACCGCCAATAACTGATTGTTCATGAATGTTCCTGGCGACTTATTGGTGATGATGGTAGTTTCTGACGTGCCAGGAAGTGCCTGGCGGAAACAAGGTTAACGAGTTTTATGGTTCCTTTTCTTGGTGGTGTGTTGTGACTTATCGGCGTATAGCCATCCTGACTATGTTGTTGTTCACCAACGCGGCATCTGCCCACGAGGTAAGGCCGGCGCTGCTGCAACTTAGCGAGCTGGATGCAGGTCGCTTTCAAGCAAAGTTCAAGCAGCCGCAGGTGCTGGGGCGCTTTCTCAACCTGAAGGTTAGAAGCAATTGTGAAGCCGGTGAGATAACAGCGGTGATTGGTCAATCTGCACTGCAGGAATCCTTTGAATTGAATTGCGCGAAAGAGCCGCTTCGCTTTATCGAGATTGAAGGGTTGGATCGCACCCTCGCCGATACCATGGTCAGCATTGAGACCCTGAACGGAAAAAGCAGCAATTACCTGATTTCCCCGATCCGGCCGACGCTTACCCTGGGGGGTGGTAAGGCGCCTTCTGTGCCGGTATATATGCTGCTGGGTATAGAGCACCTGCTATCGGGTATTGATCATGTTCTCTTTGTGCTGGTGCTGTTATACCTGGTCAGTGGCTGGGTCAACCTGGTTAAGGTCGTTACGAGCTTTACCCTGGCTCACTCTATAACACTGGGCCTTGCGGCATTCAATATCGTGTCCGTTTCACAGGCGCCGGTGGAAGCATTGATCGCGCTTAGTATTCTCATCCTGGCTGCAGAGTCTCTGCGAAAAGAGCGGGGCCTGGTCAGCGCGAACCCCTGGATGGTGGCTTTTATATTTGGTCTTTTACATGGCCTGGGGTTTGCCGGTGCGCTGGCTGAAATCGGACTGCCGCAATCGAGCACTGTGCTGGCGCTGTTTTTATTCAATGTCGGTATTGAGGTCGGCCAGCTAGTTATAGTTGCGATTGCCCTACTGGCTGCCTATCTCCTGCAACGGGTCCGGTTCCCGGTAAGAGTTGCGGTGCTGCCACTATATATAGTTGGCTCAGTGGCAAGCTATTGGTTTATTGACCGTGCATTTCAAATCATGTCCTGAAAATCTGTTATTGTGGAAAGCAGCCGCGATTTGCGCAGTAACTTAACCATTCCAGTGAATCCATGAAACAAACAAGTATTTGGGGGCGAGCGTGCCGGAAGCACCCGTAATAACAAGCCGGGTCCGTTGGCTCTATGGGTTTGGTTCAGTGGCCTACGGTGTAAAGGACAATGGTTTTTCATTCTTCCTGCTGTTCTACTACAACCAGGTGCTGGGTTTGCCGGGTGCCTATGCGGGCGCTGCGATACTAATTGCCATGGTGTTCGATGCGGCGTCGGATCCGTTGGTGGGTGTCTGGTCCGACAATACACATTCAAGGTTAGGCCGGCGCCACCCCTTCATGTACGCATCAGCGCTGCCCGTAGCAATCATTTACTTTTTTCTCTGGAATCCACCCCAGCTGAATGATTTCCATCTGTTTATTTACCTCACCGTCACGGCCATTCTAATCAGATTTTTCATCACCCTGTATGAAATCCCAAGCAGCAGCATCGTCGCTGAATTGACGGATGATTATGATGAACGTACACGACTCCTGAGCTTTCGTTACATGATGGGTTGGTATGGCGGCCTCACCATGGCTCTGCTCATGTGGGGAGTGTTCATGACGATGCATGGTGAAAGGTCAGAGACCGCTTACCGCCTTTATGGCACCGTCGGTGCAATTGCGATGTTGGTTTCCATTCTTGGTTCATCTGCCGGCCTGCACAAGTACATCCCCTACTTAAAAGCACCGCCAGAACGAGATTCCTATGCCATCAGCAATTTACTGCGAGACTTGAAGGTAACGATATCAAACCGGAATTTTGGGGCATTGTTTTGTGCCGGACTATTTGCTGCCATAGCCGGGGGAGTGAGCACCAACTTTAATACATACATGAATCTGCATTTCTGGGAGTTCACGCCAGAACAGATGCGCTGGATCATCCTCGTGCTTTTTTGTTCAGCGGGATTGGCAGCGATATTGGCACCGATAGTTACACATCGGTTCGATAAAAAAAGAAGTGCCATGGGGATATATGCCGTGGCCATTGTGTTCGGTGCAATGCCGGTACTGCTTCGCCTGGCAGGCTTCTTTCCGGGTAATGACAGCCCGTACCTGTATCCAATACTGATGTGTCATGCCATGCTGGATATAACCCTGATTGTGATGTTCAGCATAGTGCAGTCGTCGATGTTGGCCGACATCGTTGAGCACAGTGAAATGAGTACCGGCAGGCGTGAAGAAGGGCTGTTTTTTGCTGCGCGGACATTTGCTGCCAAGGCAACATCTGGCCTCGGTGCCTTCTTTGCTGGTGTTGCCCTCGACATCATCAGCTTCCCAAGAGATGCAGCACCGGGTGACGTTCCCGCTGATATTGTCTGGAATCTTGGCTTTATCTATGGTCCGTCACTGATGGTCTTCTACCTGCTGGCGCTGGGCTCCATTTCTTTCTACCGAATAACTAGGACGGGGCACGATGAGCGGGTTGCAACCCTAACCTGACAATTCCCTCACTTAAGCCTTACTATTATCGCGCCAGCATTGTTCCCCTCAAGCTGATGGGAAATAATGACCTGGCGGCGTTCGTAGTCTGCCACCCTGGCAATTACTGCATCACGTATAGCGCCAGAGCCGACGATGACGCGAAGGTTTTTCGCCATGCCACGTCTGGTTTCCTTAATTGCCGTTTCCAGTTCGCGCAGCGCTTCGTGAACTCTCTCACCCTGGTGAGCTATATCAATGGTGACAGTAGAGCCATCTGTCTGCCGGTCCAGCGGATTGTCACACTTTGGGCAGCGGCGAACGCCATCGTGCACCAGCATGCCGCAGTTAAGACAACTCGTTGTTCCCATTGGGCGGAACTCCTGCCTGAATCGTCACAGTATAGCCTGAAGGCTTTGGTTGGTATGTCGAGCAGAGCTTCAAGACCACCTTCAGCATAGCGCTGTAACCAGTTGTAGTAAGTGGACTTACTGATATCGAGGCGTTTTAACGTCTGTCGTACAGATAAACTGGATTGCTCAACGAGATGAATAATCTCTT
>PVBE011660320.1_pt1 | contig 12294 bp, 13 predicted proteins | sample 1631181 | NCBI WGS metagenome assembly PVBE01 (sample SAMN08397723, study PRJNA350692) | Marine metagenome, whole genome shotgun sequencing project. | isolation source: water | place: Pacific Ocean | collected 2012-04 | reverse complement strand
CTTTAGCATGGTGCTCCAATGTAAGCATTGGAACAGAGCTCTCGATGTCTTCAACTGTGAGAGGTGGCATGTTCTTGATGAAATTATTAACGTTCATGGTCTTGTTACTAATAGTAGGTCTCTTAACAGCAGTCAAAGATAATTTCTCGTAACTTGCTTGTATTTGTTTCTTATCTTCTCTCAACTCCTTGATAGTGTTTTTTAACATCTCAATCTCTTTGTCTTTGTCATATAGTTGATCTTCAAGACCTCGGTATTTATAAGAGCAAATATCAATATGTCTTTTATAACTGCTTTTCGAAGATAGCACTTTCTTACAAAATTCACATTGTATTTTTTTATTACTAACTTCTTTACCTTGGATTTTTAAGCAAGATTTTGTATTCTTTTGATGATAATTAAGTGAACTTGTAGAACTCAAGACCTTCTTACAAAATTGACATTCCATTATTTTATTTTTATATATATTACCCTTTAAATGATTTATACGATTTTTGTATAAATCTATACGATTTTTGTACCAAAGGCTCCAAACTTGTAACAAAGTATCTCCTCGTGAAAGTATTGACGATAAATACTTTTTCTATAAATTTTCTAAAATTATTATATTTTTGTAGCCATGAAAGTTGTAGCTTTCCCAGTTCATGCGTTTAGTGTGACAACGGTCTGGTATGTCTCCAGGGCTGAGATTACGTTACCGTACTCCTGATATTCAGCGTCAGTGTCAGATTTGGTATGTAGCAGGGTCACGGTGAGAGGAAGACCTTCACACCTGTATGTGCTGGCTTCATTGGTCTTCTTAGTTCTCACGATCTTCTTGTTCAAAGGTCCAATAGCCTTAGGCTGATAGTCGTGAGGAGGCAAGTCATGCTTATCTCCCAATGTTCTGGTCTGGATGGAAACCCAGGACAGACTCTTCAACTCCTTCTTCGTTCCAACGGGGTTATAATCTTGTCGTACAAAGGTTACGATGTACCTGCACTCGTTAGTCAACAGACAATACGTCTTGCTCATATATACGCTGAGATCGCTGACGTTCTTGATCTTAGTCATTACCGGGTGATTGAAATAGTCATCGAAGTAGCTGTAGAGTGCATCCTTTTCGGGCTCGTAAGCATTGAGAAGTTCTCCGTATTGTGCCATTTTTTGAGGAGGAAATTTCTTTTTTAAGTTCGTAGTATAAATGAACTACATTTCTACAACAAAAATGTTCAATACAGGATTTTTGCCTCCTAACAGTAACGCACTGCGCATCCAGCAAGGTCTGCTACCCCAGAATTTCGTGAACGATTGTGCCTACAACTACCAAGGTAAGTCTACGGGATTGGCAGGTAAGCCGGTACAGATGTATCCTGCGGGAGTCACAGCTCTACCAACATACGGATGGAAGCCTTTACCCGCTAACTGCGCGGGGTGGGGATATCCTCCATGTACGCAATGGGTGCAACCTCCTTAATGGTACTCGTAAGATTTAGGTTATAAGAGTTTCATTAGTCAAAAAGAAGAGAGAAAATATAATACCGTTCTTCATATCCGTCCAATATTAGTCACCCCAACAACCTGCTGTGACGCTGCACGGAAAGCCCTCTTTGAAATATCTGGGTATTACTTCTCTGCCTACTTCGGCTAGACCTCCTAACACTATCAAGGTTATAAAAATCCCCTTCACTAGGCGCGAGGGCTCCCAGGGGGCGTAGAAGCCAATGCACCATCCGATTAAGAAGGCCAATATGTCTCCAGCATGATTCAAATTACTCTCTACTTTGCGGTTGTTGAACGGATGATAAGTTAGTTCGATCATCTCCATTATCAAGTGTATCCCATTACAGGTCAAGAACGAAGGCCAAAACTTGTGTCTAAATATCACCAGAGCAGCAATTATTCCGTATAGGAAATGTCCTAATGTGGATAAACAAATAAATGTCAAAGACATGATTCTTTATGCTACGTGAGGAAAAAAAGCATGGATTGGGGTATGACAGTTTTCCTCTAACGATGAAAATGATTATTTTTTAGTTTGTCTAAGAAAAAGTAGAAGAAGATGCCTAAAATCACTAATGAAGAATGTATATATTTTTACTTGATGGGAGCAGGGACTGGATATCTATCCAGTGACACTTTCCTCAATGAGTATGGGTTCGGTCCCATGAAGAAGAGGAAGAAGGCAGCCGTTGTTGTTGGTGGGTACGTTAACAACTCATCCCAGTGGCCCAAATTCATCAAAAATGTTGATGCAACGTACGACACCTTAAAAGAGGAATTTAAGGCTGAGAGTAAAGAGACCGTAGCGAAGAAAGCTAGGAAAGGGGTGGCAGCAGACTTGAAAAGAAAGGGTACGGGACCCGGGTTATTTGTGGAGATGTTCGTCCCTACCCATCATGGGACACATTTCTTTGGGATGAGAAGCGATGGGATAATCGCCAACGGATACCCAAATAGCGTTTTTAATTCGGCACTAGACCTTTCCGGGGTGGGACTTGGGCTTGGATTCCAGGAATATGGTAGTCACGGGTTCTGTCAGACATTTGCCATAATGTGGCTCCTAATCTCTCAGACCACACAAAGCGTGAAAGTCACACACGCATCTTTCCCACCTGGCCGAGGACTCAAAAAGACGAGATGGAAGAAGCAGTGTGAGAGGTGGCACGACGAGATCTGGGAGAAACTGAAGGACAGTGAAAAGAATAAAAGTGTGATAGACATTAATAATAAGATCAATGCGTTGAGGAAGCATGGTAATAACCCTGGTCGTATTAAAAAGTTAGAGAAGGAGCGTAAGAAACTACGAGATCCGATATACTTAGATAATGCTATGTTAGCACTGAATTTTCTCACGGAGTTTACTCAGTATTGCGACTTCTACTACACGGTGGATGAAGTTATGGAGATGTGTGCGTCAGTCGACGTGGTGGGTTGTCCTAAATTTAACAAAGCGAGAATGAAGAGGTTTCTGAATGCCTTGGTCAAAAGTTCTGGTGGTCCTAAGGGGACGGTAAAACTTCATAGTATCTTTAGTTACTTGAACAGCCAGGGAAGGCCCTTGCTCGAAAGATGGTTCGAGGATTAAAGCATAGGAGTATTATTTTTTTCTTGAGTGTAAGAAAAAATGCTAATTTCCATCATCCTACTGATTACAGCCTACATCCATTGTAATAGAGTTAAAAACTCCAAGAATAAAAGTACCAGGGATCTGGCATCTAGATTGGTAGTAGCAGCCTGGATATTCTTTGCCGTTGAGCTTATCTTCCTAGTTCTAGTAGTGGCTTATCGCCGTCCAATCAATATGATGCTGGCAGCCGCTTTTCCTATGATCGCATTCCTAACATCCCAAAGTAACATGACTAGAGGTGAGTATGTCGGGAACCGGTTGAACTACTTTCAACCCCCGAGTAATGTGTCTGGGGGCAGACCACCCTAAGAAGCAGACTTAAAAGCAAATGGTTGATATATAAACATGACTTCCATACTAGAAAGTGAATATGTCGAACCAACACGACCCTATTCTCAAAAGGAGTTGGCAGATAGACGTGAGAGGTTGTATCGCAACTTTCGCCTGGGCGACCACATAGCTAGGCATCAGAGATCCGGGTACTTCTACAGGGTTCGCGTGAATGGTAGGAAAGAGCGTGAGATGATTGAGACTGAGAGAGATGACGTTGGCAATTGTTCTGTCTCTTGGAAACTGAGTAAGACTCCTAATCATCTCAAGGACCGTGCTCTAGACCTTGTGGAGCACTACAGCGAGTGCTTCTATCGAGAGCCAACAATCCTGACTTACAGACTTATGGACCTCGAGGAGAGGTTCTACAAATGGCTATATGAGGACCAGCAACACCGCCGCCGTGGGCCTCGTAATAACTACTCGCACTCACCCTCCACTGACGAGCTCGTATAATTTTTTCAAACCTACTGGTCTGAAAACATGTAAATAAAGTATTTAGTGTTATAAACTAAAATGCAAATACTAATCGTGTGTGAAGGTGCAGTCCGACAAAGATGGACGATGCCGTGCAAAGAGATTGGAAAAGGGACTACAGGTCGAGCTATCCGAGCTGTAGCTCCGTGGCAAGAGATCGAAGATGCAGAAGGGAAGTTGCAAGATGCTGGCGATGAGCTATGTACCATAGACCTCCAGCATCCTCTCGATATTTCCAACCTTGCTAGTCTCAACTGGATAATTACTAACTCAGGGGCCTATGACCTCGTCCTACTTGACCGTAAGAGCCTTACTTCCCTAACACCAATAGGTGCATACGTCTGGGTACGTCTCTTAAAAGATACTGGGGGCCTAATGTTTATGGATCTCAAGGACTCAAGATGTAATGGGCCTGACATCATCAAGGGGAACGTAAGAGGGGATAATTATCATCTAGAAGAAGTACCTAAGATACCAGTCCTAAAGTTGCTAATGGCTCCTCGAATGTCTACAGAGGACCCAGCATGGACCTGTTACCTTCTTAAACGTAAAATACCTGAAGATCCCTGGCCTCTCATCCTTAGATGGGCATGTAAGAGCTTTAATAAGAAATTGCTACTGTACGGAATACTAAGCCTAGCCCCTCCATACGTTGTTGACATGTTCCTCAAGGTGGCAACACGAACTCCTCTCGTTAAAGGAGTAAGCCCCGGATCTCAACAGCGGTCAGAGCTGATACTAAAAGACATAGGGTTGTTAGGTCCTCTAGTAGTACCTCCCCCAGATTGTGGAGACATGGAGGGTTTAGAATGGACCAGGAACAGTTGTTATATGGATAGTTCATTACATTGTATGTTAGCTGTACCTTCTATACTCAATCACTTTCTGTTGAATGTGAACTTGACCCCAAACCCCCCTAGGGTCACTCCATGTGGTCATAATCCCGAGGCAGATCTATTTAACCGCCGGCGCCTCCAAACGGAGCTACGGTACATAACTGCTACTTTACGAGGTGAGGCAACTCCAGAACAAGCGGTACGGTGTACCGATAAGTTGAGGCTCCTCATGCGAACATGTAAGTTAGAGGAAGATCGTCAATGGTGGTCTAGTAGGACCCAAGACGCGGGTGAGTTCATTAGCTGGCTGCTAGATCTCTTCCCCGTGGACCAGGCTGTGACCACTCGCACTACCTATGCCACAAACGACGATAACCTCAACCAGCCGTTGGAGGATATGGTAGTATCTAATGTATTTACAGAGGTTAATGCCAGCCCTGTATATAGTGTAGGACAATTTACCCTGCAGGCACAACGAAGAGAACTACCCATTACGCACTTTCTCACGACCACGGATGACTCGGGGATACTGGATAAGAAGAACCTGTTCATAGTGACTGAAGGTCCTCACGACGGTCAGCAGTTCAAGCGGAGGGTTGCAGTAAAGACTCTCATCAGGGCGCCTGGAGTCATTATCTTTAACGTATTCAGGGGGGCAGGTGGACACCGAAAAGGCGGGGCGGCTGCCAGGGTAGCTACAGTTTCGATCGACCCTGTCCCGGAGATCCGCTTAGTCTCCGGGCAGGTCTTCCAGTTTTCGGGGGTCGTGATATTTCAGAGTGCGCATTATAACTGTTACTATAGGTGCGATGATGTTTGGTACTTCTATGATGATATCAACATGCGCAAATCTAAGAAGATTGGAGACTACGCTGTGATGATGGACGTTGCCCACCATGATATCACCGAGCGAGGCACTGTCTACTTCTACGACCAGGTTGCAGGGCCTAAAGGGCTCCCTGTTCCTATGCCTAAGCCTCCTCTAGTCTTTGAGCAATGTGAGGACTTAGAGATACATGAGTGTAAGGAAAGTAAAACTTGCGACTGGAATACGACCACTGGTGAGTGCCAAGCTATCGACGATGAAGGCCAATTTCTCTAAGAGGAAGACGAAGACGACCACCTTAGTGGTTAAAGCAACTCGTTTAGAATAGCGGCCAATACATTGACACTCATGCTATTACCAATCTGTTTCTTCATCTGTGAGTTGGAAACAACTTGCTTGAACTCCCGAAAGCCTTGGAGTTTAAACATTTCTTTACAGGTGGCATAGCGGTGATAAGGCACACACCATAGCGAACTTGGGCGCGCTAAAACACATGGAGATATCTTGTGAGCCATGGGGTAGTGCGTGTAATGAAGAAAGTCGATGTCTACGAACGTCGCATCGGGTCGAATTAGATCCAGAGAGGTTTTGCGCCCCCATTTCCTGCGAGTAGTGTTAGTATGGTCCACGTAATCACAGATATTATCCATCTCTGTCGGGAAAGGCCAGTCGAAATCTCCATCTTTCTTACCAACGATGAACAGGCGCTCTCGGCTCTGTGGGATTCCGTAATCCTTAGTATTTAAAACTTTCCACCTAACAATGTACCCTTCCAGCTGCAGCGAGGTCCATATGGTTTTCCATGTCTTTCCTTTGTCGTGCCAAAGAAGAGCTTTAACATTCTCCAGAATGAAATACTTCGGTTGCTTAGTTGTTATTACATCTAAACAACTCCAGAATACGTTGCCTCGCTTATCCTTGAATCCTTCACGATCTCCTGCCATCGAGAAAGGCTGACATGGAAATCCTGCCACGTATAGATCGATATCTGACACCTCTGTTATATCTCTCTCAGTGATATCACCGTATATTACATCCGGGTCGTAGTTAGCTTTGATACTCTTAATCACGTAAGGATCAATATCGCTACTAAATAGGTGTCGGTGAGGTATCTTGAGCTGTCGAAGAGCTTGTATCGGAGCCTCAATACCGCTGCAGTCTGTACCTATTTTAAGATAATCGGCCATTTTTGTGTTACATATTTTTTACTATAGATTGATAATAAATAAATGAAACAAGTACTCAATGTAATCCCACATGACTAATGTCTTGACCTAAAGGTTACAGGCCAACAACAAAACTCATGACAAGCACAGACGAAAGACTCATTACTTTTCTGAGAGATTTAACTGGTGCACTAGAGCGTGGAGAATTATGCCAGCGCCAGTTGCAAAGCGTGGGAGAGTTCTTCATGTCCTACCAGTTCCAGGAGCGAGCCGTGCAAGACAGCGACGAGAGCGCACCAGACCCACCGCGTTTTAGCCGTGACGAACTAATCAAATTCCTTTCCTTAGGGTGGTACGTCTACCAGGTGCTTCTGCAGCAGGAGACGCTATCGATCCACGATGACGACGTGGACTAATGGTCTGCGTAGGTACTATTTCTATACTTTTGTATAGAAATGTTGTTATAATGTCTAGAAATATTGCTTAAATAGATCCACGAGTTTAGGGTGGACTCGTACCATGTCACCCTGACGATGCATGAAAGGCTTGTGTCTGTGGGATTTAAGTGTGTGTTCCGAGATGGTAATATCACCAAGGCGCACGAACCCTTTTGGCCAGTCTTTGACATCGTAGGGTCTATCTGGATCGATCGCCCTGGCCGTGCGGGCAATCTTGGTGTTGGTATCGGGGTTCGACCACTTCTTGAACATTTTCTCCAGGGTTCCCGATAGAGTAATCGGCAGACTCGTAGCACCGTCCGTGAGGAGGTAGTCTTTAAGGTTGCGACCGCCGTCGTCTCCGCTAACTAGACGTAATGTCTTCCTTGTGTTGTCTTTCCCTTTGGTAAGAGACCTTCGAGCTAGAGGGATCTTAGTCCTGTTGATCGGGACAGCTCTCACGCTCTCAGCTAAGGGCTGCTCCTTGCCGTCCACAACCAATGGTTTCCCCACCGCTCTGGTCAGTAACTCCTCTTCACAGAGCAGACCACGGTGAAGGCAGTCCCAGACCTCAGGTGTAGCCCAAAGTTCTAGTGGCGCCTTACCCAGATTACGCCCACATAGCCGCCCCATTGCTTGTATCAGGTTGGGGATGTTCATCGTTGGAGAGGGAGTAAAGTACATGGTAGGAAGATGATATTTGTAATTGTTTGATACTACACTGATGCCTCTTCCGACGCATCGTCCTGAGACGATCACGACGTTAGCATACTCCAACCATCCATCAAGATCGGCATGGCCTTCGTTGACCTCCTCGTTAGCTTCGTAGATATACTGTAAGACACTGGAGATGGTCAGTCGCCGGTTCCTGGTAAACTTGCACGGTTCGAGAATTAGTGCTTCGTCGTCGTCCCCCAATAGTGCAAACTCGTATGTATCTTCGGTGCAAGGGAGGTACACCCCGATACCGTCTCCGTTTATTCCGATGACTACCAGACGCTCTCCAAGCTTTGGATGGGAAGCAATACCTTCTACGATGCTCTTATGGGATGCGATGGACGTTGTCACGTTCAGGAGACAGATCTGAGGGTGCCACATAGGACCTTCTGGACGTCCTACACCGATCAAGTGTGGGTCTCGTTCACTGAACTCGATCAGGAACGGCAGCAAGTTCCTGTCCTCTTCTACCCACTCGTCCCAGCTTCTGTACTTATTGAAACCATGAACTCGGTGTTTGAGCACTTTGGCGTTGTCAGCAATCTCCTGGAACCCTCGATAGTCCACGGGGGGAGTTAGACGAATCAGGTCGCTGGATCTCATCTCCGGCTCGTTCAGCACTACACCCATCAGTGTGGCGGATATACAAAATGTTTGGTGCGCTTTAGACTTCAGCACATCAAATGCAACAGCTCTTTTTACATCTTCCTGCGATTTGGACTCTTTACCATAATCAGATGCATCGGCTTCGTCGATAAATAGGTCGTAGCTGCCAGGATATGCTTCGCTGTCTTTTACGAGGTTCTGGAGTTGATTATAGTTTGCCAATGCGATAAGCACGTGTCCTCCTAATCTAAATGCTTCGCACCTACTCTCGACATCCTCTTTGGAGTCACTCAGAGATGTGAGACACCTCACCGTGTAGTCAGTGCCCTTCATTTCATCGGAGATGAGCTTCTCAATAGTTTTCACTCTCTCGCGTAACTGAATTTGGTCTCCAGTGAAGTTTCTCGGTACAATAATGGCGCTTCTCCCCTTATTCAATGCCAACAGGGCCTGAGCAATCGTCCACTGCGTTTTACTGGACTGCGTTGGAGAAGTTACTCCCCGGATTTTGCCACCGCCTTGTAGACCAGAAGTGACTCCCAAAAATAACTCTGGGTGCAGAGATGTTATCACATCTCTCTCTTTACTGGGTAGGTCTAGCTCTTGGACTTTCTCCAGTACAGGCTCCTTATACTCGGGATACTCCACCATGCATACCCGAAAGATTTTTCCTTCATATTCGTTCAGTAGGTCAAATTCGGACCTGGTGATGACTTGAGCCATGTTTGGATACTTCGAGAAAACATTGACAAATAATCAACTTCGTTTAAACGACATAGGGGTGAGACCATTACTAAGATTTGGTCGCCACTAGTACATAGTGGTTGTAGGTGAATCCCGACTTTTTGGTGGGCCCATTCATAAAGTACTGCATCAGCCAGTTTAGATCTAGACCTCTTAATGCCAGTCTTCCATAGGCTGTTTTACTAAAAACCCCATCACCACTGCGAGTGATCGCGTGGCGCAACCAGGACATATGATCCCATATCGGAAAGGTGGCGCTAAGTAGCTCAACTTTGGGATCATTAAAAGTATGTAACCAGTCACCACGCTGTGCGTATCCTTTACTGCAGGATGGAAGGATTTTCACTCCTGTGAACTTAGTGTCGTGTATGGTGTCAACTAACTGGTGTAGATCATGAAAGTCGCAGGCATTAGCGCGTTCTATTGCGAATGTAACAGCGTTCCACTTTTCCCGAGGATACTCACTGAACCAACCTTTGATGAAGAGCTGTCCACCTGGGCGCAATATACGATACGCTTCTTTCATAGCCTGAGGTAAGTCATATGAGTGTTCGAGGCTCTCCAGGAATAGAACACGGTCGAATTCGTTGTCTTGTAGCGTTGTATGGTGATAATCTGCGTACATAGTGCGCAACGAGCTTTCTCTTCGTCTCTCAAACTTGCCTGATGGAGCTTTAGCTGTTCCAGACTCTTGTTCACTGAAGTGATCGACCTGACGCTTGGATACTGTCGAAGGATGTAACGAGAAGGCCCGCCAAACCCGCTGCCAAGATCTGCGACTTTCAATGGCGAAGAGGAATGGAGATTTGCGTACTGTAGTAGTTTGGGTTGAGGAAATCCTTGATACGTATATCCGAATGTCTTGTGGATCAGAGGTGTATTTTCTCTGTAGTAGTCGGCGACTTCTTTTTCTAGATTGCGCGTTGTAGACATTTATCCATGATACATTCCTCGTTTAAGCCGGACGGCTGGAGTCCTGTACAACTAGACTCAGACCTCTCTCCTCGTAGTGCGGGTGTCCGAGAAGGTGTAGAGATTGTTGAGGTATACGATGACAACGGGGATAACGCGTCATTGGTACGTATCGAGCAAAAGCTGGACAGTTTGCTGAGTATGATGAGTGAGCTCTTCGAGAACAAGACTTTGTCTCCGAAGAGGAGTGCCACATGTCCCCCGGGAAAGCAAAAGTGTGGAGCGGTGTGTGACTACGACTGTTGTGAAGGCTGTATGCCCGACCCCGACACCGGAAAATGTTATGGATGTGGACCCGATGCTCAGGTCGAGAAGGATCGCAGAGCAGCAGAACTCTATAGAGATAAGAAGGATTTCTGGGATCGTCGGCACGGGAGGTAATCTCGCTGTTGATTTATATTTGATTTTTGTACTTACCGTCTACCATGTGAAGTAAAAATGTCCTCTCATATCCCTCTGCTGACCAAGGTTAAGGTATGGAAGCGTGAATGTGGTATATCATCTACAGGTCATTGCTGGTGCTGTGGAGAATCGGTAAGCATCCAAGGGTGTGTGTGCCAACGATTAGGGCTTTTCCAAAACGATACATATCCCGTGTGTCACTACGGTCATATTATCGCAAGAGCTCATGGTGGCTCCGTTGAGCCAGATAATCTGCGTATTATATGCGCAAAGTGTAATTTGGGGATGGGTACTAGAAATCTTAACAGTTACCACCCGATGGATACCGATGATGAGCCTGTGCCTGTGTTCATGCTTGTCGATGGCCCAGATGATCAATGTGAAGGTATTACTAGATCCGCAAATCGATGCAAGAATAAACATTCACCAGGATCCCGATTCTGCTCTACTCATAGAGGTCAGATCTTCGCAGAATGACTACTGAGGTGACAAAACTAAAATTAATTTACATGTACTGATATGTGTATATATCAGTAAAATGAATCATTTCACGAACAAATTAACATCGCCTCTATTGAGCGTGTGTGCTGGTTACGTGTATATAGCTGCATTAGCTGGTGTTTTGGCCGCCATGGGTATGTACGAGAAGTCCAGCTTCTTCAGATGGGGAACACCTGTGACTTTCATGAACGTCACCATCGACGATGATTCCACATACTATACTCTTCTCTTTCTCTTCTTCGTACACCAATTAATAAATAACTGGATCAATTCTGTCACGTATCCATGGATTATCAACTGTGTACAAGATCCAAAGAGCGAAGTGCTGATATACTCGAAGAAGGTGACTATGCTCATAGTCAATATGTTCGCTCTCTACTCAGAGTTGGACATGATACTTGTGGTATCAGGTATTATCTCCCAAGTCGCTTTCTTCGTCATGATCATACTCGCAAACTTGATCTCCACCAGTTTCATCAACTGGAGGTACATCAGACAACGTAAGAGCCTTGTGTATGACGTTCAGGACATGATGGAAACTGGTGTACTCAACAACTTCGCTAGTTATGATCAAGATTGATACTCATTATTATTTATATTATGTGGTAATAATATAAATGTCAACAGAAGAATTGGAAACGCGAATCAAGCAGTACCATGAAACGCTGGTAAAAGAACGTTGCGACCCTATGATTCTGGTGACACTATTTTTATTATTGATTCATAATAAAAACATGTCCAATCTTCACACATTTTGTACAGAAGACATCTCTGGCCAGTAGCGGAAAAAATAGAATTGGAAAATACGACAGAGTCCCACATTTTCACAAAAAATGCCATGTTTAACGAAGAGTAATACTTGGACCGCATCTTATCAAGATGAGAATGGACGAACGAGAACGAAAACATTCAAGACAAAGGAAGAAGCTATAAACTGGGAGAGAGAAAAGAGAGTATATCAAAGGCGTCGAAGAGAGAAGAAGGAGCGAGAACTGGCAAACTTGAGTGAGAGGAAGGAAAGCGTTAAAAACACCCATGCAGTCGAAGATAAGGGGATTACATTGTTTCAAGAGTTAGCACAAGAGGCGTCACAGTCACCATTTCTTCAGAAACTTACCTCTGATAAATTATTCAAGAAGAACGTTGAAGGTACACTCGCTGACGTTTACAT
>PVBE010673274.1_pt1 | contig 12295 bp, 11 predicted proteins | sample 1631181 | NCBI WGS metagenome assembly PVBE01 (sample SAMN08397723, study PRJNA350692) | Marine metagenome, whole genome shotgun sequencing project. | isolation source: water | place: Pacific Ocean | collected 2012-04 | reverse complement strand
TAGGAAGAGCCATAGATTATTGCTATTGCATAGCAAGCAAGAATGATAGAAGTCAGTGGATTTTTGCTTCCGAATTCGATTAAGTTTTTCAAGAAAGGACGAGTTGATTGATATTTTCTTTTGTTTTTTTTGTAATGTCGATGTGCAATTAGTGTCAGCTTGCAGGTCCAGGCTAATGTTAATACCAGAAAGAGGTCGTGTGCGTACCCGAGGTATAGGCGAAGTAAGGCTCTACCTTCACTCGAATTGGCTGTTGGTAGTAAGTGATTATTTTTGTCGATCCAGATTGCCAGGCAGATTCCGATGCTGGCGATCAAGCTGCTAATTGTTATGAGGCTTATAGGCCAGGGAAAGTTTAAATCACTTTTTGAACATTTATTTATGAATTGCCATTTTAGTGATTCAGTGCTCTTGATTTATGAATTGGAATGGATAGTATTTCGCTCATTGTTTTGTATTGAGATTAATTGTGTTCCGCGATAGTCCGTGAAGGCCGGCTAGGCATGGCTGAGGGGCAAGGTTGCGTTTCAGAATCGTTCGATGATCGCTTCAGCGAAACCGCTGCAGCTCACTGGGTTTACTTGAGGTTCCATCAGTCGGGCCAGGTCGTAGGTGACCTGTTTGTCGGCGATGGCGGAACTAAGTCCCTTGGTTACTAGATCAGCAGCCTCTTGCCAGCCGAGGAACTCGAGCATCATCACTCCGCTGAGGATCACTGAGCCCGGGTTGATTCGATTCAGACCGGCGTGTTTCGGAGCGGTGCCGTGTGTTGCTTCAAAGATGGCAGCGTTTTCACCGATATTTGCGCCGGGGGCCATTCCAAGGCCTCCTACCATCGCAGCGGCAGCGTCGGAGATGTAGTCACCATTTAAGTTGAGTGTCGCCAGGATCGAATATTCTTGAGGTCGTGTCTGGATTTGTTGAAAGATACTGTCAGCGATGCGGTCATCGACCATCACCATTTGCTTCCAGTTGCCGCCTCCATGACTCTCACCGATATTGGAGATGACGTTTTGAACTTCGTTATCGATACTCGTTTTCTTCTCTGGAGTTAGGCTGTCGTAACCCGGTTCGACCATGCGTGCATTGTCTTGCACACTTAGGTTCGGATTTTTCGCCAGATTGTCGAGGATCCAGCTTTCTCTCTCTGTGATGCAAACATCGCGGAATTCGGTGGTAGCGAGCTCATAGCCCCAGTCGCGGAAGGCGCCCTCTGTGAATTTCATGATGTTTCCCTTATGCACCAGGGTGACGTGGCGTTTGTCTCCCTTAAGGCGCAGGGCGTGCAGGATCGCTTTGCGGATGTGGCGTTGGCTGCCGTGCTTGCTGACCGGCTTGATACCGATGCCTGAACCTTCTGGGATCTGCCGATTTCCCAGTTTGCCGTTAGCCGGGATCACCACCTCATTGAGGTGCTTGCGCAGTTCCTGGCCTACTGAATCGTTGGCTTCCCATTCCACACCCATATAGATGTCTTCGGTGTTCTCCCGGTAGACGATCACATCGAGATCCTGCGGTCGCTTGTGTGGACTTGGTGTGCCTGCGTAATAACGGCAGGGACGCACACAGGAGTACAGATCAAAGATCTGACGCAGAGCGACATTCAGAGAGCGGATGCCTCCACCCACTGGTGTGGTGAGGGGGCCTTTGATGGCAACGCAGTAGGTGCGAATGGCTTCGAGGGTGTCGTTTGGCAGGTACTGGTAAGTGCCGTAAAGATCACAGGCCTCATCACCGGCGTAGACCTTGAACCATTCAATCTTTTTGGCGCCTGCGTAGGCCTTGGCGACGGCAGAATCGAGCACTTTCTGCGTTGCTGGCCAGATGTCTACCCCTGTTCCATCTCCACGGATGAAGGGAATGATCGGGTTGTTGGCGACGAAAGGCTGTCCGTTCTCGAAGCGAATCGGCGTTCCTTTTGTGGGAGCTGTGAGCTTCTCGAACTGAGCCATGGCTGGGTTGCCGCAGGGCGGCATCACATTGTCGCTAGCCTATGACTTGGTGGGAATGGGTGGCGAACTGAGAGTGGGACTTTATTCTCTATATTATCTGCAAAAGAAGATTGCGACATGAGATTAAGCCCGTGCTTCAGACTAGTCTGTGCCATGGGGCTGCAAGGCGCTTCAATGCAGCAACACTACTATTAATTTGATTTTCATCATCGGCTCAAAGGCCTCCTTGATGATCAAAGCTTTTTGTTATGTCATCAAAAATTTTATTTTTTAGCTCATACTTTTCTGTAATGTTGCACAAAAGTCTTTTTAATATCTAGTTAGCACCATGAGAATCAATGATGAATTTTCGGTATCGAAAATATTCGAGATATGAAGAGCTTAATCGCCATAAAAAAGATTAAAATCTAAAAATCTACAATTTTTACTGTATTTCAAGGAATGAGGCGCTGCAAGTTTCGACCGCTAAAGTATTCCTGCAAGCACTCTTGCGCAGTTTTTTGGCCAAATTTTTTATAAAACTTTTGAACAAGCATCAATATTTACTTTCGTGTTAGTATTCGGCTAAATAAAGCAACTATTGATAAAAATATCTTGCTTGGATAAGTTAAGGCTTGATTCTAAGAACAGTTGTTAAAACTTCTCATTCAGACGACTTGAATTTTAGTTAGTCGCTTGATGGCTTTTGTTAAGTCAGTGGATGAGACGGGAGTCCCTAGGTCTAGAATTTTTCAAGAAGACGTAATGATATTAGCTTTATTGCTGAACTTGAGGCGTAAGTTGCGTCTCTTTTGCAGTCAACCACCTGTGTTTCTGTCTCAGTCTATTATCTTTTTCGCACCTGATGGCCTAATTTATATGAATACATCTGAATGGCCAAGAAGTCTTCGTTGAGATAATTTAATTATGCTCTCTTCCCTTCGAGCTCAGAGTAAGACTCTAACTCACATTGCCACCCTTGCGAAAGTAATTCCTGCTAAAAGGTTTAAATTTTTTTATTTGATTCTTTTAGCAGCTTTTGTTAGCGCTAGTGTTGATATTGCCTTGTTAATTTTGCTTGCAAGATTTTCTACAATAATAATTTCAGACGAATCGCAGCAAAACTTTCTTCCTGGTATTCATATTTTTACTGGCTCTCAAGCTAATCAAATTGTAGTAACAGCTGTTGTTACGGCGGTAATATTTTGGCTATCATCTCTATTGCGATATACAATTAAGTATTTAACTGGTGTCTTGAGCACTGAAGTATGGACTGATTTTGCTGATAAAGCTTACAGAAATATTCTTTCTCAGAATTATCTATTTTTCAAGCGCAAACGTTCAGTTACGCTCGCGCAAAAAATGAACCGACTTCTGACAAGTGTTTCAGATTCAGTTGTACAGCCGATCATCAGTATTTTCAGCAATGCAATTACCTCGGTCATTATAATAATAGGACTTCTTTTTATAATTGGTCCTAGCGCAATTTTAGCACTTATATTAATGGTAGCATCATATATTCTTACATCTGTTTGGGTAACGCCACGCTTGAGATTTGCATCCCGACAGATAATTAGATTTTCCAATCAAAGAAACCGTGCTTTTTATGATTCAATTAATTCCATCGTAGACGTACACCTGTACGCTTCAGAAGATTCTTTTATTAAAAATTATGCTTACGTAGGAGAGCAGGTTAAGCGCTATGAAAAGCAGAAAAAATTATTTCCTGAACTCCCACGCTTTATAATTGAACCTGCCGGCATAACAATCTTAATCTTTGTTAATTTAATTCCTGTCTTGCTGACTAATGATGTCGGTTCAGATGAATTTGCCGCTGCATTGACGACTGTCGTAACATTGTTGGCAGGTATATTGAAAATATCACCTCCACTCCAGGCTCTTTTTCGTGATTTGAATAAATTACGAGGAGCCCTGCCAAACCTAGAAGAAGCTCTTGATATTATTACACTTTCCCCAAAGCGTATTCCCTTAAGTCATCATTTAGTACCAGAGCCCAGGGGTATGTTCCCTAGGCATAGTTTGTCGATAAACAATGTAACTTTTAAATACTCAAAAAAATCAATGCCTGTGCTGCAAAAATTAAGTCTCTCTATTCCTGTTGGCTCGCGCATTGCATTTGTAGGTAGAAGTGGAAGTGGTAAAACGACTGTTGCTAATATATTGCTTGGCCTGTTAAGCCCTCAGAAAGGTTCATTATTCTTGGATGGTATTAAATTAAATAAGTATGAAATCCCCGCGTTCCAAGCAAATTGTGCAGTCGTTCCACAAGCATTGACATTGCTTGATACCTCAATATGTCAAAATGTGGCTTTTGGTGAGACTCTTGAAGAGCTTGATTTTGATCGAGTCAACGATGCATTATCTGTAGCACAGTTGACTGATTTTATAGACACATTGCCTTACGGAATGATGACTCCCGTTGGGGAAAACGGAGTGAAGTTATCTGGTGGTCAAAGGCAACGATTATCTCTTGCAAGAGCTGTATACAAAGGAGCACAACTTCTAGTACTCGATGAGGCAACGAGTGCACTTGATAATTTAACAGAATCACAGGTCATGGACGCTATAGAGCTATTAGGGAGACGATGTACAATTGTAATCATTGCTCATCGGATGACTACTATTCAAAAGTGCGACAAAATCTATGAATTTCTGAATGGATCTATAGTCGCTTCCGGGACTTATCAAGAACTTCTCGACACTTCTCAGTCTTTTCAAGCTCTTCATCGGCTCGAATCCGGAGATCTCTGAAGATCTATGCATTTTTACAGGAATTTTTGCGTACGTCGAAGACGGTATTAGCACTGTCCTTGAAATTAATAGATCATGAACCCTGACGCTAATATTAAATTCGTTTGCAACCGCCGTGGCTAAAATTGTATATGTAGGGATGAGTGTCGATTTACTGCATCCTGGTCATCTCAACATTATTCAAAAGGCCGCTGCCCTTGGAGATTTGACTATTGGTTTGCTGACTGATAAGGCAATTGCAAGTTATAAGAGAGTTCCATTTATGACATTCGAGCAACGGCGATTAGTTGTTTCGAATATTAAAGGTGTAACTTCCGTTGTCCCACAGGATACTTTGGATTATGTGCCAAATTTACAAAAAATTCGTCCAGATTATGTTGTTCACGGTGATGACTGGGTTGAAGGGGTTCAGAGGTCTACTCGCTCACGAGTTATTGATGTTTTACAGCAATGGGGCGGTGAGCTTGTTGAGGTTCCCTACACACAAGGAATATCATCATCTCAGCTCAACAAAGCTGTTCGGGAGCTTGGCTCAACACCAGAAGTCCGTCGTTCGTCCCTGAGGAGACTTTTAAATTCAAAACCGATTGTGCGTTTTTTGGATATTCATAATGCGCTCACAGGATTGATCATTGAGAATGCTTTTATCGAAACTGATAAAGGTAGGGTTGAATTTGATGGAATGTGGGGAAGTAGTTTGACAGATTCGAGTGCTAAAGGAAAGCCTGATATTGAGGCAGTGGACGTTACTGCAAGAATGAGTACTCTCAACGAAGTGATGGAAGTCACGACCAAGCCTATTATTTATGATGCAGACACTGGGGGACAGCTTGAACATTTTGTATTCACAATACGCACACTCGAACGTTTGGGTGTGTCTGCGGTCATTATCGAAGACAAGACCGGGTTGAAAAAAAATTCCCTTCTTGGTAACGAAGTTCCTCAAACCCAGGATTCGATAGAAAATTTTTCAGAGAAAATTAAAGCTGGTAAGTCCGCATTAGCTACGGACGATTTTATGTTAATCGCTCGTATTGAAAGCTTGATTCTTGGTAAAGGTGTAGAAGATGCCTTAACTAGGGCAAAAGCATTTATTGAAGCTGGTGCCGACGGAATTATGATTCATAGTCGTGAAAAATCCCCCGACGAAGTTTTTAACTTTATTGATTTATATAATCAATTTGAAAATCGTAAACCGCTTGTTTGTGTTCCTTCCAGCTACAATACTGTTACAGAAGATGAGCTGATAGAGCGTGGTGTCAATATTGTTATCTATGCCAATCATCTCTTGCGTAGCGCCTATCCGGCGATGATGGACACTGCCCTATCTATTCTCAAGCATGGTCGTTCTGCCGAATCTGATAGTAAAATGTTGTCCATCAAAGATATTCTTAATCTCATTCCTGGTACCGTTTGATGCTTTCTCCAAAGTCAACTTTCGACTGTCTATCGGACAATGGCATTCATTCTTATGCAGGTGTTCCTGATTCACTTTTAAAATACTTTTGTGCATATTTGAGTGATAATACCGACTCTAGCTCCCATGTGATTACTGCTAATGAAGGTAACGCAATAGCTATTGCTGCCGGCAAATATTTGGGATCCGGTCAAATGTCCCTAGTTTACTTGCAGAATTCTGGACTTGGTAATATTGTCAATCCCCTTTTATCCCTTGTAGATGTTGAAGTTTATAAAATACCTGTTCTTATTATGATTGGTTGGCGTGGCGAGCCAGGTGTTAAGGATGAACCTCAGCATATAAAGCAGGGTAGAGTCACCCCTTCTTTACTTGATAGCATGGAAATACCATGGTTCGAGATAGGTCCAAACACGGATAATCCTTTACAGGTTCTCCAAAAAGCACTTGATCTGATTAAGCAGACTAAAGCACCTGTTGCGTTGTTGATTCGAAAGGGCACCTTTGATTCATATAAGCTTAAGTCAGAACAAGTCACTAATTACTCTTTGACACGAGAGCAAGCGATTCAGCATATTTTCCCTTTACTTCCGTCTAATGCTTTAATTGTTTCTACTACTGGAATGACATCGCGAGAAGTTTTCGAGCATAGAGCGGCTACAGGAGAAGGTCATGGTCGCGATTTTTTAACAGTTGGATGCATGGGGCACGCCTCTTCGATTGCATATGGCCTTGCATTGGCTAAGCCAAAGAGACCAATAATTTGTCTTGATGGAGATGGATCAATGCTCATGCATTTAGGAGCCACTGCTATCCAAGGAATGGCAAATCTCCCAAACTTTTTTCATATACTAATTAATAATGGTGCACATGATTCAGTTGGCGGTCAGCCAACTGTTGGTTTCCAAATTAGTCTTCCTAATGTAGCTTCGGTGTGTGGTTATCGTCAGGTTAGATCAACAGATTCGCTTGAAGAGATTACTCATCACATCAAAGAGCTTTTAGCGCTTGATTTCGGCCCCAGTCTCTTGGAAATTAAAGTTAACAAGGGTGCAAGACCTGATTTGGGTCGCCCGACCACGACCCCAATAGCAAATCGCGATGCTTTCATGGCAGAAGCACAAAAGACTGAATGACTGAGACTTGGAGTTTCTTTTCACCAACCCGCATCGTCTCAGGAGACTGGAAGCTGTGTATTAGTCAGCTTCCTGTAGAGGGTTCTACATTGTTGGTGACTACGCCAGGATTTAGTCGCCGCGGCTTGACTGAAGAGTGGAAAACCCAGATCTCTAATCAAGAGATAACCGTCTTAGATAAAGTTACTCCTAACCCAGATATTGACCAACTTGATGCTTGGATTAATCAATATCGTTCTTTCAACATTTCAAATTTGATTGCTTTGGGAGGAGGTAGTGCCATTGACTCGGCCAAGGTTTTGTCTCTATTTTTACCTTCTAGCTGCGACATTTCTGTTTCCTCACACTTTAGAGATCAGCTACCACTCTCCGATACTCAAGCTTTGCCAATACTTGCGGTTCCAACTACATCAGGTACCGGGGCTGAAGTCACACCATTTGCTACCGTTTGGGATTTTGCTAACTCAAGAAAGTATTCTTTAGCATCTGACAAAATTGCTCCATCAGTAGCTTTACTCGATCCTTTATTGACACAGGGCTCTCCTCGAGAAGTGACAATTAGTTCAGGATTGGATGCTATATCACATGCATTTGAATCTATCTGGAATCACAATGCCAATGTGCTCACTATGACATATGCTACAAAATCATTATCCCTCGGATTAAACGCATTAAGCACTCTTGCAGACGATTTAAATAATATTGAAGCTCGTCGTGATATGCAATTATCAAGTAACTTTTCTGGTCTTGCTATTTCCAGTACTCGAACTGCCCTGGCTCATTCAATCTCTTACCCTCTCACGGCTCGTTACAACCTTCCGCATGGTTTGGCATGTAGTTTTACTCTGCCGGCCTTACTCCGTTTTAATCATATTGATGATGACGGTCGCTTAAGTCGACTAGCCATAGACTTAGGATTTGCAGATGTTTTAGAATTAAGCAATCACTTGGTAAGCATCATGCGAGCTTTTGGCATAAAAGACTTGCTTTCGCGATACCTCCCCACAACGATCCAAGATATTTACGATTTAAAGAGTAAAATGATTTCTCCTGGAAGAGCAGATAATAATTTAAGGACTGTAAACGAAAATGACGTCGAGTTTTTGTTGCGTCAATCGTTTTCGACCTTGTTTTCTTGACGAATTAGATATCTTTGTTTTGCCCAAACCTCTTATTCTTATGGTGCTATCTTAATGGTTGACCACCTAAAACATATATTCTGATCCATTCAGCGATTACAATTAATCTTATGGTTAAGGCAATTAACACTAGAGCCAGTCTTTTAAATAACAATATTTCTTTTGCTCCCATGATTCGCAGTGTTTCGAAAAATATCGGCCTTAGTGATGCTAATAACGCCCTAAGACTACCATATTGCTTATGCTTGTTAAGGATTATTTTGCCGCCAATTATTCTTTTTTGCTTTCTGGCGAGCTCTTTAAAATCTCTTGCAGGATGCAAGACAATTGCGTTGCTAGCGTAACCAATGCTAATGCCCTCTTGATTTGCACGCTCACAAAACTCTCTATCACCTCCTGATTTCGTCTCTTCATTAAAACCGCCTAATTGTTCAAATATACTTGCTGGAACAAACAAATTTGCTGTGGCTCCGTAATGAGATCTTCGAACAGTTCGCTCTTGATCAAATCCTAGAATTTGGTCGTATTGTTCCCCGAGAGTTGCAGTCTTTTTTTTTGACTTTATAATAATTTTACCTGCAACTATAATCTTTTTTTTCGAGCCCGCAATTTTCTTGATTCCTTCATCAGCCCAAGATTTCTCTGGCGCGCAGTCAGAGTCTGTAAAGGCAAGTACATCAACATCCCATTTCTTGGCGGCACGATTCCGCGCACCATATGAACCTGGAATTTTGTATTTAAATACTTCAATATTTGACGGTAAATCTACTTCATTTGGCCAATCATTAGACCCATTATCAACTACCCTGATTTTTAATAGTTCTTTTGGATATTTCAGGTTTGCAAGCGCAGCCAAACACTTTTGTAGATTGTTCCAGTCGTTGTAGACGGGAACGACCACGCCTACAGTTAACTGATTGTGTGGCTGTTCCATAACTCATTTTCTCTGAAATCACTCTAGCGTAACTCGTGATTTACAATCTAGTTTTTTTATTTTAGCCTCACTTTGCATCTTGTGCAGCTACATGTTATCGTCATCCTTGATGCCCTATAATTGGCAGCAGCAAGATGCGACTTCCGTGACAATTTGCGAGAATGAAATCCAGCTTTTTAGGGAAGTTGTTCATATCCTAAAAGATCAAGATATTTATTTTTGGCTTGATCAAGGCTCACTGTTGGGTTCGGTTCGTGATGGTCACTTTCTTGCATGGGATCATGATGTTGATATTGGTATGACGGTAACAGACCAGCAAGTATCACTAATTGCAAAAGAATTAATTAAATTAGGGGGAACTTTAGAGTGTTACCCTTATGTTCTCAGGCTTATGAGAAAGAAACATGAAAAATCCGTTGATATGAGAATCTACACCTCCCATGGCTTAAATATGACAACTCAGATGAGAGCATCCTTGCCTGGAAATAAATCTCTTGCACATCGAATAGGTCTGAAACTGTGCATCCTTGGCCAGAGAGGCTCCTCTAAACTTGTTAGACAAATCGCCTATCTGCTTCATTCCCCCAAGTCCTTTCACTTTAGATATCCCTTGCAAATTGCATACAATATCGCCTTTGCTTTTGCGCGGCTAACTGATTCATGGCGGCATTACTATCGTCAGCGAATTGTTTATTTTTCTGTTCCCTCTTCTTATTTCTCTAATCTTGATGCAATCATAGTTCATGATATGCACTTACCTATACCTTCAGAAGTTGAGAGCTATCTTCAGATGAAATATGGTCATGATTGGAGAGTCCCGAATCATTCTTGGAAGTATTGGCGCGATGATGGGGCAATTTCTACTGAATCATAAATTTGTCGTTCTAGCTTTTATTAATACCAGCCTCCTGCTGAGTCATTGATCTACCTCTCCACGATTACCTATTCTTCTAACTCAGGCTATTTAATTATTGTGATTTCACCCAACGCTTCCTTTTGTGTTAAGATGGGTTGATCATTTTGACTTTATGAAGCATCTTTTACGCACTCGAATCGGACGCGAGTTTGAAGATGTTGTTATTCCGCTTTGCGCCCTACTTTCTGCAGATGGAGTAACTTCCTGGCTGGATAGCGGTACCTTGTTAGGTATGTGCAGGGATTTGCATCCGCCCAGTTGGGATAAAGATTTTGATATTGCAATATGGGAGTATGATTTTGATAAGGTTCTTGCATCTCTTCAGAGCTTAAAGCTCACCAATCCTTCTTTTTTATATTATACAATTCAAGTAAAATATTTGAAAGGCAAGCCATATGCAATCTTGCTTATTCAACCCGGACGAGTTCCAAAAACGTTTAAGCACTTACCTATTGCCATTCATATTTTTAGTAAGAGCAACGGCTTCGCTGTCTCTCCCCAGCCACATAGCCTTAGGGGTCTAAAAGGTGCTTACTCTCGTGCACAGCTCCTGAACTCCATCCCTCAGTTGAGGCGCTCGGTTGATTCAAATTTATTACGCTACAATTCTTTATACATAATATTAGCTTTGCAGCCTAAGCTCTTTAAATATTTTATAGCTCTTGTTCTTATTAGGCTTCAGTCGATTACATCAATTCCCATGAGGACTTATATCAAATTTGTACGAAAATTTCGACTTTCTAAGGAGAGAGTACCGTACTTAGATCCAGATAATGAAGCATCAATTTGTATTAAGCAAAGCTCAATTGAACATCATTACCGTCATCTTTGTGAGTCGTTCTGGGGGCGTTGGCTTTATGAGATGTTGGTTTGGAAAGTTCCACTCAAATATTTTGAATCTCTATCTCCCATATCTTCTCTGTCTGAGCAACTACCAGAATCCGTTTTAATGCCCACTTTGAATAAGGAATATCTTACTAAGAGATATGGAGATTGGCAAGTTCCTGCATCTGATTGGGTTTATGTCTTGCAGGATGGATGTATTTTTCCTGAATCTTCAAAGTAAGCAATGTTCAGATATTTTGATGGTATTAAAAATTTAAACAAGCTTGATTATTTTTTCGCCTTATTTTCTATATCTATCTTAGCTCTTTTGAATGAAGGAGAGGTAGTGCGACTATCTCCTTTCTTCTTATGCCTTTCATTCTTGGCTTTTGTTTTTAATGCCTTATCAATTGAGCTTGCGCGTATCAAGCCTTTGCTTCTTTAGTTGATTGTTGCTTTGTTTAGCAGCTTTATGATGGCTAAAGTCCCATATAAGTTTTCTGGATTCAATGACATTGTTTTGATTTTGATGTCTGTGTATGTTGGCATGAGGGTTTCTTTTCAAACGTTATTCAACTTCTTTGTACACTTTGTTCCGCTCATTTCTATTCTTTTCTTTGGATATCTGAATTACTTCTCTGAGAATTTTCATTCAACTTATAGGCTTGCTTATCTTGCGCAGTCGCAGATTTCGCTTCTCATCGTATCTCTGGGGTCAATTATGGTCCCAATTTTGCTGTTTCAAGTTTTTTCTTGCCTTAGGAAGGAGGGTAATAGATTGTTTTCTTCTGAGTGGTACTTACGTCTTTTGATTCCCAGCATTTCGCTATTGCTCCTCTATCAGTCGGCTATTTTCATCAATCAGCGGTTGGCTATATTTTTCCTGTTCTATTTGGCTTTTCTTCTTTTGCAGTTTTCTTGTCCAGCTATTTTTCATCACGTCCATCATCTTTGAATGCAGTTCTGAATGTATCGCGTCTGAGGTTGTGCGCCTTAAAACTTTTTACTCCTTACGCTGTACTAGTTAGTCTTTTATTGAGCTTTTTGATTCAGTTGCAGTTCAGTGCAAGTTCGTTGGATCAGGAGTCTCCTTGACTACTCGGTGTGCTGATCCGAGGAATGAATTACGACGGTGAGCTGCGGCGGCTGGTTACTGTCGGTGACTGGCTGCCGCAGGGCTCTCATCTTCCCCATCCAGCCCATTCGGCCGAATTGCAACAGATTT
>PVBE011248470.1_pt1 | contig 12296 bp, 19 predicted proteins | sample 1631181 | NCBI WGS metagenome assembly PVBE01 (sample SAMN08397723, study PRJNA350692) | Marine metagenome, whole genome shotgun sequencing project. | isolation source: water | place: Pacific Ocean | collected 2012-04 | reverse complement strand
GATAAATCATGAGACAGAGTGCATTTAATGATATATTTAGTGATAAGTTTGCAGGTTTTGTAAGCAGAATGTGGCTCGATCATTGTGATGAGAATAGTTCTTTCTATTCTGTTGCAGATGACTACCCTACATATTTAATAAAAAATTTCAAGTATTTAGTAAGAAAATTTAATACACAAAACGGCAACGAACATTTAAACATAAAATAATGGCAATAAAAAGCAAAAAACACGAAAAACTAGATGAAACTAATATCCAAAGAGTGATTGGACATCTAGAATCTGATACGCCTATAACAAAGAAAGAGGCGTGTGAGATGTTAAATATTAGTTATAATACTACCAGACTTAGTAAAATTATAGAAGAATATAAAGAAACAATGGACTTCCGTGCTCGAAGAAAAGAACTCAATAGAGGTAAAAGAGCAACAGATATGGAAATAAGACAAACAGTTCAAAGATATCTAAGTGGAGAACCTGTTAGTGATATAGCTAAGGGTTTATATCGTTCTGCAACCTTTGTAAAAGGTATAGTAGAAAGGATAGGAATACCTACAAAGCGTCCCAAAACTGAACAAGGAATGAATCAGAAGATGGGATATCTACCAGAGGAGTGCGTATCAGACGACTTCTTTGTAGGAGAAAAAGTATGGTGCAGCAGATATGATCTACCTGCTCGCATTATGAAAGAAGGCGTATATAGTAGAAAAACAGAGTGTAAAATCTATCATGTATATGTCATAGAGTTAACAAACTTTGAAAGTCCATACTTTGGATTTATCAAAGAAGGCGGGTTCCATGCCCACTACCCTAGTTATGATCTAGGTAGTTTGAGGCACTTAGAGAAGTACGGAGCCGAGATATAAGGAGTAAACAGTGGAAGTATTATATATACTTCTATCGATCTATCTTAGTACATGGATCATGATTATGTATCGAACATTTAATATTATAGCATACATACTAAAAGATAGAAAGGAAGAACTGCTAACTAAATATAAAACAATGCATTGCATAGTTTACGGACTAGGAACGATATGCATTATACCTTTTATATGGCAAATTGCTATTTTTGATAGCGTTAGAAAGAAATGGGTATTAGCATACTGTGATGCAGTAATAAAAGGACAAAATGAGAGATAAATTAATTGCAGCCTTGATACTAAAATACAAGGCACAGATGGCTGAAGCCGAGGCAAACATACAAGTTTATATGAGAAACTCAGCAGGTATCGGGGAACACCCCGAGATTGTTGCTGCGATTGACGAACAAGTAGAAAAAGCAGTTGCTGCCGCTGAAAAATTAGATTGGATCAGTGGTTTAAAATATTAAGGAATCGAAAAATATTTCTTGACTTATAATCTAAATTTCTGTATAATATTATATATGGGAGATAGATTTTATCAACAACAACGGGAACGCACAGGCTTTGCGCTTGGGCTACCCGAATTTTATAGAAAACGAGGTAGAAAAATGGCATGGGATGATGCAAAAAAAGCTCAAGCAGTAGAGATGTATACTGAACAAGAACCAACTCCAGAAACAAGTATGGAGATTGTGAAAGAGATTGCAGACGAAATTGGTGAATCACCAAATGGAGTTCGTATGATTCTTACCAAAGCAGGAGTATATGTTAAGAAAACTCCTTCAAGTGGCGGATCTAGTGCAAAATCTTCAACACCTAGAGTTAGCAAACAAGGCGCACAAGACGACCTAGTAGCTTCTCTAACTGATGCTGGTCAAGAGATTGATATGGACATCATTAGTAAACTAACAGGTAAGGCTGCAGTATACTTTAATACTATTATTGGAAACATCAATAGCTAAAACTAACTAAGTACAACCAATTACTATGGAAAGAGTTTTCTTAATAGTAATTGGAGTACATAGTGACTAAAGATGAGTTCAAAAAGAATGTAGAGAATTGTGGCGACGCCATAATAACCTACAGAAGTATTAACTCTCAAAAATTAAAGTACAATGTTTGTACTTTAGATTTTGATAACAAGTATATCCAGAGCAAGAAGAACAGGGCCAGGGAAACTAGCGATACTGTTCTTCTTTTCTGTTGGGATACCGATTCGTATAGACTTCTTAAACCTAAGAATGTAACGAGCATCGTACCACTCAGTGCAATACTGAAGAACAAACGATGAAGATATACGAATCTCCAGAGGTCTATGAAAAGCTTGTGTCTGAAAACGAAGAAGGCACAGAACAAGTAAGACTGACTGTAAATGAATTTCGAGGAACAGAGTATCTGCATCTACGCAAATACTACCTTGACTTTGATGGCACCTTCAAACCTAGCAAGGACGGGTTAGCAATGAAGTTGGATTTTGAAAATTCAAAAGCATTGTTTGAAGGTTTAGTAGAAATTTTATCTATAGCAGAAGTGAAGGATACCCTAGAAGTACACTTCAAAGATATTTTAGACAAAATTTACCTAAACTGAATATAGTTCTTGACAAGAGTCTATATATTTGTTATAATATATAAATGACAAAAAATATAAAAGCAATATTGAGAGACGCGGCTGCAGCTTACTATGAGGGCAACCCCACCATGTCAGACCGAGAGTTTGACAGGTTAGCTAAAGTTGCTGAGTTCGATGAAGTCGGCTTTAACAGTCGGGATAATCGAACTCCTCATGCTTTTCCAATGTTCTCACTTCAAAAAGTTTTTACCAATGAAGTCGAGAAGAACCCATTAAATGATTATAAAGGAGCAACAGTAGTTTCTCCTAAACTTGATGGGGCAGCAGTTTCATTGCTTTATATTGAGGGTTTACTTCACAGAGCGTTAACACGAGGAGACGGAACAAAAGGACTAGACATCACAGAGTTGATGATACATTTAGTTCCCGAATATATTGTTCCCCATTCCTCTGTTCAACAAATAACTGGCGAAGTTGTTGCCCCCAAGACGATTAAGAACTCTCGCAATTATGCTGCAGGAGCGCTTAACTTGAAAGATCCCGCAGAGTTCCAAACTAGAGAACTCAAATTTATTGCATATTCTGTGCAACCTGCAATGTCAGAGACATTGACAACAGACTTAGGTATGTTAAGCCGTCAAGGTTTTAGTACTGTGATTGAATCACGATGGTCTGAGTATCCAGATGATGGGGTAGTATTCCGAGTGGATAACTACATTGATTTTGAGAGAATGGGTTACACTTCACATCACCCTAGAGGAGCGTTCGCCTTAAAGTCTATCCAGACTGGCGTTAATACTAAACTACTAGATGTTATATGGAATGTGGGTAAGTCAGGTGTAGTTGCTCCTACAGCTATTTTAGAACCTGTAGAAATTGATGGTGCTAATGTGAGCAGAGCTACTCTACATAATATGCGTTACATAACTGATCTTAACTTAGAAATAGGTTGTACAGTTGAAGTAATTCGTAGTGGGGAAATTATCCCCAAGATTGTAAGGAGAGTAGATTGATTGAAACATACGCAACTCCCATCATTGGTGTAATATGCATTGCTATAGTAGTAAAGTTATTGCGCTGGTGGGTTGATTTGTGAGTGGAGTATACAATCACACATACTTTGAGAATCGACCAGAGGAGAAAATCAAAGATGGTGTGTTATATGGAATTGTTCTAGTCAATAAAGCAACTTTTGAAAGAGAGTGCATTAAAGTCGGTATAGCTAGTGGAAAAGACTGGCGGCATATTATAAAGCGTAGTAGAGGTTTTAAAGGATACGATATTCGTATTCAAAAGACTTGGTCTAGTACATTATATAATGTCTGGGCGCATGAACAGTATTTACACGACATATACAAGCATGATAGATTTGAACCAAAAATTAAGTTCGGTGGACATACGGAGTGTTTCAAAATTGATTCACTTATTCTTCAGGACTTTCCAAAAAATAAATCTTGACATGGCAACCCAAATTTGATATAATATATATACAAAAAAGAAATGAGAGAGAAATTTAAACAAATATCGCCACCAACACACTGTCCTACTTGTAGTATAGAGTTAGTGTGGAGAAACGATCAAATGTTCTGCGAGAATACTGCCTGTGAAGGTAAAACAAGTAAGAAAGTAGAGCATTTTGCTAAGACTCTCAGAATAAAAGGTCTCGGACCTGCTACAGTAGAAAAACTTCAGATCACAAGTATATTTGATATTTATGAACTGACTCTTGAAATAATGATAGAGGCATTGCAATCCGAAAAACTTGCAGTAAAACTGCACAGAGAAATTATAAGTAGTAAAGCTACCGATCTAATCGACTTACTACCAGCTTTCTCTATTAAACTAATTGGTCGATCCGCTTCTGCGAAGATTTGCTCTGTTATTCGTAACATGGGCGAACTTAACGAGGCAACTTGTAAAGAGGCAGGACTCGGACCAGTAGCAACAGAACATTTATTGGACTGGTATTACGACGAGTTTATCAACGGATACTCTAAACTCCCATTTAAGTGGGCGCAGATACTTAAAGTATCAAAACCCACAGAGAATAAAGGAGTGGTGTGTATCTCTGGAAGACTAAAAAGCTACAAGACAAAAGCTCAAGCAACAGAACTATTAGAAAAACTGGGCTATCTTGTTAAGAGTAGTTTGACTAAAGATGTAACTATTCTAGTCAATGAAGGCGGTGTAGAGTCCGCAAAGACACAGACAGCCCGAGAACGGGGTGTTACAATAATAACAAACTTAAAAGAAATTATAGGAAATTAAAATGGCATTACCTAAATGGACAGAAGAAAGAACCCAACAATTAGTAGACGCAGTTGGGTCTGGACCAGTATCTCAAGAAACTGTGAAACAAGTAGCAGTAGAGATGGACACATCAACACGATCAGTGTCTAGCAAATTGAGAAAAATGGGACACGAAGTTGAACTTGCTTCAGCAGTATCTACTAAATCATTCTCTGATGCGCAAGAAAGCACATTAGAGGCTTTTGTTACTGACAACAGCGGTCAGTACACTTATGCAGAAATTGCATCATCTTTTGAAGATGGTCATTTTTCAGCTAAGTCAATTCAAGGAAAAATTCTTTCTATGGAACTTACTTCTCATGTTAAACCAGCTGAGAAACAAGAATCTGTTAGAACTTACTCTCCCGATGAAGAAACAACCTTTGTATCTATGGTTAACAGCGGATCTTTCGTTGAAGAAATCGCAGATGCACTTGGCAAATCAGTTAATTCTATCAGAGGAAAAGCTCTTAGCTTACTAAGAAGTGGCGATATTAACGCTATTCCTAAACAGAGAGAAACAAAAGGCTCATCTAAAACAGATCCTTTAGCTGACATTAGCGACATCGACACAATGAGTGTTGAAGACATCGCTGATGAAATTGGCAAAACTGTAAGAGGCGTTAAAACAATGCTAACTCGTAGAGGGTTAACTTGTGCTGATTACGACGGTGCTGCAAGAAAAGAAAAAGCTTCTAGCTAAAACTTTTCAACTCTAGGGTGCGGGAGCTTTTGTTCTCTCACCCTTTTTTATCTGGGAGGATATTTAATTGAACTTATCTTCAGCTTTGCTGAAACAAATTATTTCGCAACAAGACTTTGAAACTTGGGGAAACCTGCGTGAAAATTACTTGCCAGCAGAATATCAAGTGCTTCACAAAAAGATAGATAATCATATTAAAGATTTCAGAGGTTTACCCACCTTTGAAGACCTCAAGCTATCCATTCGTGATAGAAAGTTAAAAGAAAAAGTATTTGCAATAGAGGCTGTCGAAGTCGATGTCGACGCTTGGGTTCTCCTTGAATATCTGAAAAATGAATATACCCAAGTAGAAATACTAGATGAATTAGACAAGTTTGTAGACACATCAGTGGCTATATCTAATGCAGAAGAAAATGTCGAGGCTTTACAACAAATAGTCTTAGACATAGGTGATAGAGTAGACCTAAAAGCTCCAGAAGAGAGTATGGAAACTATCACATTATTTGATTCCGAAAAGAATCTTAAGAAATACCTACCTCTAGGTCTTAATGACGAATACGATCAGGACATGAAGTTTTCTCCCAGAGACCTTGTGCTTGTTGGTGGACGTAGAGGTGCAGGTAAGTCCTTAACCTGTGTAAATATTGCAACAAATGTTTACAATCAAGGACGAAGCTCTATATATTTTACAATAGAGATGGACAGTCGCTCCATTCTACAAAGAATGTGTGCCTTAGGCGCACGAGTACCTATTGGCAGACTAGCCACCAGAAATCTTAGCTCCACTGAGTGGAATCGAGTTGGTGAGTGGTGGGCTAATAGATTTGTAGATGGAGCCGAGCTCCTACCAGAGTTCTACGAATCACGAGATTTCGAAGCACTACATGAGGGTTTGACAAGACGCAAACTTACTCCCGATAGACAGTTAGAAGTGATCTACGATCCAGTACTAAGTCTATCAACAATACGAAAAGAGTTGGAAAGTAAACTAACACAGACAGATGTAGGAGTCATCATTGTCGATTACTTAAACCAAGTCAAAAGATCAAACATACCCAGCAAGGGTGGACAATATGACTGGACAGAGCAAATTGAAGTAAGTAAGACTCTGAAAAGTATGGCACAAGAATATGAAGTGCCTATATTCTCACCATATCAGACAGATGCGTCTGGTGAGGCGAGATTTGCAAAAGGTATTAGATGCAGCAGATGCTGCTTATACCATAGAAACATGGGCTCCAGAAGATGAATGTATTACATTCAACTGCACAAAAATGCGTGCAGCAAAAATGGAAGGCTTTACAAGTGTAATGGACTGGGAAACATTAAAGATAGGCCCGCAGTCCACTATGAACCCTAAAGACAGGGAAAATATAAAAGATAGCCTATCAACAGGAGAAAATATACATGACGCAATATGATTACATACTAAGGCGTAGACGAGAAGAAATTGCAGCAGAAGACTGGGGTAACGAAGTTGCTGACGTTCATGCTTTTAATACAACTCAAGTAACAATGTGGTATGATAATAGACTAGATGATGGGAGTGTGTTAGATGTTAGATATAACAATGGCAGGATTAGAAGAACATTATCTACTGGAAGGCAAATCTGGATAGGAGAACCTCTTAGTAAGAAATCTCTATTAGATAAATTTTCAAATTATATGGAGGATTTACGCAATGGCATACGATAGAGTAGGTAATACAGCAGCTACTTTAGTAGGTGTACCACCATATGAAGTTGTCAAAACAGATACAAATTTTTTGTTCTCTCAACCACAGGTGATAGAGAATATACATAATGTACCAACCAATGAACCATTGGTAGCTAGTATTAAAGAAAATGGAATAATTAATCCGTTTCTTGCACTCAAGCAGTGGTATCCGTTGGCGGGGAGTCAACGATTACGGGCGGTACAGATAATAAAAGAGAGCAATCCAACTTTTAATGTCGAAGTTACAGTACACAGATTTTTAGAGGATTGGCATAATTGTTTTTACCTGTGGCCCGATAAGAAGTTTCGATCAGATGCTATTGCTATTTGGTTTCAAATGCAAGAAGTAGTATTTAAATCGTTACACTATAAGGAAGAAACAGATAAAGATGGAACTAACATGACCGAGTATGAAAAACTTGGTGACGAATTAAAATGGCAACATGATAGAACTAGCGATAATAATGTTTCTAATATATCTAGTCATACTAGCGACGATATAAAATGAGAGTAGACGAACTTTTACAAGAAAAACGAATTGATTACAAAGTCTCTGGTAGAGATTTTCTAGTCAAATGTCTTAACCCTGAGCATGCTGACACTCATCCGAGTATGCGTATTGATCAGGTAACTGGTATATTTAATTGTTTTTCCTGTGGGTTCAGAGGCAATGCTTTTACCCATTTTGGTGAGGCAGCTAACTTCTTAGATATAAGGAGACAAAAACTAAAAACTGTAATACAAGAAACAAGATCTTCAAGTGTAGGGTTTAAGTTTCCAAAAGGTTTCATTCCATATGAAGGAAACTGGAGACAAATCAAACCCGAAACTTATAAGCATTTTGAAGCTTTTTTACACCACGACAGGAGTTTTAACGGCAGAGTCGTTTTTCCAATTCGTGATATAACTGGAAAGGTGGTAGCATTTAACGGCAGACATATGACTATGACGGAAACGCCAAAGTATCTTATATATCCTCCCCAAGCCGTGCTACCACTCTATCCTTCAGCCGTTAACTCAATAAAAGGCAGAGTGATTCTTGTCGAGGGTATTTTCGATTTAGTAAATCTTTTCGACAAGGGATTGACAAATGCAATATGTTGTTTCGGAACTAGGAATGTAGATAAAGAAAAGTTATCCATTCTTAAGATGCAAAATATTGTTGGGTTAGATATTATATTTGATGGCGATGAGGCTGGACAGACAGCAGCCGAAGACATCAAAACAATGGGAGAGGCACTTGGAATGTTAGTACGAAATATAGATTTAGGAAATGGCATTGATCCGGGTAGCTTAGCACAAACACAAGTAAATAAATTAAGAGAGAGATTATATAATGAAAGTAGCACTAATTGAATCGAAGCCTAGTAGAACAGACTTCGTAAGGTACTTTGAGAATGAGTTTGAGTTCGATAGATTTGCACTCTGCTCTGATAGTACAAAAAAGAAAATTTTAAAAGCTGATGTTGACATAGAGATCAACACAGATGAATATGACTGGGTTATTCTAGTCGGATCAGAGGCACTAAAAAGTTATACAAAGTGTACCTCAATAACAGAGTATAGTGGTAGATGTGTAGATGATAAGTTTCTACCAGTAATAAACCCTGCTATGCTAACTTTTAAACCAGAGGCAAAGCCAACATGGGAAGAAAGCAAAGCTAATATTATAAAATTTATTAGTGGAGAACTGAAAGTAATGAGAATAGATGAAGAAAAAGTTTATGGTATTACAGATTCAAAAGAATTACACAGGTATCTCATCAATGCTAGAGATCATGAAAATCAGTGGGTTGCTGTTGATACAGAAACCACTGGACTATACCCAAGAGACGGTCATGTTCTAGGTATTAGTATGTCTTATCAAAGAGATCATGGAGTATACATTGCAACTGACTGCATAGATGAAACTGCAGAAGTATTATTTAAGCAAATATTTAAAAAGAAGAAAGTAGTATTTCACAACGCAAAGTTTGATATAGCTATGTTAGAGTATCATTTCAATTTTACTTTTCCAGACTTCGAAGATACCATGTTACTACATTATTGTTTAGATGAAGTACCTGGTAGTCATGGATTAAAACAATTAGCAATGAAGTTTACACCTTATGGTGATTATGAAAAACCTATGTATGATTGGATAGAGGAATACAAAAAGAACAACAGAGTATTAAAAGCCGATTTTCAATGGGATGCAATACCTTTTGATGTAATGAAAAACTATGCTGCGATGGATGCAGTAGTTACACTATTAGTATTTGCTAAATTATACCCAGCAGTTAAGAAAAACCCAAAACTGTTTAGTGTGTATGAGAATATATTAATACCTGGCTGCAGATTCTTAACAGATGTGCAAGATATAGGAGTGCCTTTCGACAAAGAACGACTAGGTAAATCAACTATACTCATGCAAGAAGATATTGATGCAGCAGTAGCAGAACTATATGAGTTTGACGCTGTTAAAAGATTTGAAGAAGTAAAGAAAAAAGAGTTCAATCCAAATAGTACAGTTCAATTACGAGAGTTATTGTTTGACTTTGTAGGACTAAAACCTACAGGTGTAAAGACTGGTACAGGAGCACACTCTACAAATGCAGAAGTACTAAAAGAACTAGCAGAGACTAGCGAGATACCTAAACATATTCTTAGCATAAGACAAAAGTCAAAGATTAAGAATACTTATTTAGATAAAATACTCCCCCAGCTGGATAAAGATAGCAGACTTCGTACAGGATTTAACTTACATGGTACTACTTCAGGCAGGCTATCATCTAGTGGTAAAATGAATATGCAACAGATACCTAGAGATAATCCTATTGTTAAAGGATGTATCAAAGCTAAGCCAGGCAACAAAATAGTTGCAATGGACTTAACAACAGCAGAAGTGTATGTTGCAGCCGTACTTGCAAATGACAAAGCATTGATGAATGTATTTAAGTCTGGTGGTAACTTTCATAGTAATATTGCTAAGTTAGTTTTTCAGCTACCGGGCGAAGTAGAAGATATTGCAACCAACTTCTCAAAAGAACGACAGGCTGCTAAAGCTGTTACCTTTGGGATTATGTATGGTGCTGGTGCAAGAAAAATATCAGAACAAGTAACACAAGACTCAGGAAGTAGATTTAGTGTAAACGAAGCACAAGAAGTTATTGATGATTACTTCAGACAGTTTTTCCAATTAAGAAAGTGGATTGACCAATCATCAAAATATATTAGAGACAATGGTTTTATTTATTCTTACTTTGGTAGAAAAAGAAGATTACCTAATGTAATGTCTGACAACAAAGGTGTTGCTAGTCATGAAGTTAGATCAGGTCTAAACTTTCTAGTACAATCAGTAGCATCAGATATTAATTTATTAGGTGCTGTTGATGCTCATGCTATAGTTAAGAATGCTCCATGGAAAGCAGATATATTTGCACTTGTTCATGACTCTATTCTAGCAGAAGTAGAAGAAGAAGCAATCGAACCATACAAATTTGTTATTAGAGAATGTGTACAAAAAGATAGAGGAATTAGTATTCCAGGCTGTCCTGTAGGATGTGATTTTGACATTGGTGATGATTACTCCTTCGGCAAGTTTGAGAGTAAGTATGCTGAACTATGATGGGATTGATTTTCCTGTATATGTAGTACATACTGATAATGTAGAAATGCAAGACGGGTTACTATGGGTGGAAGATCAAGTACTAGATGATAGAAATATGAAAGGAAAAACTCTTGGAATGAGAAGGCTTCAAAGCCCTATGAAAAGCTTATACCCCTTAAAATATATGCTAGAGGATATACCCTCTCTACTTATGCATAGAGGTAAGCAATATATTGATTCATCTGGACAGTTTATAATAAAAGAAAAAACAACAAGAGTGGAGTTAAAATACCACAAAATTTTAAAAGTAGATAGAAAAGATGTAGTAAGTATACTATGGTGTAAGGACTGTGTATTTCCATTTACTTTAAAAAGACCTTTGTCTGATGATATGACATGGGCAGGAATTTTATACAAACAAAGCATTCCTTGGGTGCTATATAATGTATCTAGTAAAAAAGAAAAAGATACATGGAGAATGATTTAAACAGTGGAAGAATGGACTAATAGCAAGGAATGGCAAAAAGATAGTGATGAGTGGGTTGCAGCTACGGAAAAATCACGAATAAGAAAAGAACAATTAAAATTAAACGAATGTCACCATCCTATAGAAGAATGGTGTGCAGTATGTAGTTATGACTACGAAACAGGAGAAAAATATGATTTTGTACACTGAAAAACAATTACTAGTGGCTTACGCAAGTCATGTGTGGGATATTGCTCAAACAAACGAAAATAACCCATTAATAACAATCGAAGTTCCTACAGTAGAAGAATTTAGAATAATATACGAAGAAGTATGGACTGATAGGTATGGAGACATGGAAGCGTGAGAACAGCTATTCGTACTCCGTATTACTATTGGGCAGGTACTTTGTCTGATGATGTTTGTGATCTTATAATTAAAGAAGGACTAAGACTACGAGCTGCAGAGGCTAGTATTAATACAGGAAATGATCAGGATAAAGACTTGAGACAAGGTCTTATATCTTTCTTTCCCGAAGATTGCTGGATAGAAAAATTAGTTATAGATTATACTGGAGCAGCTAATATTGAGGCTGAGTGGAAGTTTAATGTAACTGGTAAAGAAAGATTGCAGTTTGCAAACTATCATAAAGGCGCTTTTTATGATTGGCACAGAGATTGTCATATGGATGGAGATTTATATAGAAAGTTATCTGTCACAGTACAATTATCTGATCCCAAAGATTATGAAGGCGGAGAATTGCAGTTCAAAAACTATTGGGGTACTATGGAACTTACCTCCCCAGACGATATGCTAAAAAGAGGTACAGTTATTGTATTTCCTTCTTCGATATTACACAGAGTAACTCCTGTTACTAGAGGAACACGATATTCTCTAGTTCAATGGTATAATGGTCCTGACTTTACATAAAAATACAAAGAATACCCCAAAGGATTAAGGGTAATGACTTCACATTCCAAAAACAGTTCTTGACATCGCTGGTAAATTTTTGGTATAATTAACAGATTGGAGGTAATAGAAAAATGTCAGCAGGAACATATAATTTTACAATAGAGCAGGGGACAACTTTTAGTCG
>PVBE010733823.1_pt1 | contig 12297 bp, 10 predicted proteins | sample 1631181 | NCBI WGS metagenome assembly PVBE01 (sample SAMN08397723, study PRJNA350692) | Marine metagenome, whole genome shotgun sequencing project. | isolation source: water | place: Pacific Ocean | collected 2012-04 | reverse complement strand
CCCGCAGATCAGCACCGTCGGGTCGCTATCTGCCCGCTCGACCAAGGTGTGCCCGTCGCAGCGGGTGTGCAGCGCACCATCACCGGCAAGCGCTTGGGCCAACTCCTGAGCCAGCTGTCGCGCCGTGGCCGCGTCTACCGGGATGAACATGAGATCGACCACGCCGCCGCAGCATTGGGCCAGCTCCGGCCCCAACTGCAGGCGCTCCACCCGACCGGCGAACATGCCATCGTCAGCCTGCGCGGCCAGCTCCGCGGCCCGCTCGATGGCTCGGGCCTCAAGCCGCCCGCCGCCGATGGTACCGTCCAGCAGTTCGCTCGACCTGCAGAGCAATCGGGCGCCGATGGCCCGCGGGGCCGAGCCCGAAGTGGCCGCCACGAGCACCAACTGAGCAGGCGGCGCGTCGGCGGCGACAATCTGAGGCAAGCGGGCGAGCAGGCGCTTGGCCTCGGCATCCAGGGCGACGCTCATCCGACCTCGTTGTCAGGGCGGGTCTCCAGCACAGCGGCCATGACGAGGCGATGGAAGACCTCGTTGCGGTAGGTTGCCGTAGAGCGCAGGTCGGTGATCGGGGTCAGGTCCGTGGTCTGGGCCGCACGCAGTCTCTCGTTCGTCGTTGTGTTTAGGGTGTGCACACCCACCAGCGCCTCCTCAAGCGCCGGGCAACGACAGATGGTCGGACCCATAGCGGTAGCGACCACGCGAGCCTGAGCGACAGCGCCCTGCTGCCAGTCCAGGCAGGCGGAGAGGCCAACCTTGGTGACCGCCTGGTAGGCGCGGGTGCCGACTTTGCGGAAGAAGTGGCCGCTGGGGGCCACCGACGGTTGGGGGATCACGGTGGCGGTGATCAGCTCGTCGGGGTCGCGCTGGGTCTGTCGGTAGCCGGAGTAGTAGCCGTCCAGCGGCAGCTCCCGAACGCCTCGCACGCTCTGTAGGCGCACGCGGGCGTCCAGGGCCATGAGCATGGGCACAGCGTCGGCCGCCGGCGAGGCGTTCTCAATGTTGCCAGCGAAGGTGCCTCGGGCCTGAATTTGGGTCGCGCCCACCAAGGAAGAGGCCTTGCACAGCTGGGGTAGCGATGAACGCGCCCGTTCGTCAGCCAGCAGGTCGGCGTAGGTCGCCAGGGCGCCCAATTCGAGCGTCAGGCCGTCGTCGCTCCAACGCACGCCGCCCAGCTCATCGCGCAGCGACCAGAGCTCAACGAAGCGCTGCCACTGGAGTCGGCCGTAGTTTGCATCGACCATGATGTCCGTGCAGCCGGCCATGGGGCGCAACGTCTCGCCTTTGCCGGCGGCTTCAGCCAACCAATCCAGGGCCTCTCCAAGGCTCGATGGTTGGCGCACTTCGATGTTCGAGTACGGGGTCATGGCCGTTCCCCCTCGGTCGCCGCGATGGCGGCCTCGACGCTGGCGATGATCGAGGCGTAGCCGGTGCACCGACAGATGTTCCCGGCCAGCACCTGGTTGATCTTCTCGGCCGGCAGCTTGTTGTCCACCAGCCATGCGGCGGTGACGACCATGCCGGGCGTGCAGATGCCACATTGGGTGCCGCCATGGTCGATGAAGGCTTGCTGAACAGGGTGCAGGATGTCGTGATCGGCCAGCCCTTCGACCGTCACGATGGTGCTGCCCTGGGCTTGGATCACGGGGATCAAGCAGGCGTTGACCGGGCTGCCATCCATGAGGATCGAGCAGGCGCCGCATTCGCCCTCACCACAGCCCTCTTTGGTGCCGGTCAGGCCCAGGTCCTGGCGCAACACATCCAGCAGCCGTCGGAAGGGTGGCTGGGCGGTAGCGACCTGCTCGCCGTTGAGGGTGAAGCTGATCGTCTGGTTCGCGGTCTTGGCCGCAGCGTGTGTGTGGTCGCTCATGCGGCCTCCTCGTTGCCGGCGTTGGAGGTCAGCAGCTGCATCAGGCGCTCAGGTGAGCAGGGCAGGTCGTCGACTTCGACGCCTAACGCGTCTACCACCGCGTTCACCACTGCTGGCGCCGGCCCATCCATAGGCAGCTCGCCGATGCCTTTGGCGCCGAACGGACCGTAGTCGTAGGGTTGCTCGAGGAACAGGACTCGGATCAAGGGCACGTCGGCGCTTGTCGGCACCACGTAGGTGGTCATGTTGTTGTTGGCCATGGCGCCCTGGGCGTTCAGGATCGTGTCTTCGAGCAGGGCCCAGCCGAGCGCCTGCACCACACCGCCCTGGATCTGACCGGTTGCCAGGACCGGGTTGAGCACCTTGCCGATCTCCTGGCTGGCGACGAAGTCGCGCAACTTGACCTCAAAGGTGGTCAGGTCGACCTCCACATCGGCGACGTAGGTGGCCCAGGCGAAGGCTCCATAGGCGATACCCTTGTAGGTCTCTTCATTCCACTTGCCGCCTGGCGGCCGGACGTATTGCGAGCCGCCGCGACCCAACTCCGGGTCGTTATGGGCGGCCGCCGCGCGCAGCGCCCGTCGCAACGTGGGCGCCGGCCATCGCCGGCCTCTGCCCTCGACCATGGATGACACCTCCGGGCCTGGGGTCACCTTCTCATCTATGTGGGGTAATAGACCGGCGGTTTCCAGTTTGCCGATCAGGTCATCGCAAGCGCGGGCGACCAGATGGCCGACCACCATGGCGGTCCTCGAAGCCACGGTCGGGCCGCTGTTGGGCACCTTGTCGGTGTCGATCTCGGCGACGACGATGTCCGCCATGTCCAAGCCCGTGGTGTCCGCAGCCAACTGAGCGAAGATGGTGATCGAGCCCTGGCCCATCTCCGTGTTGGCGGTGCGCACCTCGATGCCGCCGGCGGGGGTCGCGCCGACCTCGACGATGGAGGCCAGATAGTCCTCGCCTGAACCCGTAAAACCCGCGCCATGCATGAAGGTGGTGACCCCGATGCCACGCCGCAGGGGACGCCCAGCGCGCCGGTTGTCGGCATTAAACTCTTCGTATTCGCGCCGTTTTTTGTGATAGTCGGCGGCGTCGAGCGCCTGATCCATCCAGCCTGCGAGGTCCACCGGCTGTTCGATGACCTGACTGACCGCGATGGATTGACCACGTTCCACTAGATTGCGTCGCCGCATCTCCACCGGATCCAGTCCGATGAGGCGGGCGCAGCGATCCAAGTGGCGCTCCAACGCGAAGATGGTCTGCGGCGCGCCGAAACCCCGGAAGGCGCCGTTTGGCGGCGTATTGCTGAGCATGGCCGCGGCTTCCACGCGGACATGCTCGATGGCGTAGGGACCACCAGCATGGATGGCTCCACGCGACAGCACCACTGGCGACAGGGTCAGGTACGCACCACCGTCAAAGAGCACGTTCATGCGCAGGGCTAGCAGACGTCCGTCGGCGTCCATGGCTGTGCGTACCCGCGTCTTGGAGGGGTGGCGTTTGGTGGTTGCGATCATGTCCTCAAGACGGTCGTAGACCATCTTGACCGGCCGCCGCGCCTTGAGCGCCAGCAAGCCTGCGTGCCCGGCCAGGATAGAGGGGTAATCTTCCTTGCCGCCAAAGCCGCCGCCCAGGGGAGCAGCCAGGATCTGCACCTGATCTTCAGCCAGTCCGAACAGGGTTCGCATGGCCTTGTGCACGTAGTATGGGCATTGCATGGAGCCGTCGATGACCAGCTTCCAAGGGCGGGCCGGCCACAGGTCCCCGACCTCATCCTCTGGGGCGACCTCCACCCGGGCTGTGACCCCCTGCGGCTCAATGTAGCACTGCTCCTGGGCGGTGGTGGTGTAGTCGGCCTGCACCACATGGTCGGCCTGCTCGAAGATCGCTTCGAAGGCGTCGGGGTCGCTGTCCTCGGCGGCGCCTTTGGTGACCAGGATGTGCTTGTAGATGTTGTCGTCGCCGTGTTGGATGAGATCGGGCGTGGGCTCGACCGTGTAATCCAACAGTGCGGGCAGGGGCTCGGTCTCGATACGCACATAACGTACGGCGTCGCGCACGACCTCGAAGTCGGGATGGGCGAGCAGGACGACGGGCTCCTGGGCGTGGCGGAACTCGTAGCGGACCAGGTACGGTTGGTCGCGAACGATCATGTCGCAGAGGTTGGGGTCGATACCGTCAGCGCCTCGCCTTGGCACGTCCTTATGGGTGACGATGACGAACTCCCGCCAATCCGGTCCGTCGCCCAGAAAACGCACGCCGACGACCCGACCGCGTGGCTCAGTGGTGCGCACCGTGGCGCCGTAGAGCCCCTTAAAGGGCCTGTCGTCGATGTACTGCAACTCGCCTGTGACCTTGGCGCGCGCCTCAGGGCGTGCAACCGAGCGGCCGACCCAACGGCTGCCGCTGTCCTGTGGCGAGTCGTCACCCATAACAAACCTCCAGCCCGTCTGCGCCGCGGGCGCCGCAGTCTATCTCGCTCAGGTAGGACCGCAAAGTCGGCGGCGGCGCCCTTTCGCTGGGCGCCCAGGGGCCGTACCATGAGGTGCTGCACATAGGAGTTGCCATCCCGATTCAGGGATGCGCCGATCCCTGTGGCAGATGGCCGGGGTCATGGCGCACGCTGGGAGCCACTCTGTCGTCGCGACGCTGCTCGCTGTAGCTGTCGTAGCTTGTGGTGAGCCCGTCGACGAGGCGCCACCCGCCCGAGCGTTGCACGCCCTCACCTGGCCCGGGCCGGTGCTTCGCGCCGGCACCCGCATCTTTGTCAGCGGTCGAGGCGCCGCCGGGGCCCGCCTGCTGCTGCGTGACGCGTCCGCCCAGACAGTCCTGAGCGCTGAGTTGGGCTTGGCCGAGCCGTTGGGCACCAAGCGCCCGCCAACCCTGCCCGCCGACGCCCAGATCGCTGGCGGTTCGATCTCTGTTGGCCCTGATGACAGCCCCGTCGACGGTTCGCAGCTGACCGAGGCCTGTCTGGTCGCCGCTGGAGCCACCGCCGTCGGCGACCAGGATGACTGCATGTCGGTTACCGCCACCTGGCGCTCGGGCTTGTTGGCTTTGACGCCGCAGATCGCCGGTGGCGAACGTCGGTTTGGCGATGACCTGCCGGTGGAGGCCACGGTCAAGGCTGAACTGCTGCTGCCAGGTGAAGGTCAGGACTGGCTCGATGTGGTCACCGTATCGGCGCCCGCGCCCGCTCAGGCGACCGCATCCGTGGCCCTGCTGCCGGTGGTCGATCGGGCAGGCGAAGGCACCTGGCTCGCTCTGCATGGGCAGCCCGGCCTGGATCGCGGTCACCGCAACGTGCAGCTGGAGCCATCGTGGTTGGGACCTGCCCCTGGTACACGCAAGCTGCGGATGCGCATACGCCAACGCGCCGGTGAGGTGGAGGTGGCCGGACCTTGGGTCGATGTGACCCTGCAGTTGGCTCCACCACAGCTCAGCCTGCCAGCTGCAGCAGAACGCGTGCTGCAGCGTGGCCGCCTGGTGCCGGCGTCGGTCACCGGCGTGCCCGTTCAGGACGGCGTTCAAGGCGCCAGCGGTTGGAGGTTGTTGATCAGCGGCGCATGGAAAGGCGCCGCTATCTCGTGGCCGGAGACTTCGCCAAGGAGGCTCCCGGGGACCTGGTCGGGTACTATCGAGGCCCCTGTTCATCGCGCTCTCTTGTCGTCCGCCGCCTGGTTTGAAGGCGGCTGGGCCGAGGTCGAGGTGCCGGGGCAGCAGCCGGAGTTGCAGGGCGCCCTGGCGGTCGAGATCTTCTCGCCTGCAGGCACCTGGCGCTCTCCACCAACCGCCTCGAGCTGGCGCCTGGAGGCCACGACCCAGCGGGTCGACCTGCGCTTTGGCGCTGGCTACGTTGCTGGCCTCCAGCGATTCGGATTGGTTGTTCGGGCCGGGTTCATCGAGGCCCGCGTGCGGGCCCTGGTGGCGGACTCCTTTGATGGCCTCCGAGTCACCCTCCTTCAGGCCACGGAGACGCCGCCTTTAGCGGAGGAGGTGTTGCGCGCAGCGATCCTGGACCGCGACCCCAACGGCCTCGACCTGCTCGGCGCCGACAGCTCGCCGGGCAAGGACACGGGGAATCTGGACCTGGGCGAGCAGCTGCTGGGCTTTGGCGCAGCCTCCAGGGTGGCCGGAGAGGTCGCTTATGGCGGCGTCTTCCTGCACGGCTTCGCCCGCTTCTCGCCGAGCCTCTATCCTGCGGGTCTGGTGGTCGACCCCGTCTTCGACGAGATCTTCAGCCCATGGATGCCGGAGCTGGGCGGTCAGCCGGCCAAAGCCTCCGACGCGGCATCGGATCCGGCCAGCGAGATCATGGCCCGTCTCATCGCCGGCTCCCTCAGCCACGAGCTGGGCCACGCGTTGGGTCTGCCGGCGGTGCCTGGCTACCATCACCTCAAGGACAATCCCGGCTGGCGCATGGACCAGGGGCGCTTCCGGCCATTCGCCGAGCGCGTCGCCCTTCCGGGCGCACAGAAGCAGGTGTGGGGGCCGGTGGATGGCGCCTACTTGCAGACGGTCCTGGGCAACGACAAGCGCTGAAGACTATAGGTCGCTCAGCAGCAGGTTGGCCCACAGCTTGCCGTCCAGACGGGTCTCTCCCTCGTCCTTCTGATTGCTGTTGGCTTCGCTCTCGATGCGCTTGCGGATCACGTTCTTGCGCTTGACGCCGCCGCTCATCAGCTCTTTGCCCTGGGCGATCTCGCGGGCGACCATGGATTTCAGGGCCATGTACGAGCCCCAGCCCACCTGACGGGAGCCATTGACGAAGAATGCCGGCGTGCCGCTGGCGCCCAATTGCTCGGACATCTTGGCCTCCTTCTTCATCCTCTCGACCAGCCGGCCGTCAGCCAGGTCGCTCTGGAATCTGGTCATGTCCAGTCCGATGGCCTTGGCGTGGCTGAGCAGGCTGCTGTCGTCGAGCGCGCCGGTCTGGAAGAGCTTGTCGTGGTAGGGCCAGAACTTACCCCTGCATCTGAGCGGCCGCGGCGGCGACCGCCGAAGGCTGCGAGCGACCGTGCATGGCTAGCGCGTTGTTGCGAAAGACCACTTTGACGTCGCCCGGGAAGTCTATCACCAGCTGCTTGATGGGATCGGCGGAGCGGCGGCAAACTGGGCATTGGAAGTCGGAGAAGATGGTCATCAGCACCAGCGGCTTCTTGGCGCCCAGCCAAGCCGGTCCCTTCTTCGGCGAGTGGCCAATTTTGGCTAGATCAGCGCCCTTGCCGGCGCCTTCATCGCTCTGGCTGTTGAGCGAAGTGGGTGGCGTCGGGGCCGACTCCACTGGTGCCGCTGCCGGAGCCTCGGCGGCGGGCGCGGGTACGATCTCGGGCACGGCCGCGGCGGCAGGCGCGGATGCAGGCGCTTGAGCTACGGCGGCGGGGGCCGCCTGCGCGACGGCTACGGGCTGGGCTGGTTTAGCGTCCCAGCGGCCGACCAGAAAGCCACTAAATGCGAGCAACGCTGCGATGGCGTAGGCGTTGGAAGTGTCCATGATTCGATGTCCTCCATCTGCGGCGGTTCGGGCTGCGTGCGGACCAACAGTCCGCATAGGGTGGCTATTCCTGGTGCACCCTATCGACCCGCCCGACTCTACTTATCCCAGTCGATACCAGCGTCGCCCAGTGGCGCCAACTTGAATTCGTCGAAGCTGAACTGAATCACGCCCGTGAGGGACTTGATCTTGTCGCCCTTCTTGACGGTGGTGTTCCACGTCGACTTGTCCTTGTCGTAGGTCGCGAAGGTGGTGCCCCAGGTGCAGGTCACCAGAAGCGCCTTGTCGCCGTCGTCCTTGCCGACCCAGAAGCCACAGAACTTCTTGTTATTCTTCGACTTGGGCTCCGGGTCGCTGACGACCAGATTCTCCATGGTGATCAGCACCGACTCTGCGGCCTCGTTGGTCTCCGGCTTGGCGTTCATGCCCACCTCGTCGAGCGTCTGGGTGGTCGACACGGGCAGTTCGGTACCTTTCGCTGAGCCAACCGACGTCGCCTTGAGTTGGGTCTGACAGTAGTAGTCCTGCACATCGCCGCTGACGCTGATCACGTCACCCACCTTGAGCTTGGCGATGTCGGCGCCGGTGGGGCCGACCATGTAGAGGCCGTTCCACAGCCCGCCGCCCTTGGTCTGCAGGTAGATGCCATCCAGGGTCTTGGCGATCTTGAACAGCGGCGGCGTCGCCACTACCAGATCATTCAAGGTCACCTCTTTGGGGCCGTTGTGGAAGCCTTTGGGAGCGGTAGCGCAAGCCTGCTCATCCACGGCCTTCTGAATCTTGCTGATGGTCCAGTCGCTGGGCGTGGTGGCTGCGTCGGTCTTGGCCGTGCTGCCGCCATCGGTCGTGTTGGTGGTGGCTGCGTCGGTTTTGGCGGTCGTGTCCGCAGCCGTGGTGTCGGCGCCAGCGTCCTGGCCAGCGGTGTCCGCCGTGCTGCCGCCACTGCCGCTGGTGTTGGCACAGCCAAAGGTCAAGCTGCAGATGGCGAGTGTGAGCAGCAGTGTGCGTTGGATCTTCATGAACGGTCCTTGTCTGGGGGGGGATGCCACTCCTCGGCGGTTCGCGGTTACGGCGGAGCCCGGGAGCGGGCGGTAGACTAGGAAAGCCGTAACGGGGCGTCAACAACTGTCTTAATCGCACCTCAGTTGACGGGTTGGGGCGCCTCTCTACTGACCTCTCAGCCGCCCAGAACTTCATCTGCGGCCGCCCGCAGGGTCGCCACCGCCAGATCGCAATGCTCATGGCTGACGATCAGCGGCGGCGTCATGCGCAGGACGTTGCCGCCGGCCACCGAGAGCAGCAGACCACGCTCGCGCGCCAGACCGATCACCGCCCGCGCGTCGCCGTCCACCGCCACGCCGACGAGCAGGCCCCGACCGCGCACATCCTGGACCCATGAGCGGCCAGCGAAGGCCGCTCGAAGCTGATCGAGCAGGTAGGCGCCGGTCTCGCGGGCCTTGGCGACCATGCCCTCTTTCTCGAAGATCTCGAGCACCGCCCGCGCGGCGCACATGGCTAGGGCGTTGCCGCCGAAGGTGGTCGCGTGGCTGCCGGGAGTCAGCGCTGCGGCGACCTCCGCCCGGGCCAGGATGGCGCCTACTGGCACGCCGCCGCCCAGGGCCTTGGCCAGAGAGCAGGCGTCCGGCACGATCTGCTCCTGCTCAAATGCAAAGAAGGTGCCCGTCCTGCCCATTCCTGTTTGCACTTCGTCCAGAAGCAGCAGTACGCCGCGCTCATCGCATAGCGCCCGAAGGCTGGAGAAGAAGCCGGCCGGCGGCACCACGACGCCGCCCTCACCTTGGACCACCTCGATGAGCACTGCGCCGGTCTGGTCATCCATGGCCGCCTCGAAGGAGGCCAGATCGCCGAAGTCGGCGTAGGAGAAGCCCGGCACCAGGGGCTCGAAACCCTCTTGGTATTTGGGCTGACCGGTCGCCGACATGGCCGCATAGGTGCGGCCGTGAAACGAGTGATGGGCGGTGATGATGCCGGGACGGGCGCGGCCGCTGATGGTCGCGTGATAGCGACGGGCCAACTTGATCAACGCTTCGTTCGCCTCGGCGCCTGAGTTGCAGAAGAACGCTCTCGCCTCGCCGCCACCGGCCTCGTCCCAGAGCCCGCAGAGTTTCGCGGCCACGGGCACCATGTGGGCGTTATGCCAGTAGTTGCTCTGGTGGAGCAGGCGTCCCACCTGCCCCTGCAGGGCCTTGACCAGATCGGGGTGACCGTGCCCCAAGGCGTTAACCGCTACCCCGGCGGAGAAGTCCAGGTAGCGCTGCCCATCTACGGTGCGTCCCCAGGGGCCTTCACCGTCCATAAACACCAAGGGCGCGTTGCGGTAGTTGGGCGTCAGGTGGCGGCCCGCCATGGCGACGATCTGGTCGCGGTCGTAGGCCTTGAGATCGATGGCCATCTATCCTCCTGTGGGCGTCCGGCAGAACAAGTAAAGCGCTGCGTGCGGCAGCATAGCCCGGCCATGCCCGCCCTGCCAGGACCCGCGCACAAGGCCTCACTGATTCTCTTGTTGCTGAAATAATTTGCGGAATCTTCCAAATCCTATTTCTTGACTGGCCCCCGCCCCCCCCATAGCCTTAAATGGTACCCCGTCCCGTGGCGGAGCGAGTCTCGTAGCATCATCTCCCCGCCGGGAAGACCGTGCCGCTGGACCGAGGCAGTGACCCTCAATGGCCGCCAAGAACGTAGTTGGACTTGATATCGGCACCTCGTCGATCAAGGTGGCGCACGTCAAGTCGACGAAGAAAGGCCATCAACTGCAGACCTTTGACACGATCATGCTGCCGCCGGACACCATTCGGGACGGTCAGGTGATGCATGCGCCACAGCTCTCGGAGAGGATCCAGGAGATCTTCGCTCTCAACCGAATCCGCCACAGGAAGGTCGCTGTCGCCCTTTCGGGCCACTCGGTGATCATCAAGAAGATCAGCCTGCCCGAGATGACGGTTGAGGAGCTTGAGGACTCGATCCAATGGGAAGCTGAGCAGTACATCCCCTTCGACATCAACGACGTCAATGTTGACGCCCAGATCATCAATCCGCGCGCCGGTCAGGGGCAGATGGACGTGCTCCTGGTGGCGGCGAAGAAGGCGGTCATCGACGAGTTCATCGAGGTGGTCCGCGACGCCCGGGTCGACCCCGTCGTGGTCGATGTGGACGCTTTCGCCCTGTACAATGCCTTTGAACTCAACTTTCCGATCTCTGGCGACGAGACCATGGCCCTGATCAACGTCGGCGCCGGCACCATCAACATCAACGTGATCGCCGATGGGATCACCGCCTTCACCCGCGACATCACCATCGGCGGCAACTCCCTTACCGAGGAGATCAGCAAGCAGTTTGCGGTGCCCTGGGAAGAAGCCGAGCACATGAAGACCTCCAGTGAGACCACGCTGTCCATGTCGGGCGTCCTGCGTGAGGTTCAGAGGATCAGCGAACGTGTCAGCGAGAACCTGGTGTCCGAGATCCAGCGTTCCCTGGACTTCTTCGCCGCGACCTCCATGAACGCTGAGATCACATCCTTCTACCTCTCGGGCGGCGCGGCCCTGCAGTCGGGCCTGATCGACGGCTTGGAGCGTCGGCTGGGGGCCGAGGTCAAGGCCCTCAACCCCTTCGCCAACCTGAGCATTGACCCCAATCGTTTCGACCTCGCGCTGCTTCAGCGCATGGCCCCCATCGCCGCAGTGGCGATCGGGCTGTCACTTCGCCACCCACGGGACCGCTAGTCGGTTGAGCGCACCATGTTGTTGATGATTCGCATCAACCTGATCGGAATCTCCAAGGGGCGCAAGCGGCGCGTCGGGATGCCCGACATTCCTAATGTCGGCGTGCTGCTCTTTGTTCTGCTGCTGGCGGTTGAAGGTGCGGTTCTTTATTCATGGCAAGCCAACGCCGAAGAGAAGGCACGCAACGTCAGCCAGAAGCTGAACCGCTACAAACACGAACTGGAGTCTCTGAAGAAGACCAACGAGCAGATCGGTAAGCTGCGCAAAGAGGTCAAGGAGCTAAAGAAGAACACATGGCTCTTCGATGAGCTCACGGCCGATAAGATCGGGCCCGTCAACGCGCTGAGCTACCTGAGCTGGATTCTGCAGGAGCGGGACGAGGCCACCCATCCCACTGAAGAGCTCAAGCAGATGGAGGCGGCCGGTTGGCAGGTGGGCTGGGACGCCAACCGCGCCTGGTTTACCTCGATCCGAGAGGCCAAAGGTGAGGTGACGATCAGCGGTAACGCCATCGATCACAGCGACGTGGCGGAGGTGCTGCGTCGCCTGGAGTCGTCGGCTCACTTCCGCGAAGTGCGTTTGATGTTCCAGGAGGTCAAGAGCATCGAGACTGTCGCCAAGAAGTACGTCGACTTTACCCTCAAGGCCACGCTCATCTACCTGATCGAGCCGGTCGGAGCGGCCCAAAAGGCTCTAGAGCGGGTCGAAGCAGAGTCAGGACAGGCGATTTCGGCGCCGTCGGCCCGCGCGCCACCGGTAGACCGGCCGGTCGCCCAGGAGTCTGAGTTGCCACGACCCGCCACCGAAGGTGACGCCCAGGATGCCAGCCTGTTGCCGGGGGCATCCACCGGAGCAGCGCCCGGTTTCGCGAACTCACCGGGCAGCCTGGCGATCGGTCGGCCTTCGCTGGATGACCTACAGGAGGCTAGATAGATGTTCGAGCAGTTCATGAAACTGCCTCCGGCGCAGAAGGCCGGTGTACTCGCCGCGGTCCTGGCTGTGATCGGCGCCGGCGTCTACTTTATGGTCATCGAACCGACGATCGCGGCGACTGAGAAGAATGAGGTGCAGCTCAAACGTATGCAGACCGAGTTGACGCAGCTGCGCGACAGCGCGCGCACCGAGACGGTGACCAAGCTGCGCAAGTCAAGGGACGATCTGGTCGAGCGTGATAAAGAGAATCGAAAGATGCT
>PVBE010144085.1_pt1 | contig 12297 bp, 9 predicted proteins | sample 1631181 | NCBI WGS metagenome assembly PVBE01 (sample SAMN08397723, study PRJNA350692) | Marine metagenome, whole genome shotgun sequencing project. | isolation source: water | place: Pacific Ocean | collected 2012-04 | reverse complement strand
TAATGATATATCTTATACGATTAATCTAAAAGAAGGTGATGATGAACTTATTCTAGTCGAATCAAAAAGACAAGAAGCTTATCAATGTGATGTTATATACGGAACTAATAGCGAATTTGGATTTGATTATTTGAGAGACAACATGAAGTATTCGTCTGAAGAAGTTACTCAAAGAGGACATCATTTCGCCATTGTAGATGAAGTTGATAGTATATTAATCGATGAGGCAAGAACACCTTTAATAATATCTGGACCAACTGATACCTCATCGATTGATTATAAAAAAATTAATCAAGTAGCAAAAAGTTTAAGTTTAGATGATATTTCCAAAGACGAGAAAACAAAACAAGTTTTTATTCTGGATTCAGGTGTTGAGAAAATTGAAAAATCGCTGAATCTAACTAATCTGTATGATCCAGCAAATCTTGCAATTCTACATTCTACAAATCAGGCCCTCAGAGCGCTACATATGTTTGAAAGAGATACGGAGTATGTGGTCCAAGATAATAAAATTATCATTGTTGATGAATTTACTGGGAGGTTGATGCCAAGTCGAAGATGGAGTGATGGATTGCACCAGGCTATTGAAACAAAAGAAAATGTTGAAGTAGAAGAAGAAAATCAAACTCTTGCATCAATCACCATACAAAATTATTTCCGGATGTATAAAAAGTTATCCGGCATGACAGGAACGGCCGATACTGAAGCTCTTGAGTTTCAGAATATCTATAATCTTAAAGTTGTAGTAATACCTACCAATGCCCCAATGATTCGAAATGATCTTAATGATTTAATTTATAGAACCCAAAAAGAAAAATTTGTAGCGATAATTCAGACTATAGTTGAATTTAATACGAAAGGCAATCCAATGCTTGTTGGAACTATATCGGTTGAAAAATCGGAACAATTAAGTAGGGATTTAAAACAAAGAGGTATTCACCATCAAGTCTTAAACGCAAAGAACCATGAGTTTGAGGCCAACATTGTTGCACAAGCTGGAAGGCTTGGCTCTGTAACGATAGCTACAAATATGGCGGGTAGGGGGACCGATATTGTGCTTGGCGGGAATAAAGATTTTACCCTAGGGGGCGATATTGATCTAAATGAGAAAGATACGATTATAAAAGAAATGGATTCAGAGAAAGAAAAAATCCTGGCTCTTGGTGGCCTTGTGGTGCTAGGTAGTGAACGACATGAATCAAGAAGGATTGACAACCAGCTGCGGGGTAGATCTGGAAGGCAGGGTGATCCGGGCATCAGTCAATTTTTTGTATCGATGGATGATGACTTGATGAGACTCTTCGGATCGGAAAAGATGGCTTCTATGATGACAAAATTAGGCTGGAAAGAAGGTGAACCGATAGAGCACAAGATGATTACAGGTTCTCTAGAAGGTGCTCAAAAAAAGGTGGAAACTAGAAACTATGAGATTAGAAAACATTTAATTGAATATGATGATGTTCAAAGTCAACAAAGAGACGTTGTCTACGGTATTAGGAATAAACTTTTAAAGGAGGAAGCTTCTTCTGAGATTCTGGATGAGATTCTGGGAAAAATACTTGAAAGCCTGGGAAGCAACGTGCAGGAATCAAGAACATTATCGGATATTGATAAAGAATTCATTAAAAATCAACTTGCTTTTAATCTTGAAGGCGATTTCGATACTTTAGATGTCCTTGAAGAAAAAATACAAAATAAAATTGAAGAAAAAATATCCTCTCTCGCCACTTTGTATCAACCGATATCCAAATTTATTTTAATCACAACTCTGGATATGGCATGGAAGGACCACTTGCTTAATATGGATTATCTTCGAGAAAGTGTTGGCCTTAGGGCTTATGGACAAAAGAGACCATTGGATGAATACAAAAGAGAAGGATTTGAAATGTTTCAAATGATGTTAGAGAGATTTAATTTCGAAGCACTAAAAAGATTCTTTGAAGTGGAACCTATTTCATCTGAGGAGATTGATGAGCTTGAAAGAGAGAAAAATCAGACAGATAAAGTAAACTATTCAGATGATACTTCTATAATAGATTCTGACGGTGAGGAGCCAAAGAATGATAATGCTCCTAAAAAGAATCTGGATAAGGTAATTGCAGGAAAAGAAAAAGTGAAAAGAAGAAAACTAAAAAAGCAGAAAAGGCAACAAAAACGAAAACAAAGAAAATGATTAAGAATGTTTAAGAATGTAAAACTAACTATTTCCTCTGTGCTAAGCGCAATTATATTAATAGCGCTCTTTATTGTTTTTGGTATTGGCTTCGGAGCTCTACTGTTAGTATATTTTCTGTTTAGAACATATAGGAAATTGGTTGTTACCAAAAGCGATCAAGTTAATGATAGCCATGAAGAAGATGAAGTAATTGATGTTGATGATGACAATTATAAAATTACTTAGAGATCATCAATGTTGTTAGCCAATTGTATATCTAGTTTTGTAATAGCACCAACGTTGTGTGTAGATAAATAAATTTCTACCTTGTTATATATGTTATTTATTGCTGGATGATGATTAAGCTTTTCGGCTTCTATCCCAATTTGAACTATAAATGCCATAGCATCCGAAAAGTTTGAAAAAATAAACTTCTTATATAATTGATTCCTTTTTACACTCCATGTTGGAGCTAATTTTTTTGTTTCAGCGATTGAAAGTTTTTTTAATTTCCGAGCCATAATGTGAAGATAAACAGAAACAATTAACAAGTCAAAAAAATAAATTACAATAAAACAATGAATCTAGTTTATCTATCAATCGGGACAAATCTTGGAAACAAGATTGAAAATCTTAAAAATGCTATCTCTCGCCTTAGCAGTATTGTGACAATCGACTCTATATCGAGTGTTTACGAAACCGAACCTTTAAACGTTCAGAAGCAGGACAATTTTCTTAACATTGCAATTGAAGTACAGACAAATTTCCCCCCGCTAGAACTTATTGAGAAGTTAAAAAAAATAGAAAGCGAAATGGGCAGGGTTTTATCTGAGTTGAACAAGCCACGAATAATAGATATAGATATTATATTTTATAATTCTATAATTTTGGACGAGGTTAGAATTCAAGTCCCACACCCAAGAGCTCATAAAAGAGCGTTCGTTATTTTTCCCATTATGGATTTAAACCCTGCATTTGTACACCCTATCCTAAATAAATCTTTGATGGAGATTTCTAAAAATTTATCGAATCAGAGAATCTCTAAACTGGAAAATGTTGATATTGAAAAAATACGGTGAGGAGATATCCTTCCTTTTATGGTCCAAGATGTAGCTAAGTTTAAACTAGGACAAGTTGTAAAGCATAAGAAATTCTTTTTTAGGGGAATCATTTTCGATGTTGATCCCACTTTTAATAATAGTGAAGAGTGGTATCTAGGGATTCCTGAAGATAGACGACCAGACAAAAATCAACCCTTTTATCATCTTTTGGCGGAGAATGATGATAAAACTACTTACATCGCATACGTTTCTCAGCAGAATTTGGAACGTGATAATTCCAAAGAACCATTCAGTCATCCATCAGTTAGGTTACTTTTTGATGGGAACGATAAAGATGGTAATTATATCGTGAAGCATCTAACTAACTGATTGCTCTAGAGATGATACCGTATTCCACAAAAGCATGGTTATTGTCATTGGCCCTACACCGCCTGGTACTGGTGTTATATAGCTCGAGATATCTTTTACATTTTCAAAATCTACATCACCCACCAATTTTCCATCGTCAAGCCTATTAATACCTACATCGATAATTACAGAACCCTCTTTAACCATTTTAGGTGTGACAAACTTAGCCCTTCCTATAGCAGCAACTATCAGATCGGCTGATTTTAAGATTTTATCTAAATTTCTTGTTCTTGAATGACAAATTGTAACAGTTGCATTTTTTTGAAGAAGTAACATCGAAGCTGGTTTACCCACAATATTACTTCTCCCTAAAACAACTGCATTTTTTCCCTCGATGTCTATATTGTAAAATTCCAGCATTTTGATTATTCCATGGGGTGTGCAAGCGATAAATCTAGGTTTACCTTCGAACAAAAGACCTGCATTAATAGGATGGAATCCGTCAACATCTTTTTCTGGTGAGACTGAGTTTAAAACCGTAGAGTCGTCAATATGTTTTGGCAGTGGAAGTTGAACTAAAATTCCATTGATGTTCTCATCGCCGTTAAGATGATTAATTAATTTTAGCAAATCTTCCTGTGCTATATCGCCCGAAAGTTTGTGTTCTTCTGAATATATTCCGACATCTTCACACGCCTTCCTCTTGTTCCTAACATATATTTCTGAGGCGGGATCATCTCCAACAAGAATTGCCGCTAATCCAGGAATTTTTGAGTGCTTATTCTTAATCTCCGCAACTCGGTCTTTAATCTCTTCTCTTATTTTGCTTGCAACTAATTTCCCGTCTATTAATTCGTAACTCATATCTATCTCCTTATGGAAAATGATTCAGTGGACCATGGCCACTGCCAATTCTTAGGGAATTTCTTATTGCCTTATCGACAAATTTTTTGGCCTCTTTTGTCGCCTTAATTAAATGCATACCTTTAGCTATATTACCAGAAATTGCAGCGGACAGGGTACAGCCCGTACCATGCGTATTCTTTGTATCGTATCTACGTGAAGTAAATTTGTATATCCTGTTATTATGAAATAAATAATCTACGATTTCTTTTGTATGCTTCAAATGACCGCCTTTAATTAAAATATTCTTTGCCCCAAATTGCCTTAATTTTACACAACAATTTCGAATATCTTTTTCATCTTCGATGCTTTGCATCCCGGATAAATTTAATGCTTCATGCAAATTGGGTGTTACCAGCCATGCCTTAGGAAGGATTTCCTTTTTGAAGAAGTTTATCGCTGAAGGTTTTAATAAATAATCACCCGATTTGGATATCATTACAGGGTCAATTATTATTGGTATATCTTTCAGTAGTTTTATACATCTACTTACTCTTAGCATTATCTCTTTATCGTATAGCATTCCTATCTTTACAGCTGATATTTCAAAATCTTCTTTAACTGATAATATTTGCTCTTCAACAAGATTTGCCGAAACCTTACTGATTTTCCTTATTTCTTTAGTGTTTTGAGCTGTTATACAAGTAATTGCGGTTGCAGCAAAAACTTTCATTGTATTTAGCGTTTTTATGTCAGCTTGGATTCCTGCGCCACCACCCGAATCTGATCCAGCGATGCTTAATACTACCGGAATATTTTTTTTCATTCTCAAAATATTATATTAATGTAATTTTAAATATATGAAAACCTTTGAGCCTTATATTGAGGAAAGACCACAAGATTTAGAAGTTACAATTGATTCAACAGACTCGAAAGAAACAATAACGATTTTTCTCAACAAAGGGTCGTCATTTGGTTCGAATCATCTAACTACAAAATTAACCATAGATGCCATAATGTCGATTGATAAAAAAAAAGAAAAGAATTCGACCGCATTAGATCTAGGCTGTGGATCGGGCATCATTACCATCCTTCTATTGAAATTAAAGTATAAAGAAATAAAATCAATTGATATTGATCCGTATGTATTGCTGGAAGCAAGACAGAATATTTTATCAAATTTTGGACACCTTCCTCTAGCCGTATCTTTAACAGACGAAGAGATTCACCTATTAGACTGTCAATTCAATCTGGTCGCGGTGAACATCTCTGGCAATTTTATACCTGGTAATTTTAAAACAATCTCAAATCTAGTTAAGCCAAATGGGCATCTTATTCTTTCAGGTTTTAACTGTGAAAAGGAAAAAAAGTTTATCAATCTTGGAAATCAAAATCGATTAGCTTTATATTCAAAATTTATACAAAAACCATGGATATCGCTAATTTTTAAAAGGTATTGAATTTGATAGTTACATAGCGCAACTATATAATACTTTCTACTTGAAATTTATAGGAAATGATGAAAAAAAATAGATTATTGTACGAAAAAGAGTTTGAACATGATTCTTGCGGTGTTGGCTTTGTTGCAGGTATTGATGGTACAAGAACAAATAAAGTGCTAAAAAGGGCCATTCAAGCGGTTATTAACCTAACCCATAGGGGTGCTACTGGAAGTGATCAAAAGACTGGTGATGGAGCTGGCCTTTTAACTCAATTGCCATTGGAGCTTTTTGATGAATTTCTGTCAGCTAATAATATTAACAATATTTCTCTTGGAAATTTGGGTGTTGGCATGTTCTTTGTGCCCCAAGAAGCTGCAATTAGCCATCACAAAAGTCTTGAAATAATTAAAGATAGCATTTCAAAAAAAGGACTATTACTTTTGGCGATTAGAGAAGTTCCAATTGATTCTTCAGTTTTAGGGGAAAAAGCACTAGATGCACTTCCTGCTATATATCAGTTCTTTGTCTCTCCTAAAAAGCTGGCTAATCAGGACAAATTCGAAAGAGATCTTTTTTTAACAAGAAAGATTATCGACAATAAAGCTCTAAGAGATGGTATCCAAAATCTCTATTGTTGCTCGTTTTCCTCGAGAACTATTTGTTATAAGGGTATGTTGATAGCACATCAACTTGATCAATTCTATCTTGATTTGAGAAACCCAAATTTTAAGACAAGCATAGCTGTATTCCATCAGCGATATAGTACAAATACCTTTCCTGATTGGAAGTTGGCACATCCATATAGGCGGATTGGGCATAATGGGGAAATCAATACTTTAATGGGGAACAAGAATTGGATGAAAGCGAGAGAAGACTCTGCTACGTCCAAAGTGTGGGGTAAAGATATTGACATGATTAAACCCTTTATTGCTCCCAATGGAAGCGATTCCTCTGATTTGGATAGCGCATTAGAGCTTTTAACCTTATCTGGTAGAGATATCTTACAATCCGTTTGCATGCTTGTACCTGAAGCATATGAAAAAGACCCCAGTGTGAGTAATGAATTAAAATCTTTTTATGAATATAGTTCGTGTATTACAGAACCCTGGGATGGACCCGCGGCAATCGTGTTTACCGATGGAAGATATGTTGGCGCAGCTCTTGATAGGAATGGCTTAAGACCAATTCGTTATCATATTACGAAGGATAATTTGATAATTTTGGGCTCCGAGATAGGTATAGTTGATGTCCCCCCAAGAGAGGTACTAAGATCTGGTCGTGTAGGTCCCGGAAAGATTTTAGCTGTAGACACGCAAAGCAAAGTTCTCCTCTTTGATAATGAGATTAAAAATCATCTTTCAAAATCTTTTGATTACACGAAGTGGACATCTGAGAAATTTCATAGAATATCAGATATAATCTCATCACAAAATCCATCGAAAGAGAATCCCTCTAACATGCCCGAGAATCAGATATTAACTTTACAAAAGGTATTTGGCTATTCCTTGGAAGATTTAGAAAAGTTGGTAGAGCCAATGAGTTTGACAGGAAAAGAGCCAATTGGATCCATGGGGGATGATACTCCCATATCTGCCTTGTCATCAAAACCCAAGTCAGTATTTTCTTATTTTAAACAAAGATTTGCACAAGTTACAAATCCCCCAATAGACCCGTATCGAGAAGAAAGCGTGATGTCTTTAAGGGTTCTTATGGGAGATAAAACCAGTTTTTTTGATTCTATTAATTCCAAAGAAGAATTTTTCTATTTTGATTCTCCAATAATTACGGACAAAGAAGCAAGTTGGATTAGAACTCTTAAATCAAAGAAATTTAAAACTTCTATTATAGATACTTTATTCTCTGTATCCAAAAAAAATGATCTCAAATCTTCGGTAGAAAAGATTGTAAAGAAATCTATCAAAGAAGTGGACAAGGGGTCGAAGGTTCTTCTCTTGTCTGATAAAAAAGTATCCAAAACTAAGGCTCCGATTCCTATTATGCTTGCAGTTAGCGCAATCCATCATGAATTAATTTCTCAAGGCAAAAGAATGAAGGTCTCGATTGTTGTTGAATCTGGTGAAGTTAGAGAGGACCATCAGGTTTGTTGTTTATTGGGCTATGGAGCATCGTGCGTAAACCCTTATCTTGCTTTTGCAAGCGTGGAAGATTGGATGAAAAAATTTGATGAAAACACTGGGGATTCTTTATCGAGTTACAAATTAGCTCTCGAACGAGGAGTATTGAAGATTATGTCTAAAATGGGCATTAGCACTGTAGCAAGCTATACCGGATCGCAGATTTTTGAAATAGTAGGGATTGATACAGAAACAACAAATACGTATTTTCCTGGAACAGTTAGTCGAATAGGAGGGGTTTCAATAAGTAATTTCGAAACTGATACTTTGATTTTTCACTCTAATGCATTTAAAGCAAAAACCGAGGAAAAACTTAAAGAAGAAGGCATATATCGTTTCAGAAAAGATGGAGAGTACCACTTCTTCAATCCTTTGATATTTCAAGCTATAAGAAAGGTATCACAAACTTCATCTCATGATGACTATAAGAACTTTGTATCCCTACATGAGAACAGACCCCCGTCAATGATTAGGGATTTATTTGAATTTAAATCATTGGGAGAGATATCCATTGATGAAGTAGAAAAAGTTGAGGACATACTAAAAAGATTTCGAACGGGAGCTATGTCTCATGGGGCATTAAGCACTGAGGCCCACGAAGCGGTTGCAATTGCGGCGAATAAGATTGGTGGAAAAAGCAATAGTGGAGAAGGTGGAGAAAATTCAAGTAGATTTACAAGAGACGAAGATGGAAGCTGGAGAAACAGCGCTATAAAACAAGTTGCTTCAGGAAGATTCGGTGTAACCCCGGAGTATTTAGCTTCAGCAGAAATAATTGAAATAAAAATGGCGCAGGGAGCAAAGCCAGGCGAAGGAGGTCAAATTCCCGGGCCAAAAGTCAGTGAGGAAATAGCATCACAAAGATTCTCGATTCCCGGAGTAGGTTTAATCTCACCACCTCCACATCATGATATATATAGCATAGAAGATTTAGCACAGCTTATTTACGATTTAAAACATGCGAACACAAGTGCTCGAGTAAGCGTTAAGCTAGTTTCAGAAGTTGGTGTGGGAACGGTAGCCGCGGGTGTTGCGAAAGGATATGCGGATTATGTACAAATAAGTGGAAGCGAAGGGGGGACAGGAGCTTCTCCATTGGGGTCAATTAAACACGCAGGCATCCCTTGGGAGATGGGTTTAGCAGAAACACAACAGGTTTTAGTTATGAATGATTTGAGGGGACGAGTAGGGATTAGCGTAGATGGGGGATTCCAGAGAGGTTTCGATATTGTTGTTGCAGCAATATTGGGAGCGGATGAATACGGCTTTGGAACATCAGTCCTTGTAGCTTTAGGTTGTGTAATGGCCCGACAGTGTCATCTAAATACATGTCCCGTTGGTATCGCATCTCAAAAACCCGAATTGAGAAAAAAATTTCCTGGTGTTCCCGATGAGGCTGTCAACTATCTTTATGCTATAGCTAACGATGTAAGAGAAATTTTGTCTAAGATTGGGGTGCGATCAATTGATGAGATTATTGGTAGAACCGAACTAATAAAGATTAAATCTAATATAGATTTCCAAAAAACGAATAATATAGATTTATCGAAACTTATAGCAGACCCGGATCCATCAAATACTAAGCCGAGAAGAAGAACTTTAAGTAGAAACAGTAGAGACGAAGAGCCAATTGATTATAAGATACTTGATCTTTGTGAATCGAGTATCGATAAGTTGCAAAAGAAATCTGTTGATTTGCCTATTCGAAATACTGATAGAACCGTGGGTGCTATTTTGTCTGGAGCTATAGCTAAAAAATATGGCAATAGAGGACTACCGGCAGAAACTATAAAAGTTAATTTTAAAGGTATTGCTGGACAAAGCTTCGGAGGATATTTAATCAATGGAGTGTCAATCTCTCTCGAGGGGGAGGCTAATGACTATGTAGGAAAATCAATGCATGGAGGAAAAATCGTTATCTATCCCGATAGAGAATCTAATTATTTGACGGAAGGCAACTCTATAGTTGGAAATACAGTCTTATATGGAGCTACAGGGGGTCGCTTCTATGCTGCGGGTTATGCAGGAGAAAGGTTTTGTGTTAGAAATAGCGGAGCTGTTGCTGTAGTTGAAGGAGTGGGAGACCATGCTTGTGAATACATGACTGGTGGAGAAGTTTATATTTTTGGACCAGTGGGCAAAAATTTAGGTGCCGGTATGTCAGGAGGTTTGGCCTATATTTTGGTTGAGAATAAAAACATAGAACATCAAATTAATCATGACATGGTCTTTATTGAAAAAGTTAATTCCAAAGATATTAAAAAAATAGAAAATTCTTTGAGCGAACATTATAGTTTAACAAAAAGTAGAAAAGCTGAAAGAATTCTTGATAATTTTGAAAATTTTACACCCAAGTTTATCAAAGTTGTCCCTAAAGAAATTTTCAATTTACTCGAATCGAAAGGCATTAGCATAGACGATTTTGATTTTGTTAATCCCAAGTTAAACTAACTCTTCCTTTTTCTTCTCGTAGTACTAAAGACTGGAAAATCAAGAGAGAATTCGGCTTTATTGGCAGCGATTTTTTGAATCCCCCTCATTGCAATCATGGCCCCATTATCGGTACAGTACTCGTTGGACGGAAACACAATTTTGTATTTGGATAAATTCTCTTGCACGACATCCCTGAGTCTTGAGTTGCACGCAACTCCACCACAAACAAGAATAGTTTTGATGTTAAATTCTCTAACTGCTTTGGCAATATTACGAACAAGAGATTGGACGATAGCTTCTTGATAAGATGATGCGATATCATTGATATTTCCTTCCCAGTTAATATTTTTATCTAGGTAGTGCTTTAAAGAAGTTTTTAAACCACTAAAGCTAAAATCTAAGGAATCTCCAAGTTTGGCAATGGGGAAGGGGTAAAAACATCTATCCCCCAATTTTGATATTCTATCAATTTCAATCCCACCAGGATAACCTAACCCTAAGAGTTTAGCGCCTTTATCAAAAGCCTCACCTGCTGCGTCGTCTAGAGTCGAAGAAATCAGATTGAAATTAGTTTGGTCCTCAAGATGATAAATGTTGGTATGTCCTCCAGAAACTACTAAACTGATGGCCGGAAATTCAATTTTATTTTCTATGAAACAAGATGCGATATGACCTTCTAAATGATTAACCGGTAACACTTTCGCCGTGCTCACCAAACTTAATGTTTTTGCCGTTGCGACCCCGATCATAAGACAGCTTTGAAGCCCTGGACCGTTTGTCACACAAATTGTATCTATATCCTGAATTGTTTTGTTAGCAATCTCCAGCGATTGATTTGTTACGGGAATAATTTTTTCTAAATGATTTTTTGATGCTATCTCTGGTACGACACCGCCGAAATCTTTATGAATATTAACCTGACTGAAAGTTACGTTGGATAGAACGTTATTAGCGTTATCCAATATTGCAACACTAGTCTCATCACAAGATGTTTCAATTCCCATAAAATATTTCATAGACTTTTTAACCTTACAGGTAATTATTTTCAAAATCTCTTAAATGTTCAAATATGTGGTAGAATCTAGTAGGTAAAAAATGGTGAAGAAAAATAGCCGGCTTTATCAGGGTAAGGGGTCTGTTTCTAGAGAGCCATTCCCTAATTCGAGGAAGGTCTATGTTCAAGGCGATATAAACAAGTCGGTAAAAGTGGCGATGAGAGAAATCCGAATCGCCGAATCTGAGAATTTTTATTCTTCAAACCCAAAGCACTCTAATACTTCCTACACTACTTATGATACCAGTGGTCCTTATACCGATTCTAAGATTGAAATTGATGTAACAAGAGGACTCCCTAAAATTAAAGAAAAATGGGCTTTGGATAGAAACGATGTGAAATTTGCAGATGGTTTCTCTTCTTTGTTTGCAAACCAAACTAGGTCAGGAGATAAGCTGATTCCCATAAAATTTTTAAACAGAAAACCTTTAATTGCTAAAGAAGGAAATATCGTCACTCAAATGCATTATGCCAAAAAAGGAATCGTAACCCCTGAGATGGAATATGTCGCAATACGGGAGAATCAAAAATTGGATAGACTTCATTCTATCAAAGACAATCTTTTGTTTAGCCATCCTGGAGAACAATTTAACTCTCAGCTTCCTACAGATTTCATCACTCCTGAGTTTGTCAGATCGGAAGTCGCATCGGGTAGGGCAATCATACCATCAAACGTTAATCATCCTGAGGCGGAACCAATGATAATTGGATCGAACTTTTTAGTTAAAATTAATGCAAATATCGGTAATTCTGCTGTAACTTCAAGTATTGACGAGGAAGTGGAGAAAGCGGTCTGGTCATGCAGATGGGGAGCAGATACTATTAT
>PVBE012831793.1_pt1 | contig 12298 bp, 11 predicted proteins | sample 1631181 | NCBI WGS metagenome assembly PVBE01 (sample SAMN08397723, study PRJNA350692) | Marine metagenome, whole genome shotgun sequencing project. | isolation source: water | place: Pacific Ocean | collected 2012-04 | reverse complement strand
CCTCCTGCACGTCTTCGTAATATCTCTGGTCTGTCATCGTTCCCTACTCCATCGACTCGGGGGCAACTCCCTGTCCCGGCCGCGTTATGGGCCCGCCCGCCATTATTCGGGCGGCTGATATCCGATGCTGGTCGTGCGCTCCAGCGCCACCACCGCGCCGAACTGGTTGACATACTTCGTCTCTCGGATGATGAAGAGCATGTTTCCCAGACGCCCCTGGCGCTCGTAGATGTTTGCTATCTTGGTTGTCACGGTGATCCGGTCTCCCGGATGCACCGGCTCGGAGTACTCCCACTCGCTGCCGCCGTCGAGACCGGCGGAGTAGGGGTTCTCCACCTTGGCCTTGTCCGGCCCGGATATCATCGACCGCAGGAAGGTAGGAGGGGCGACGATTCCACCGTGTCGGGTCTTCCGGGCGGCCCGCTCATTGTTAAATACCGGATTCGGGTCTCCGATAGCCTGGGCGAACTTGATTATGGCGCCCTTCTCTACCTGGTGGGTTACGGGGTCCGACTCGACGCCGACGGCGTCGAGCATCTGCTGTGTAATGACCGAATCATTCGACACGAGGCTGCTCCATAAGCTAGGTCCGTGAGGTACTCGACCGCCGCGCCAGTGTAAGGCTGGGCCGTACCGGTGTCAAGAATCCCAAGGAGGCCGCTCGTCGGAGCCCTGGCTGGCCGGACCGGGTAACAGTGCTACAATGGCCTTGATCTGGCCCTCGGGCCTCTTACCGGCGGTATATACAGCGGTATATACAGAGGAACAGTCACGAACAAGGAGGCGATCGATGCAGTTTGTGGAGTATGAGCGGCGGGGCGCCGTCGCGGTCATCCGCATGAACCGTCCAGAGCGCGGGAACTCTCTGGGCACAGAAATGGTGACGGACCTACTCGAAGCGCACGCCCTTTTCAGGGATGATTAAGAGGCCCGGGTGGGTATATTGACCGGGACAGGCAAGTTCTTTACCGCTGGCCTGGACCTGAAACAGGTGGCGGAGACCAACACCCCCTTTCTCGATCAGAGATTCAGAGGCGTTTTCAACCCGGACGACCTCCCAAAAATCCTTATAGCCGCCATCAACGGCTGGGCCGTCGGCGCCGGTATGGGCCTGGCCCTGGAGACCTGCGAACTGGCGGTCATGGCCGAGGAGGCTAAGATCTTCCAGGCACAGATCACCATCGGATATCCTGTGGGCTGGACCTTTCGGCAGACCCATGCCGTGACACCGGTGCAGGCGGCGGAGATCACCCTGGGCATGCACATCACCGGCCAGCGGGCCCTGGAGATCGGCCTGGTCAACCGGGTAGTGCCTATGGAGAAGCTGATGGACACGGCCATGGAGATGGCCGAATACGTGGCGGGCCTGCCAACGAACGCGGTCCTCGCCGCCAAGGACATGCTGAGGAGAGTCACGAACCCCGTTTCTCCCGAGCTGACAAAATACGCCCGCGAAATGGTGGAACGGCTGGCCCCGTCAGAGGATGGGATGGAAGGTGTCCACGCTTTCGTGGAGAAGCGAAAGCCGTCCTACGAAGGCCGTTAAGCGGCGTAGAGGCCGGTGATCCGCCAGTCTGAACAATGAGACGGCCTCCTGGTCGAGGGAGGGCTAGATGCGATATGTGGACTATGAGCGCCGCGACTCCATCGCGGTAATCCGCATGAACCGTCCGGAGCGTGGAAACGCCCTGAGCTCTGAGATGGTGTCGGACCTGATGGAGGTCCATGCTACGTTCAGGGACGACCCCGAGACCAGGGTGGCCGTCCTGACCGGCGTCGGCAGGTTCTTTTGCGCGGGCCTGGACCTCAAAGAGGCCGCGGCCAGGGGCAGCCCTTTCGTGGACCCCAGGTTCAAAGACGTCTTCGACCCCGCCGACCTCCCAAAGCCGATCATTGCCGCCATCAACGGCTGGGCCGTCGGCGGCGGCATGAACATTGCGGTTGAGACCTGTGAGCTGGTGGTCATGGCCGAGGACGCCAGGATGTTCATCGGCCAGATCCGGCTCGGTTACCCGGTGGGCTGGCCGTATCGGCAGACCCATGCCCTGACGCCGATTCAGGCCTCCGAGATAACATTGGGCCTGCATATCACGGCGCAGCGGGCGCTGGAGATGGGCCTCGTGAATCGGGTGGTCCCGGCGGACCGGCTCTTGGATACGGCGATGGAGATAGCCGAATACCTGGTGAGTCTTCCGCCTCTGGCGCTTCTCGCCGCCAAGGACATTCTCAGGAGAGTCACGACCCCCGTTTCTCCTGAGTTAACCGACTACGCCCGCGAGATGGTCGAGCGTCTCGCTCCCTCCCAGGACGGCATGGAAGGAATCCGGTCGTTTGTAGAGAAACGGAAGCCCACCTTCGAGGGACGCTAGGAGCTGGGAAACGACCGCCGTGAGACGAAGCCAAGAAGGCTAGCCGTCTCCAGGCTTCCAACACTTCAAAATGCCACGGGCTTCCAGATCGGCGACCTCCTGTTCGGTGTAGCCGACCTCCCTGAGTATCTCGGCGGTATGTTGGCCCAGCAGCGGAGTAACACGGGAGGGAGGCTCGGTGGAACCGGGAAATACGACCGGTTTCTTTGAGTAACTCAGCCGTCCCAGTGTAGGATGGTCGTGCTCGACTATCATGTCGTTGGCGATGGCCTGGGGGTCCGAAAAGAACCCGTTGTCGTAGTCCTCTACCACCGACGCGTATGGAACGGACGCAGCCTTCAGGCGTCGGAGCCACTCCTCCCGTTCGTGGAGAGCAAAAGCCTGGACCAGCTCCAGGGCCAGGGCTTCATCGTTGTCGGCCCGCCGCTCCGGCGACGAGAATCGCGCATCGCCGGCCAGGTCTGCGCGACCCAGGGCGGCACAGAGCGATTCCCACTGCTCCCCGGTCTCCGACGCCAGGTAGAGCCAGCCCTCCGCGGTCTCATACAGCCGGTGGAGGGCGCCGAGGCCGTACTGGCCCTTGTCCGCAAGTCTTCTCGGCTGCCTCCCCTCGTACCCGGTGAACCCCTCGGACCCGAGCAGGATCCCGGCGTTCAGAAGGTTGGTCTCCACACGCTGACTGACACCGCTGCGCTCCCGTGCAAACAGGGCCAGCACCGTCCCCAGGGCCCCCAGCATAGCGGCGGCGTAATCGGCGGGCCCCAGCCTCCCCAGAAAAACGGGCGGGTTCTCATCCCCTCCCTGTGCTCGCTGTAGGCCTGTCAGAGCCTGTGCCAGTGGGTCGAGACCCGGACGGTGGGAGTACGGGCCGGCGGAGCCGTAGGCGCTGATATGGGTGTAGACCAGGCCGGGATTCAGCTTCTCCAGTTCCTCGGGACCCAGTCCCAGCCGGCCTGCCGCGCCGGGGCGCATGTTCTCCAGGATAACGTCCGCCGAAGCGGCCAGCCGCTGCACAACCTCCCGGCCCTCGGGCTCCTTCGCGTTCACCGAGATCGACCGCTTGTTCAGGTTCAGATAGAAAAACGGCGGTGCGCCCGTCCGGGAGATGTCGCCGCCGGGCGGCTCCAGCTTTATGACCTCGGCCCCCATCTCCGCAAGAAACCTGCTGGACATGGGACCGGCGATCACGTTGCCGATCTCCAGCACCGTTATCCCTTTGAGAGGAGGGTCGCAGTTGTCGGGGTCAACCGTCCGGGACTCCGTTGCGGGAACGGGTTCTGTCCTGAGCTCCGAGAGCACCTCGTGGGTATCCTGCCCCGGCGCAGGCGCCGGTCCTTTGACCAGGCCGGGCGTCTTCAGGAGCTTGACCGCCAGCCCCATCTGCGACATCCTGCCCACGGACGGGTCATCAAGCTCTATGACCATATCGTTGAACAGGGCCTGCGGGTTGACCATGGCCTCTTCGACGGTGCTGGATCGAGCGTACGGGACATCCGCCTCCTCCAGGAGGAGGGCCCACTCCTCATAGGGCCTGGTCTTGATAGCACCGGTCACGATGTCGAAGACCTCGGCACTGACTCCACTTATCGGGTTTCCTCGCCAGTCGCCTATCTTCGGAGCCGAGAGCTTTTCCCGTATTCCCAACACATCGACGGCCTTTTCGACGAACCCCCCGTGAATGCAGGCAAGCTGTATCCACTCTCCATCGGCGCATTCGTACAGACTGTAAAACGGCGCGCCGCCGGCGGTTCTGTTGGCGAACACCCAGGGCGACAGATTCTTCCCAAACACCTTGGGCATCGTGGACAGGCAGCCCGCCATCAACGAGGTCTCGACCTTTCTACCCAGGCCGGTCTTCTCCCTCCAGTAAAGGGAGGCGACAATACCCTGCGCGGCCAGCAGGCCGGCCCCCACGCCGGGCAGGGGATGGACCACATGGACGGGCCCAGGCCGGAACGACGGCTGGCTGGCGAGTATGCCCGCTCGGGCCATGACCAGGTCATCGTCTGCGGGTGCGTCCTTGAGCGGCCCTTCGGTGCCGTAAGGCGTGATCGAGCAGTGCACAAGCCGCGGGTTTATGGCCGAGAGCCCAGTGTAGTTGAGAACGGCCTGTTGAGGGGAAGAAGGAGAAAAACCCTCTATCAGGACATCGGCCTTTCGCAGTAACCGCTCGAATAGGGGGTTGATCTGGTCTTTATCGCAATCCGGCCGTTTCTGGACGGCCCTTGCAGTCAGGTCGAGAAAAATACTCTCCTTGCCGCGGTCCCAGACAAGGTAGCCCGGCGCCCCGTGTCCACGGTCGCCGTTAGGCGGTTCGATGCGAATGACCCTGGCCCCGTTGTCGCACAGAAACATGGTGGCGATGGCGCCGGCCATGCCCTGGGTCAGGTCCAACACCTTTATACCGTCTAGTGCACTACCCAAATCGGCTCTTCTCCGTCGAGTGGGCGGTAACGGAAACAATCGTACGGCACGGCTCAGGCTCCGCGAGAGGGCAATGATACCACGGCGTAGCCCGGCGTCGTCTTCTCCCCCTCCTGGTTCTCCAGCCAGACCTCGCACTCCACGATATTCTCGCCATCCTCGACATATTTCTTCTTGACCACGCCCTTTGCGAAAACGGCCTCGGTCGGTACGTCCATGCCGCGGTACTGCGCGTCGAGCCTCTTGAGGGTACCGTGTTCCCCGATCCAATCGGTCATCAGTTGCCCCAGAAAGGCGTTCTTCAAAGGGCCGTGTACGATGACGTCAGGAAGGCCCCGGGCGCCGGCGAATTCCAGGTCGTAGTGGATCTGGTAGTAGTCAGAAGTTGCCGCCGCGAATCTCACCAGCTGCTGAGTTGTGGGACTCTTCTCCAGAGCGGGTATCTCCATGCCCTCCCGGACGTCCTCGAAATAAAGCTGACCGGTCATGGGTCCTGTCCTTTAGCGGTTCAGGTCTGCCTACGGTCGTCCTTCCGGCGGCTGATAGTAAATGGCCGTTCGGCGTCGCAGGGCGGCCACCTGGTCGAACTGGTTGACGTACCTGAACTCCCTGACCACGAGCAACATGTCTCCCAGGCGGCCCTTTCGTGCGAATATGTCCGAAATCTTGGCGTTGACCGTAATGCGGTCGCCGGGACGTACCGGCTCAAAGTACCGCCACTCACTGCCGCCCTCGAGGCTGGCCGGGTACGGGTTTGGTAACTCGGCCCCGGCCGGGGCCGACAGCAACGAGTCGAGAAAGGTGGGCGGGGCGATGAGGCCCCCGTATCGAGTCTTGCGGGCGGCCTCTTCGTCGTTGAAAACCGGGTTCAGGTCGCCGATGGCCTGGGCGAACCTTACGATGGCTCCCCCCTCCACCTCGTGGGTTATGGGTTCCGACTCGACGCCGATGGCGTCGAGCATCTCCTGTGTGATAACCGACTCGCCCGGCAAGCCGTCGCTCCTCATTGTTGTGGCCCTTATGTCTGGCGCGGGGCCAGTTTACGGTCGGGCCGCACCGGTGTCAAGAAATATTTAGAGCGCTTGCATTTAGTATCTATCTCAAAACCCTCGCCGGGGGAGTGCAGAGGGGGGCGTCCCCCTCTGCCAGAGGGTCTGGGGGATGTGCCCCCAGGAATAAAAACCCATGAGGGCGGGCAGGTGGGATAGATCAAGCATTGTGCAACAAAGCGCTACTCCACCTTCTCCAGCCCGGCGAAGCTGAGAAGCAGTCGCTTGACGCCATGGCCCTCTTTGAAGGCCACCGTGACCTCGAAGTCGGTCCCTGACGGAACACGGCTCACCACGATGCCATCGCCGAACTTGGCGTGTCGCACCTTGTCGCCAGTCGTGACCGCCGGCATGACAGGGTCCTGGTCCGACGCACCGTCAGTGACCCGCCTGCGCGTTACGGTGTCAATCGACCGCCTTGAAACGGACTGGCGCCCTGCCTGTTTACTCCCACCGGACGCCGACCGGCCGGGGGTAACGATCAGTTCTTCCGGGATGTCCGCCAGGAAACGGGACGGTAAACCGGGCTCGGAACTCCCCCTGAATCCGCGCCGGAAGGCACGCAGCAGGAACAGCCTCTCCTTGGCCCTTGTCACGCCCACGTAGCACAGCCGACGCTCCTCCTCCATCTCCGACGGATCGTCCATGGAGCGCAGGTGAGGTAAAAGTCCCTCCTCCATGCCCACGATGAACACCACCGGGAACTCGAGTCCCTTGGCCTGGTGGAGGGTGATGAGCGTGATCGCGTCCGCCCGTTCCTCCATGGTGTCCACGTCGCTCACCAGACTGACACTCTCCAAGAAAGCGGTCAGCGCTTCACGAATCCCCATGACAAGATAGTCCCTGGCCGAGGCCCTGAACTCCTGGATATTCTCCCACCGCTCCTCACCCCGCTCGGCCTCCTCCACCAGGTACCGCTTGTAGCCGGAGCGTTGCAGCACCAGGTCTATAAGCTCGATCAGGTCCAGCTCCTCGCTTTTGGCCGCCAGCTCCTTGATCAGGTTGCGGAAGTCGGTCAGCGCCTTGACCGAACGGGCGGCGAGAGCGCCCGCGGCCACATCGGCGGGCCCTCCATTCTCGTTTGCCCCCACCAGGCCCTCGATGGCGGAGTACATGGATATGCTCGCGTCTCGGGCTATCCGCGTCAGCTCGTCCAGCGTCCGCCTTCCGATGCCCCTGGCCGGGACATTGATGACCCTGGTCAAACTAACGTCGTCGGTGGGGTTGGCCACCAGCCGCAGGTACGCCGTCAGGTCCTTGACCTCCTGGCGCTGGTAGAACTTCAGGCCGCCGATCAACTGGTACGGCACGCCGTAGCGCAGGCACGCCTCCTCCAGCGCCCTGGACTGGGCGTTGACCCGGTACATCACCGCGATATCGCCCAGGGCATAGGCGCCGTCCTGGAGATTCATCACCTCTTTGACGACGAACTGTGCCTCCTCCGGGGCGTCATAGCACTCGTTGACCACGATGGGCACCCCGGTGCCGTTGCTGGTCCAGAGGTCCTTCTCCACCCGCTGCGTGTTGGATGCGATGAGTTTTCCCGCCGCCCCCAGGATAGTCTGGGTGGAGCGGTAGTTCTCCTCCAGAGCGATGATCTTGGCCTCGGGGTAGTCTGTCTGAAAGCTGAGGATGTTCCGTATGTCGGCATTGCGCCAGGAGTAGATGGACTGGTCTGGGTCTCCCACCACGCACAGGTTCCGGTACTTCTGGGAGAGATGTTTCGCGATTGCGTACTGGGCGACATTGGTGTCCTGGAACTCGTCGACCATGAAGTGGACGTAGCGGTTCTGGTACTTGTCGCTCACCTCCGGTACCTTCTCAAACAGGGCGTGGGTCTTGAACAGGAGGTCGTCGAAGTCCAGCGCGGCGCTTCGGGTTAAAAGCTGTTCGTAGCGCTCGTAGACGCGTAGAACGATCTCGTCGAAGTAGTCCTTGCCTGCGGCCGCATAACCCTCCAATCCCAGTAGTTGGCTTTTTGCGCCCGAGATTCGAGACTGAATCGCCCTGGGCGCGAACCGCTTGGGATCGACGTCCACCTCCTTCATGCAACGCTTGATTAGCTCGACCTGATCGGAGTCGTCGTAGATGGCGAAGTTGCGGTCCAGGCCCATGGCCTGCCCCTCTCGCCGCAGAATCATAGCGCAGAAGGAGTGGAACGTACCCGCTACCAGGTCTTTGATGCCCGGCCCCAGCAGTGGCACCAGGCGTTGGCGCATATCCCGCGCCGCCCTGTTGGTGAAGGTGACGGCGGCGATCCGGTAAGGGGTCACGCCGCAAACCCGGACCAGGTAGCCGATCCTGTGTGTGATCACACGGGTCTTGCCGCTGCCTGGCCCGGCGATGATCAGCAGCGGGCCGTCTATGGTCTCGGCGGCTTCGCGCTGCTTGGAGTTCAGGTCCGCCAGGATATCGGTCGTCATGGGCTCCCTCATCGAGATTATATCACCGGTACAACGGCGGCCCGCGCCTCGGATGATGCTGTGCGGCCGCTATTTATTGGACGGCGGAATCGCAGATGTCCGGCACGGAAAAAGACCCGCCGAAGGTATGAATACCTGGCTGTGGCTAGCTGACGAAAAGGGGGTCGGACCTGGTTATTAGCCTGGTCTCGTCGGCCACCGCCTGCCTGAGGAACTTGGGCACTGAAAACATGCCGCGCTGGGTTGTGCCGTCGTAGAACCGCAGGTCGCCCGTCACCCGCTCGGCGAGCCGCCGGTCAACCTCCTCAATTGACAGCGAGGTCGGGTCCGGTCCCAGCGAGCCGACAACAAAGCCCCAGGTGGCCCCGAATGAGGGTACGAAGGCTTCGCACAGGTAGACGGACGGGAATACAGACCCGACAGTGTTGGCCACGGCTGAAAAGCACTGCTCATAGAACGCGGGGCCTGTGGGCCCGGACTGGGCCACCATCAGACCATCGGGTTTCAGGCGGTCCTTAAGAAGCTGGTAGAACTCCCGGGTGAACAGCAGATAAGCGGGGCCGCCCTCCAGGGGGTCGGGCACGTCTATGATGGCGACGTCGAACCGGTCTTCGGTCCCTTCCAGGAACCCCAGGGCGTCGGCGTGGTGCAGCTCAAGGCGGGGATCCTCGAAAGCGCCGCGGTGGTGGTTCGGCAGATACCTCCGGCACAGCTCGACTACCTCTCGGTCGATATCCACCATAACGACCCTGTCCACCGAACGGTGGGCCAGCACCTCACGTGCGGTTGCGCCCTCACCGCCACCCGCGACGAAGACCTGCCGGGGGTCGGGATGCGCAACCAGGCTGGGGTGTACCAGGGCCTCGTGGTAGACGAACTCGTCCACCTCCGTGGACTGGGTCTTGCCGTCTAGGACGAGGCTGCGACCGAAGCACGCGGTGTCCTGGATCAATACTTCTTGGTAGGCGGTCCGGCCCTGGAAAATCACTTGATCGACGCGCTCGACTTGGAGGAGGTCGGGCGTGATGCTTTCGCTGTGCCACTGTCCGGCCGAGGCCGGTGTGGTGGGGTCCGTCATCGAACGGGAGACGGGGATAGTTCTGAAATCAGGCCCCGCTGGATCTCTTTGACCGTGGGATTCTGGCAGCCCAATCCTTCGATAATTCGCTCCGCCGCCTTGTGGGGTTTGAAACCCCTGCCGCAGGTGAAGATGTCAACGGCGGCGTAGCCATGCTCGGGCCAGGTGTGGATGCTGAGGTGAGACTCGGCGACGGCGACGATGCCGGTAACCCCGACCGGGTCGAACTTGTGAAAGCTCTCGCCCACGATGGTGGCCCCTGCCTCGTCGGCCGCACCCGTCATCACCTTCTTAACATAGTCGATGTCATCAAGTGAGTCGGGGTTGCAGTCCTTCAAATCAATTAACAGATGTGTTCCCAGCGCATCCAATCACCTACCCTCCATTCGATACTTTATCAGTGGTCTCGGCAAACAGGAATTATACAGGAAACGCCGGGAGCGTAACAGTTCGGCGGGCGAACTACAGCCGAATCCTACCCGTGAGATGTCAGATGTTTTCCAGAGTCCGAAACTTAGGTCGATCTCACGCGATGGAACCGACGCCGTAGGCTCCCTGCAGCTCCCTGCCCTCGACGAAGCGGGTCATTGAGTACATGTCGATGGGCACCCGAGGCTCCAGACCCAGAACCGCCTGGGCCAGCGACTCTCCAATCGTTGGCGCCAGTTTGAAACCGTGGCCGCTGAAACCAACCGCCACGTAGACCCCGTCCATGTCCGGCACCGGCCCGACCACCGGGTTCCAGTCGGGCGTGATGTCGTAGGGCCCGGTCCAGCCGGCGGCGTACTCGGCGTCCGCGAACGCAGGCATTCGCCTCGCCATCAGCTCGCCGATGTGTGCCAGGTGGTCCCCGTCCACATGATCGGTCAATCCGTCCGGGTCCTCGATAGGGTCGCCATGGTCGCCGGTTCCCACCAGCATGGCGCCGCCCGACCAGGGCCTGATGTATATCTTGTCCGGGGTGGTCAGGTCCTTGATCACCGGCCAGGCCGGATCGTAGGGCTGGGCCGCCCTCAGTGTCACTACCTGGTGTTTACTTACGACGAATGGGAACTCGACGCCGATCATCTCTCCGATGGCATGGGTCCACGGCCCGACCGCGATCACCACCAGCGGGGTCTCGACATCGCCGGACGGCGTGTGCACGGTCTTGGTCTGACCGTCGATCGATATGCCGGTGACCGGCGTATCCGTTAGCACGGAGGCGCCCAGCTCCCTGGCACGCCGGGCGTAGGAGTTGGTCGTCAGGTCGGGGTCGCAGTAGCCTGTCATCGTGTCGTAGCCGATGACATCCACATCGTCGAAGTTCACCAGCGGATGTAGCTCTCGCGCTTCGTCGCGGGTCAGGACCGCCGTGTCGATGCCAAGCTCGTTCTGAGCGCGGAACACCTCCAGCATGGGTTCCCGGTGCTCGGGCGGGCCCAGGACCAGATATCCGGTGCGGCGAAAACCCGCGTCTCCGCCGACGATCTCCCCGAAGTCGCGGAAGATCTTCAGACTCTCGACTGCGTGCACCATGTTCCCGTGGACCGAGTAGTGCGTGCGGACTATGGCGCACGATTTGGCTGTTCCACCGGAGCAGATGGAGCCCCTCTCCAGGAGGACAACCTTCCCGGCACCGTGTTTGACCAGGTTATAGGCCGTGCTGCAACCGATGACCCCTCCGCCGATCACGACGATGTCCGCTGTTGTTGTCTCGCTCATTTCAGCATCCTATCGCTAGGTGTCCTGCCCGGCCAGGCAGTAAACCACTAGTTTGGTGTCCCCGAAATCCGCCGCCAATGTCGTTGCGAGGCCCGACGAAGGAGGGCCGTGGCAATCTGGCTGCGGGGTCCACCCCTCCTCCAGGTTGCTTCGTCGTCTTTCCTCGGAAGGACTCCTCGCAATGACAATTCGTAAAAGCGTATTTCAGAAACGGAACACTAGCTCGGCACCAGGTACTTCCTGGGTATCTCGGCGCCGGCGGTGTACTGGATTCGGCCCAGACGCACCATCTGGTAGACGTTGACGCGGAACTCCGGGTTGATGCAGGTGTGCATATAGGCGTCCTTCTCGGACACGCCGTACTCGGTGACCATCCACTCCATCAGGTTTACGATGGCCGATTCTACCGCGTCCTCCAGTGGCCGGTACGAGTAGAGGGACACGATGGACTCCGGTTTTTCCAGCCGGACGAAGGGGATCTGCTTGTCCTTGATGACGCGGCAACTCACGGTCACCTCGGCCCTGGTCTCGTCAGCCGTGCCGTAGAACTCGGTGTCCCCCTGGCCGGCATGAACGTCGCCGATATAAAGCAGCCCTCCCTCGTGGGAGCAGTTCAGGAAGACCCTGGTCTCCTCCTTGACATCCCTGACATCCAGGTTCCCGCCCCAGGGGCCCTGGCCGATCGTGCTGGTCTCCACCTCCCGGTCGGGCGCCACGCCGATGGTGCCGATCATCGGCTGGAGGTCCCATGAGACCTTGTCGTTCAACACACCCTTGCCGTCACGCGTCGTGCCGGAGGGCCCGGGCAGGTGCTTGATGATGTGGACGTAGGGTCCCCGTAAGGACTGCCACCTGTAGGAGTCGCCCAGCGGCCCCGAGCCGGGACGGAAGTTGGTGAACCCCTGGCCGTCCACCACTATCTTCTCGATGGTGACCTCCAGAAGGTCGCCCCGTTCGGCCCCCTCGACGTAGACCGGACCCCCCATAGGGTTCCCTTTTGGCGGAAAGAATTTCCTGGTCGGGAGATCGTCGAGCCGAGAGGCTACATCGGCCGAGCGCACCAGGCCAGATCCCGCGTCCTCGGTCTCGATGACAAAGCTCTCGCCCTGTTTAACACGCAGCTTGGGCGGATGGCGGTGGTCGAACTCGTATTCCATTGCTTGAGACATGGGTATCCGCTGCATCTCGGACCTCTAACGCCACCGAAGGCGGCTTGTTGAGTCCGATTATACCCTCTCAGGCGCTCGGGTG
>PVBE012084686.1_pt1 | contig 12299 bp, 9 predicted proteins | sample 1631181 | NCBI WGS metagenome assembly PVBE01 (sample SAMN08397723, study PRJNA350692) | Marine metagenome, whole genome shotgun sequencing project. | isolation source: water | place: Pacific Ocean | collected 2012-04 | reverse complement strand
GGCCGACTTCACCGACATGATGTACGCCGAGGACGCCAGCGAGGTACGCAAGAAGCGCAAGGCCTTCCTGGCCAAGTGGCGGCTGAAGTGTCCCGGCGTGGCGGACAGCCTGGAGGGTGAGGCCGCAAAGCGGACGAACGGGGATCGGCTGTTCACCTTCCCGCGCTATCCTCCCGGACAATGGAAATCCTTGCGGACAACCGTCAACGTATACGTTGACCCATCGAACGTCTGCACGGAGAGTTCAAGCGCCGGATCAAGACCCAATGCGCGCTGCCCAACGCGGAAACGGTGGCCATGCTATTCTGGGCCTTGATGGCGTCGGGGCAGATCGCCATGCGCCGCGTCGACGGCTGGCAAACGCTGGACCAAGCCCCTGTCGAGCAGCCGCTTGACCTCGCCGCATGATTGAGTGACCATCGGGATCGGAAGTTACGCCGAAAACAAATTTCCACCAACTATCGGACACGACCTATGCGAAAAACTATATACTGTCCCTAGATTCACCTGTCCCTAGATTCACTGTCTGAATCTGCCTACTCATTCTCGCCATCCATGCTGGATTTACCCATAAACCAACCCATTAATACAAAGTGGATTTTGGCGAATAGCAATGGATGATGATCGATGCTAAATCACCTAACTCACTGTTATATCATGTGGATAATGGACGTACACGGACAGCCAAAAATATTGGTTCGGCGGATATGATTTCCGCCAACCCGGAGGTTATTAGGGGCTCATGTTAGCCTCTTCTTATCGTTACCTACGCCTATCCAAACAACCACGTCATGAGGGGCAATATGTCGATCAAGGGCACGCAGAGCGAAAAAAACTTGCTGTTAGCGTTTGCTGGGGAATCCCAAGCACGTAACCGTTACACCTTCTGGGCCGGTAAAGCCCGTAAAGAAGGTTTTGTTCAGATTGCCCACGTATTCGAGGAAACGGCGGATCAGGAAAAGGCCCACGCCAGCCGCTTTTACAAGTTCTTGGAAGGTGGAAATGTGGAAATATCCGCGGCTTTCCCTGCTGGTGGAAACGGTACGACGCTGGAAAATCTACGCATGGCGGCTGCTGGCGAGGAATACGAATGGACCGAGATGTATCCCGGTTTTGCCAAGGTCGCCCGCGAGGAGGGCTTCGAGAATATCGCCAAAGCCTTCGAAGCGATTGTCTTTGCGGAAAAGCAGCATGGCAAACGGTTTGCGGATTTGGCCGACAACATCGAGGCGGACCGGGTGTTCAAACGCCAAGAGGAGACTATATGGCGCTGCCGCAACTGCGGCTATTTGCACGAAGGCAAGGAAGCGCCGGAGGTCTGCCCGGCCTGTGTCCACCCGCAAGCCCATTTCGAGTTGTTGGGTGAGAACTGGTAGAACAATCTAAGGGGCTGTCCCAGATAACGGTGCGGACAGTCCGGAAAAGCCTAGGGCATCGAGAAAAGCCCGGGCGACCAATTCGTGCCCTTCGGCGTTCCAATGGAAATCGTTGGCAATGAAATAGCGGCTCAGAACCTGCCTGGGGTCGCCTTCGGTGAACTCGGCGAAAAGGCTGATGAAGCGGACGCCGCGGGCGGCGCTCCAGGCCCGCCAGAATCCCTGGTGGCGCGGCGCCTCGGGATCATGAAACAATTGGTCCGGCCAGGGATAGACGACGAGGATCAGTTCGATGCCGTGCCTCCTCAGCAAGGACAACAGCCCATCCATTTCCCCCGCCGCCCGTTGCCGTCCGGCGGCGCCGTAAGCCGCCCAGCGGACATCGTCGTATGTCCACGCGGCGGCGTCCAGACCGGTCACCGAATAAGCCCATAGATCCATGCCGTCGACGTCGAAAAACAACTTATTCCATTTTTCGGCGATTTCGATGCGGCGCTTGACAACCTTGCCCACGAACTCCAGCTGATCGTAGGCGAGGGAAAAAAACCGGGCGATGAGCGAGTTGTCGCGCGGGAAACGGCCGAGCCGCTCGGCAAGCCCTTCCCTTTCTGGCCGGGGAACAACAAGACGGCCTTGGTCATCGACTTGGTATCGCCTGACCTCGTCATGGATGTCGGAGAGGTCGAGGAAGACGACAAGGGTGTCGAATTTCAGCCGCCGCGTCTCGATGAGGTGTTCGACCTTGCGGCGGTAGATCGCCGGCGAGTATGAGTCGACGGCGGCGTTGAGCACCTCGATACCGCGCATTTTCATTTTTTCGGCTATCAGGCCGACAAAGGAACTCGGAAAATCAAATCCCTTCCCCTCGGTGAAGGAATCGCCGATGAACAGAATCCTCCTACCCTCCTTGTCCGCGTCGACGGTCCGGGGTGCCGCGTCCTTGAAGCCAAGGGAGTTGGTGGCATAGCGGTAACGAACAAGGCCCCAGCTTTCGATAACCCGCCGGTTGGGCGCCAAGCCGTGATGGTATTCCTCGGATCGGACGCGGTGATCGTTCGGGGGATAGACGCTCTTCCAAAAGTCGCAGTTGGAGCGGCAATACCAAGCCAGCCCCAGATCCATGGGCAGGACGGCGAGGATCACCACGACGATGGAACGAAGCCGCTTCATTCCCTGACTGACCTTTTGCAAAAAATTCAGCATACTATTTTTCAAAGCCTTGCCATTTGCAAACAAGAGGAAAGGCGGAAACTAGTATGCTGTCACCGAATTTCTCGCCTCGGCGATCCTCTTCGAGCGGCGCGATTATCCTCGTTTGCGTGATCGTTGCCGCCGCCGGCCTGCTCCGGCTCAAGGCGGCGCAAGGCGACCTCTGGCTCGACGAAATCTGGTCCCTCGACAACCTGGCCGTGGCCATGACCCGGCCGTCCCTTGTCGACAGGCTTCCCTTGCTTTTTCACGACAATACCCATCCCCTCAACACGCTCTACTTGGCGATGGTCGGACCGCAAGCCGGCGCTTTCGCCTATCGCGCCCTGGCCATGGGCGCCGGAACCGCCGCCGTCGCGATGGCGGCGGCCATGGGTTGGCGGCGAAGCCGGCGCGATGGCCTGATCGCGGCGGGCCTGATCGCCTTCAGCTATCCGATGATCCATTTTTCCAGCGAAGCCAGGGGTTACGCCTTGCTGCTGCTGGCGGCGCTGGCTTCCTTCCATCTGATGGAAGCCTATCTGCGGGCGCCTTGCCGCCGCCGCTTGGCGGCGTTCATTCTGGTTTCGCTGCTGGGGCTTGCCTCGCATCTGACTTTCCTCATGGTCGAGGCGGCTCTGGCGGCCTGGGCGGCGATGGTGCTCTATCGCCGCTTCGGTTCGATCGTCTCGACCCTGGCCCGGCTTACCCTTCTTTTCGGTGTCCAGTTCCTCGTCTTCGAAGCCTTCGCCGTCGTTGCCTGGAATAATATGGTCATCGGTGGAACAGCTTCCGTTTCCGCTGCCTCCTCGGCCGCCGTCATGGTGCAACTCGGTTTCGGCGTCGATGCCCTTGCCGGCGGCTCGAACTGGCTGGCGTTGGCCGTGGTCGCGGCGGTGATGGTGATGATTTGGCGACTCTACCGCGAGGGTGACGCCTCCTGGATTTTCCATTTGTTGATGATTCTGGGATTTCCCCTTGCCTTGATCGCCATCGACATTCCGGTCACGGTCTTGCCACGCTATTTCCTTGTCAATGCGCTGTTTGTCCTCGTCATCTCGGCGCGCGGCCTTGGCTTGCTGATCGACCGTGGACCCTGGGGACGGGTCGCGGCTGGCCTGGCGTTGATCTTTTTCTTACTCGCCAATAGCCTGCTTCTCGACAAGTTTTTCACCGCCGGCCGCGGCCACTTCGCCGAAGCCTTGCGTTCGATCGCCGCCGCCACGGACGGTCCCGTCAGGGTCGCCGGATATCATGAATTCAGTATCGGGACGTTATTGAAATACTACGCCCGCGCCGAGGGTTTGGAAAACGCCGTCGGCTTCGTCCCTGCCGGCGAAGACGCGCTCGATCCCGCCGAATGGTTCATCGACGGCCATTTTACCGGCGGCAAACAAGCCAAGCCGGTGATTTTCCGCCGCAAAGGCGGTTCCAGGGCCACCGCCTACAAGCTGGTCGCCGTTTATCCCCATTGGGGGATGTCGGGCGACACTTGGGCGGTTTACCGCCGCGGCGGCTGAAGGTTGCCGCCACTCAATCGATGGGGACGACCTCGAACAGGCGGAACTCTTCTTGCAATCGGTCGGGCAAGCCGATTTCCTTGAGCCAGCCGGGCGGCTCGCCCTTTTCCAGGCGCCGGTAGAGAGCGCCTTCATCCCCGCCTTGTACGAAATAGCCGTCGTTTCTGGAACCGGGGCAAAGCAAGATGAGATCGACTGTGCGTCGGCGCACCAAGGAGAGGATTTCGCTTTCCTCGCCGCCGCCGAGGATGCCGATGCCGTCGAGAATGCCGGCGCCGCTACGATGCTGGAGAATGGCGACCACCCCGTGACGGGTCCTGTAGAGGATCTCGGCCCCGAAATTCGCCGAGGCGACGATGGTTCTCTGGCGATCCGCCCATTCCGGCCGGTTGAGAAAGCCGCTCATCATTTGCAAGGGGCAGGCGTCCCGGCCCCCGGCCCGCCGGCCAGCGCCGGGTTCCTTGTCGACGGCGACGATGCCGGCGGCGCTGGGTCCCATGATCAGCAACAAGATGGCCAACACCTTGACCGGGATACGCTTGGCCCCCCGCATTCGCGCGGTGATCGCGGCATCGGCGCGGTCGACGAGATCGGCCAACACAATGGCGATGAATATGCCGGCGTAAAGGGACCAGCGAATCCAGTTGACGGTGAATGTCAGATAAACGAAAAGCCCGCCGGCGATAAAAAGCCAAGGCCATCGACGCGGTCCGTTCCATTCCTCTTTCGCCCGCCAGACGACCCAGGGCGCGGCGAAGACGGCGCCGCCGATAAAGAGCAGGAAATGGGCAACGTCGCCGACCGGGCCATACTCGGAAATCCTTTCGAAAAGGGGAAACAGGGCCGGGTCGACTTCGGCCATGGGCCCAAGCAGGATTTTCGGGTAAAGGAGCCGCATCGCCGAGGCGATGGCGCCGACGCCGGCCAGCGCCGCCAACAAACGCCGGACGGCGCCATGCCGCCCGGACCAAAACCGGCTGGTGGCGCCGACCGCGCTCCAGAACGCCAACAGCGAGGCCGCCAGGGTCAAGTGCACGATCGACAGCCGGTCGTATTCGACATCCCCATATCCCGCCGCCCCGCGCTCGATGAGCAACGCCACCACCAGGCCCAGCGTCAGGCCGATGGCGATGTGAACGTTTGTCTTGGCCCTCCCCGGCTCGCCCGACAGCCAAGGCAGACCGACGGCCAATAGACAAAGCGCCAGGAAAATCAGCGCCTCCGGCCCCACCCAGAGCGCCAGGGCCAAAAACCCGCCGGCGAAGAGGGCGGCGCGTCGATGGTCGGTGGGGCCGGTGGACGCAATTAGCGCGCGAACGGCAAAACCCAGCGCCAGGATGCTCAGCAAGCCGAACAACATGTGATGGTCGGCGTGGCCGACGGTGGCGAACCCCATGACGCCCGCTTGCGCGGCGGTCAAGGCGCCGGCGACATGGGCGGCGGGCCGGCCGAGGATGGGCAAGACCGCCCAGACCAGGGCGACGGCGGCGGCGACATGCAGGATCGGTCCGACGACGGCGCCGGCCCAGTAAAGCGCCTTGCCGAAGCCGAGCACCGGGGCGAGGGGCATGGATAAAACGATCAGAAGAACGTCGAAAAGGCGGGTCCAATGCAAGCTGTCCCCGTAAGGGGCGTTGGCCCTGGGCAGGCTGTTGTCGAACCAGCCGCCCGTTTCAAAGAGCCGAATGACGCGCAACAGGTGGGCGTAGCTGTCGCCATCGGCCAGGTTGCCCTGGGCGACAATGCTGTCGCCGGCCAGCCACCAAGCGACATGGATCGAAGCTACAAAGGCGACAACCGCCAACAAGGGCCAACGGAACAAGCGCCTAGTCATGTGCATACCGACTTTCTTCAGGTTTCCCAATCGGGAGCTTACGCCGATTCTCCAATTTCCCACCAGCCTCGGGACACCGCCATGGTTGTAAAATTGCAACCTTCGGAAAGAAAAATAGCCAATCGCATCAAAAGATGGGGTTCCGAGGCTGGGTTGTTGCCGTATCGGGAACTGGATGATGCGGCCGGACCGACCGAGGTTGCCGGGGACGTACTCACGGACATCCGTCGTCGGAAGAACGGTCGTTACGGTCTGGCCGGGCAGTTCCGCCAATCCGTTTTCGGACGCCATGGCGAGTACGACGGCGTGAACGATGCCGACCGGCTTGGCCTCGACCCGGTAATGGGGTGGATCGTAGGCGGCCATGCAGTCACGAAGCAGGCTGCCTCGACCAGTCGGATGGGGCGCTTCCATGCCAGTTTCAGCTATCAGGCTGGAAGCTGGGACAGGAAGCGGCGCGTGGCGGCCAAAGTGTCAGTCGGGGGACCGGCGTCCGTCGCCGCGAAGGCCAAGACGGACGCCGGTCCTATTTATCATCATGACCGGTCCTGGACTCCCTTATGCGCTCCCTTCCTTGTCCGTGTTTATCGGTGTGTATCCGTGGCCGAACCCCACCCACCGTCATGTTTGCGCGGCATGAGCCCGCCCGATACAAGCCACGGATAAACACCGATGAACACGGATCGCGATTGGCAATTCACAACTCAAGTCCTGACCCCTTTTCTTTTTTTACTTAAAAGCTACGCTTTTGGGTTCAAGAGGTAAAGAAGTAAAGAGGCGAGAAGTAAGCTTTAGGCCTAAAGGCCTAAAGCGTCCGGGCAAGGCGGAATCCCAGATTGAAGTTACGGAAGTCTGGGGCGTTCTCGTGCCGATTCGCCGCGCGGAGGACCCTCGAATCGCCGTACCAGGAGCTGCCGCGATAAACGCGATTGCAGGCATCCGGTATTGTTGCAGCACTACCGTCCGCGGGAGTACTGCCATATTTCATTTTGCAATCCTCGACCCATTCCCACACGTTCCCGTGCATGTCGTAAAGACCAAAGCCGTTAGCTCCCTTTTCTCCAACAGGGTGTGTCTTTTCTCCACCGTTTCCAGCGTACCAGGCAACACTTTCCAAGCAGCCCTCTTTATTCCCGCAGCTCCATTTCGTGCCCATTCCGGCCCTGGCCGCGTACTCCCACTCGGACTCGCTCAACAGCCGGTAATTCTTCCCGGTCTTGCCGCTCAGCCATTGCACGTAACTCTGAATGTCGTCCCAGAAAACATTAATCACCGGACGGCGGCCACGGCCCCAGCCCTCATCGTCGGGATAGTACGACGAACACCCACCCGCCGCGATGCACGCATCCCATTCCGCAAACGTCACCTCGAGCTTGCCGGCCGCGAACTTGGCCCCAATAGTGACGCCGTGGAACGGTTTCTCGTCGCTGTCCCCGTCGCCGCTCAAGTCGCCCATGAGGAAGCTGCCCGGCGGAACGACCACCATCTTGGGGCCACAAAACGTGTCCGGAGCCGGCGACGCCCCCGCCATCGCCACCCGCCCCCCCTCGCAGTCCTGGAACACCGTGCCCACTGTCAGTTCTTGTTTATCGACAGGGAAGAATCTATCTGCGATTTGTAAAACAATCGCCAAAAGGCCAGCAATCGCAGTCGCATTATCGACCACTTTCAATATCTTTGGCCAGGGTTTATTACTTTCAGATTGGAGCTGTTCAATTCGTAATCTATCAAGATCGAAAATGATGCCATCGTCCCCGTATTTCCCTAAATAGGCTTCGTATTCTTTAATTTCTTGGGGCGTTTTTTCGCATATTGACCTCCAATAAACGGCCTCTGCCTCCGGTTGCTTTAAAACAATGTCAACTCGATCAGCGGGCTCCGCGGGGGATTGCCCTTTGCCAATTCGCTTTTCAATAGCGTCAAGGAGCGGCTTTAATATCGAGTCCTCCGACGACCCATTCCAGTTCCGCAAGTCTAGAATGTGATGTTCGCCGAAAGGGAGAGGGACACTCGCATCGTCCAAACGGGCGGAAATAAGAATTCCTCTTTTCAGAGCGAGTGAAGCCTCCGCGCGAACAAAACCGGACTTCACGGATGCTTTAGACCAAAGAACGATTGCGACCTTTGCTTTTCGAACTACAGCCTCGATCTCATCGGCGAACTTGTCGCCAGGAAGTAATTCAACATCCCACCAAGTATCGTAACCCCGGCTAGCAATGGCTTTGGCAATTTCCTCAGCTTGACCGCGCTCTTCTCGCTTGTAGGATATAAAAACGTCGGACATCGACGCCCCATAGGCTGATATATTTTTTCAAAGTAACGTTATAGCAGCATTTTTACTCATGGGAACACGCGCCATTTAGCTGCAAAACGTGCATAACCATGCAGGTGGATTGGGATTGGTCGCTCGGGGCACAGTCCCGCAGTCAGCGGACACCATAGGCATTAATATTCCTATATCAAGAAACGGGGCCAGAGTCGATTTAATGTTTCTCCCTGATCTCCGTATCTTCTCTCCGCGCTCTGTGTTGAAAAACGACGTTGCCCCAGCCGCCGCGCCGCCCGCCGAAGCCGCTGGTTCAGAGCGCCATGCCTGGCTCACCAAGCAAGCTTTAGGCCCAGGCCCAAAGGCCTAAAGCGTCCGGGCAATGCGGAATCCCAGACCGTTGTCTCGGACGATTGGGTTGTTCCCGTTGCGAAAAAACATAAGGAGGATCTTCGGATTGCTGTACCAGGAGCCACCGCGATTAACGCGATAGCAGGCCTCCGATATTGTTGCGGCGCTACCGTCCGCGGGAGCACTGCTATATTTCAGTTTGCAATCCTCGACCCATTCCCACACGTTCCCGTGCATGTCGTAAAGACCAAAGCCGTTAGCTCCCTTTTCTCCAACAGGGTGTGTCATCGATTCACCGTTTCCGGCGTACCAGGCAACATCTCCCAAGCAGTCCCATTTATTCCCGCAGTTCCATTTCGTGTCCGTTCCGGCCCTGGCCGCGTACTCCCACTCGGACTCGCTCAGTAAGCGATACTCCTGTCCCGTCTTACGGCTCAGCCAGTCAACATACTCCTTCGCATCATTCCAGCTAACATAGATTACCGGGCGGCTGTCTCGGCCCCAGCCCCTATCCTCCGGACTATGACCGCAGCCGCCAGCCGAAACGCAGGCGTCCCACTCGCTGAACGTCACCTCGTACCTGCCGACCGCGAAGGGACGCGGGATGGTCACGTCGTGGGCCGGTTTCGCGTCCTTGCCGGCGTCGTCGTTGAGGTCGCCCATCCGAAAACCGCCAGCCGGAATGACCACCATCCTCGGGCAGTCGAAGCAATCGCGGAAGACTTCCCCCACTTCCTTCGGAAACACCTTGACAGCCGGCTTCACCGGCGGGGGCGCCGGCGGTTTCGGCGGGTCGGCGTCGGCGAGTTGTTTTTGTTGTTTCAACTTGTTGGTCTTCACCCGCGCCGGCGCGGCGGAACTGGCCCCGGACGCCGCCGGCGCCTCGCTCGCTTTCAGCGTCACGTCGACACCATGCGTCGCCGCCTGGGCGGAAGGCATAAGCCCCAGCACCACTACCAACAAAGCCAACACTACAGAACGCATGGAAGTCCCTCTCAAATCACCACGGGAAATCATATTCTTGCCCGGAAGCAACTCAACAAGCAACCCCCGGATCGGGGTGGCGTCGAGGAAGCCAAGATGCTTCCAGCCGTCATTCGGTCTACCCCAACTCCACTTGCCACGGCGATGGGCCAGAAAAATTCCGCCCGCGGCGGCGGCTTGCGAAGCCGGCGTCACATTCAGGTGAAGGGCGGCCGATCGGACTTGCCGCCACCCCTCGTAAACCTGTATAATAAAAGGGTATCGGGCGAAACGGATATCCTTATCGGTCGGGGTCTTGAGAATGACTTTCATGCCTTGTCGCAAGCTTACGTGGATCGGAGTCCTGGCGCTGGCTTTTGTCTTTTCCTTGGCTCCCATGGATCCCGCCGCCGCCGCCAAGAAAGCCCTTCCCAGCTTCTTCAACAGCATGGAAATCCGTTCCGAAAACCTGAAGCCTTTCAAGAAATGGAATTCGGCCCTGGGCCGCTATTCCAAACAGGAAGCGGCGAAAAAGGAAGGGCCTTGCGGTTCGAAGAAGTTCAATAAATGCCATTACGGCAAATGGATGCAGTTCCTCAAGAGCATCCAGGATAAGGACCAACTCTCTCAAATCAAGGCGGTCAACGGCCTTATGAATCGGGCCAAATACATTACCGACAAGGCGAACTGGGGGAGGAAGGACTACTGGTCGACGCCCAGCGAATTCATGACCCGTTTCGGCGACTGCGAGGACTACGCCATCATCAAATTCATGTCGCTGAAGAAGCTCGGATTCAAGAGCGAGCAATTGCGTGTGGTGGCGGTGAAAGACATGAATTTGAAGGTCGGTCACGCCGTGCTTGTCGTTTTCATCGGCGGCAAATCCTACCTTCTCGACAACCAGATCAAGCAGGTGGTCGAGACCAAGACCGTCAGACACTACCGGCCCGTTTTTTCCATCGGTACAACCTCCTGGTGGCGTCACCGCGTATAGCCAACGGCGGTCGTCCGGTAGTCCCTTTCCACTCAACGAAGTAAGGTTTTGGCGCTATCCGCGGCGGCATGGCCATATTCCCGGACATCGCTTTTTGCCAGCGAACCGGCGTGACAATCCCGGCCGTGAAGCTATTTCCGACCCTATGCGCAAGCCGGCTTGCCGGCGCCATTTAAGCATGCTTGGCTGGGGGCGGACGCGGTCAGGGTTCTGAAAGAACATCCGGCCGGGGCCGGCCGGGCCTTCTTCCAATGGCCGTTTTCAAAAAAGGCAAGGAACAGGTTCGATAGGGGTTGACCGTGAAATACCTGCTTTTCGTGCTCGACAACCGGCGGTTCCTCGCTTTCGGCCTGCTTCTCGTTTTCTGTTCGAGTTTCGGCCAGACCTACTTCATCTCGCTTTTCGGCAACCACATCCGGACGGAGTTCGCCTTGTCCCATGGCGACTTCGGAATCTTGTATTCGCTGGCCACGCTGGGCAGCGCCATTACAATGGTCTGGGCCGGACGTTTGATCGACACCATCGACTTGCGCGTCTTCAGCTTGTCGATCTCGGCGGCTCTTGCCGGCGCCAGTTTTTTCATGGCTTCCGCGTCTTCCACCGTTTTTCTGGTCATCGCCTTGTACACATTGCGGCTGGCGGGACAAGGCTTGATGGGCCATGCCTCGGCGACCAGCATGGCGCGGTATTTCGAGCACCAGCGGGGCAAGGCGATGAGCGTGGCGGCGCTCGGATATCCGTTGGGAGAAGCCGTCATGCCGCTGACCGCCGTGGTTCTTGTCGGCGCCATTGGCTGGCGGGAAACCTGGCTGGCGATCGGCACGGCCATGGCCTTGCTTCTGGCCCCAATGGTGTTGTGGCTGCTGAAGGGACATGGGCAACGACATCACCGTCTCGGCGAACGGAGCCGGCAAGGCAACCAGGTTTTTCGCCAACGCCAATGGACGCGGCGGGAGGTGCTTGGCGACCGGCGCTTCTATTTGGTCCTGCCCGCCGTTTTGGCGCCGCCGTTTATTCTGACCGGCCTCTTTTTCCACCAAATCCACCTCGCCTCGACAAAAGGTTGGAGCCTGGCTTGGCTGGCCAGTTGTTTCATCGGTTACGCCGCCGCCACGGTGATTTCGTCGCTGTTTTCCGGCCAACTTGTCGATCGGCTGGGAGCTTCGCGGCTGTTGCCGTTTTATCTGTTGCCCCTGGCGCTGGCGCTTCTGGCTCTCGCCGTTTCCAATCATCCCGGCGTCGCCCTGTTTTACATGGTGACGGCGGGAATGACCTCGGGCGCCAGCTTCACGGTCGTCGGCGCCATGTGGGCGGAGGTTTACGGCGTCGCCCATTTGGGAGCGATCCGGGCGCTGGCCTCGGCATTGATGGTATTTTCGACGGCCCTGTCACCGGCGGCTTTGGGCTGGATGATCGATCATGGCGTCTCGATGGAAGCGATCGCATGGATGTTTTTGGCTTACATCGGCGGCGCCACCGCCTTGGCGGTGATCTCGGGGCTGCCTTCGGATAGGATGGAAAATTACCGTCGGCGGCCTTGATGGGAGGGGCCGGAAACCCGGCGGAATCGATGCCGAAAGCAATATCGTAAGGGGGGTTTTCAGCCGGTTTTTCTGGCGGCAACGACGTTACTTCGAATTCCCCAAGCACCCGCAACTGAATGGAACGTGCTCTCTCATGTCCGATTTCAAGGTACCGGACAGAGTTTTCCGTCCACCGGCTTGGCCGGTGTCGATGTTTCAGTGTAGCCGACGCGCACGGCTGGAGGCGAGACCATCGTAACGACGGTTGATCACACTCTGATTCG
>PVBE011237606.1_pt1 | contig 12299 bp, 15 predicted proteins | sample 1631181 | NCBI WGS metagenome assembly PVBE01 (sample SAMN08397723, study PRJNA350692) | Marine metagenome, whole genome shotgun sequencing project. | isolation source: water | place: Pacific Ocean | collected 2012-04 | reverse complement strand
TTGCTAGGGAGTGGGATCGTCGTGCTGCTGAGTTGAATATTCATCCTGAGCGTACGCAGTCGGTGATTGATTCGTTGCATCAGCAGGCTGTGGGTGGTAGTGTTCAGGCTGCTTCGTTGTATTTGCAGTATGTGGAGAAGTTTACGCCGAAGCGGAAGGTTGTTGTGGATGAGCGTGAGGTTTCGGGGTTGTCTGATGGTGAGTTGGCTGATGAGTTGGAGGCTCAGGTGTTGCATTTGAGGGTGGTTGAGGACGTTGGCTAGGGTTCCGGGTGGTTTCGGGATCAATGATGTGAGGGGTGTTCGTTCTCGCCCGTCGCGTGCTGTGTCGTTGCGGGATGTGCGTGAGTTGCCGGTGCAGAAGGCGGGGGGTTTGGAGGAGTTTCTGTTTTGGTCGCGGGAGAACCCGCGTCCGTACGGTATGAGTGGTGAACCTCGTGATGTGTCTAAGTTGTCTGCGCGGGCGCGTGCTTGGGTTGAGTCGATGGGTTTCGATGTTGAGGATCTACATGAGCCTATGGCGGATGATTTAGAGGATTTGGCTGAGGCGGAGATTGATGAGCGGGATACGGAAGAGGTGTTCGATGAGCGTCAACAGGCGGGCATGGAACGCGACTACCAGCGAATCTTGGATGATCGGCAGCAGCAGGTTGATGACGTTGCGAATGTCGCAGCAGCATGGCAGGACGCTGAAAAGGACGCTTCGGTAGGTGACCCCGAGTGGGACGGCTTTCCTGTGGAGGAGTCCAGAAGGTTGTCCGAAGGGGCGCGCAGGCTTGTAGATCAGCCGGGCGGTTTTGCGCCGTCACCTCCGTTGAGTGGAATGTTGCCGGGTGCCCCACTCAGGAGTCCGCAGGGGCCGACGGTTATGTCCATGGAGGGTCAGCAGGCTTTGCCGGGGATGGAACCTCCGCCGCCGTGGGCGATGACTCCAGAACAAATCGCAATCGGGAAAGCAGGGGTGGAGGAGTCCCGGCGGCGTCTACAGCACGGTAACCCGCCTGAACCACCGAACCATCTGGACGATCTGGCGCAGCGGGAGGCGATTCGGGATGCGTTGTTGGCGATTGTTGCTGCTGGCGGTGGCGCTGCGGCGTTGGGTGGCTTTGGTGGCGGCGGGATGCTTCGCGGTATGGGTAGCGGCCTTGGGGCGTTCCGATGACTCTTCAGGCTGATCGTAGATGGCGTATGGTGTGGCGGCTCACCAAGGGTGCTGCCCGTCGTCGCCGGGAACGCGACTCGTTCTACCGGTATGGTACGATTCCTGACTGGTGGCGACAGTATGGTTGAACCAGATGGCGGTTTCGTTGTGGAGGCGCGCGAGGTGTATGATCCGTTTCAGGATGAGGAACCTTTGGAGTGCGGTTTGGAAGACCCGGAGGTTTGTGAGTCGTGTCAATGAGGTGGGGGATGTCGATAGCGGTGACTGCCCTGTTTCTGTTTGTTGCGTTCATGGTTTGGGGTTTGGGTCGGACGTTACAATCGTTGTTCGACTAGATGAGCCGTCTGACTGAACTTCAGCAGGAAGCCGAGTGGCGGCACTGTTGTGAGAGCGAATCGTACTTTCTGCGCAACTATTGGCATATCGCCCATCCTGCTCAGGGGAAGATTCTGTTCGATTTGCGTAACGCACAGTCGTCGGCGTTGCGGCATTGGGACGATAACCGGTACTCTCTGACCCTGAAGGCCCGCCAGATCGGGTGGACGACGCTTGTAGCAGCACACCAGTTCTGGTTGGCGTTCTTCAAGGACGATCAGAACATCATTGACCTGTCGCGTACGGAACGCGAGTCGGTATTGTTGTTGCGTAAGACAAAGTACGGGTTCAAGCACTTGCCGGACTGGTTGGTGGCTCGTGGCCCTGATTCGCTGATGGAGCATCAGCAAAGGATGGCGTTCAGTAATGGTTCTCAGATCACTTCTATGCCTTCGGCGTCGGATCCGGCCCGTGGCGAGTCTGCGTCGCTGGTCGTAGTTGATGAGTGGGCATTCTTACCAAACCCGGAGGAAGCATGGGCGTCCATTGAGCCGGTGGCCGATGTCGGAGGCCGAATCATTGGTCTTAGCACGGCAAATGGAAGCGGAAACTTCTTTCATGAACTATGGGTGGGGTCATCGACGGGCACGAACCGGTTTGCTCCAATGTTCTTTCCGTGGTCTGCTACAGAGGATCGGGATGAGTCGTGGTATCAGTCGAAGAAGGAGTCGATGCTTGCTTGGCAGTTGGCTCAGGAGTATCCGACTACGCCTGAAGAGGCGTTCATCAAGTCAGGTAACCCGGTTTTCGACTTGGATGTGTTGGAAGCGATGAATAGCACTGTCGAAGAGGGTCAGATGGGTTATTTGTGGGAACCGCACCCTCGTACGGTGGAATGGCGTAAAGATGCTCACAGTTTGGCGTGAACCGGTATCTAAACGCCCGTATTGTATCGGGGTTGATACCGCTGAGGGGCTGATTCACGGCGATTATTCGTGCGCGCAGGTGTTGGATGTGCGTTCTGGGGAGCAGGTTGCGGTCTGGCATGGGCATATTCCGCCGGATACGTTGGCGCACGAGGTGTTTCGGCTCTCACTGTGGTACAATGATGCCTTGACGTGTGTGGAGTCAAACAACCATGGTTTGACGACTATCACCCAGTTGCGGCATTTGGGGCATCCGAACCTGTTTCGTAAACGGTCGTTGAATCAGGCAACAACGCGGGTGTCGCAGGAGTTTGGTTGGAAGACGACCCGTACGACGAAGCCGTTGTTGATTGACGATTTGGGGATGGCGTTGCGTTCCGACGAGTTGATTATCCACGACCGGTTCACTTTGGCCGAGTTGAGGACGTATACCCGCAATGAGCGGGGTTCGATGTCGGGTTCCCCGCATGATGACCGTGTAATGGCGTTGGCGTTGTCGAATGAGATGCGCCAGTACGCGTTTATGCCGGAGTTTGCGCAAAAAGTGGACGATTACTGGACTGTTGACTGGTGGGCGCGGCTTGCCGGAAAAACGGACGATGACGTGAATCCGTTCGTTATCGGCGCAAATAACGTCCGTGGGACAGTCTGATCTATCTCTTTAGAGACTATTTGGAGGTTTTATGTCAGCAGCAGGCAAGTTCGTTTCGCACACCAACGGTACCCGTACCGTGGATGGCGCTTCGGGCACGAACAACAAGATGGAGCGTGGTGGTTCTGTCGTCGCTAACCCGATTTGGGAACCTGCGACACCGAACTCACCCAAGCAGCGGTTCTCCGATCCGAAGTACGCCCAGTACACTGGCGCCTTTGGTGAGAACTCGCCACGGGAGACTCCTCTCAACCAGCACGGTATAACCGGCGACGTTGAGCCGGGTAAGCCACAGCCGGACCTGAAGGGTCACAACGCTGCGCCGCACACCAAGCGCCCGTAACTGTGGCGATCCTCCCCCGGGAGGCGACCTACGCAGAGTTCCGCGACTATACCGTGGGCCTGCGTGGGCCGTTGTCCTGCGCCGAGTTGGATGAGTTATGGGAACGTCGTCAGAAACTACTTGGCGTAAAGTTCGCAACTGGTCGGGGCTACCGATCCCAGTTGCCTCCCGAAGAGCAGCATCTGAGTCGGGAAGAACGCGGCCAAAAGGCGGAGCAGGAAGCGAAAGCGAACGGGCGGAACATTCAACGTCTGCCAGATAAGGCGTACTTCTAGTGGCTCGTAAGAATAAATCTGACCGGTTCGAGGACACCAAGCGTCGGATAGACGCCGCCACACGGTGGCGCGACGAAATGGGTTACGACAACCTGTGGCGTCGCATGACCGATCTGTACCGTGGGAAGCATTGGCCCCGTGGGAGTGTTACTCCCGAGGACATGATTACGGTCAATCTGGCTTTCAGCACGATCAACGTGATCGCCCCGTCTGTGTCGGTGAATCATCCCAAGATCGTGGTGACACCGAACTCCGAGGAAAATCAGGACCGCGCTGCCTTTGTTGAGGCTGTAGTGAACCATCTGTGGCGGCATCACGACTTCCGTAAGCCGTTCCGGCGTGCCGTGAAGGATTTTTTGATCTTCGGCCACAGTTGGGTCAAGGTCGGGTGGCAGTTCTTAGAGCAGGAGCGCACGCTCAGCGATGCGGAACGCGACGAAATGCTGGAGGAGGCTTTGGGGGAGGCCGACGCTTTCGCTGCTGAGGATCCGATTCTGGCGGGGGGTTTGCCGACGGATGAGGAGATGGCTGCCAACATTCCGCAGACAGCGATGATGGTGGTGGAGGATCAGCCGTTCGTAGAGCGCATTTCGCCGTTCGATGTTCTTATTGACCCGGAAGCGACGTGCATTGAGGATGCCAAGTGGATTGCGCAGCGGATCGTTCGACCGTTGGAAGCAGCGCGAACTGATCGGCGTTACAAGGCGTCGGCACGCAAAAACCTGTCTGCGGACTCGCTGTTGTATTCGATGTATTCTGTTTCTACCCGGCAGGAGCAGGAAGAGTACCTTGACACCGAGGAACGGTGTGTCGTGTACGAATACTACGACATTACGGAGAACACGTTGAGCGTGTTGCCGCAGTCGGGGGACCAGTTCTTGATCGACCCGATTGCGATGCCGTATGCGTACGGGCAGCCGTTCGTGATGATGCGCAACTATGACATTCCCGACTACTTTTACCCCATGGGGGATTTGGAGGCTTTGGAGTCTCTACAGCAGGAGTTGGACAAGACGCGTTCTCAGATGATGAACGCCCGGAAGCGTTATGCCCGCAAGTACCTGTATCACGAGCGGTCGTTTGGGCCGGAGGGCCGGGAGGCTTTGGAGTCCGATACTGATGGCAGGTTGGTGCCGGTGGTGGATGAGAACAAGCCGCTGGGGGAAACGGTTGTTCCGATGCCGCAGACGCCGTTGTCGCCGGAAATCTACAACATGTCGGAGATCGTGGAGGCTGACATCAACACGGTTTCCGGTGTGTCGGAGTATGCGCGCGGTCAGATGCCGGAGATTCGTCGTACGGCAACAGAGGCGAGCATTATCGCTGATGCGGGTAACGCTAGGGCTGCGGACAAGTTGGCGACTGTAGAGTTGGCTATCGCTCAAATCGGTCGTCGGGTAATCCAGTTGATGCAACAGTTTATGACTGGGGAGCAGATGGCTCAGGTTGCCGACAAGGGTGGCAGCCTGTTTGTGCCGTATGCACGGGATGACATTACAGGCGAGTACGATTTCAGTGTGGAAGCGGGGTCTACGCAGCCGATCAACGACACGATTCGCAAACAGCAGGCTGTATCGCTGCTGAACGCTTTGGCTCCTCTGGTGGGCACTGTGATTGATCCGCAGGCGTTGGCAAAGCACGTTCTGTCGAACGGTTTCGGAATCAAAGACCCGGACAAGTTTATGATGCAGCAGCAACCGCAGCAGCCGGTCGGCCCCGAAGGGGCGGCACCGGGGGCTGGTCCCGGGGCGGGTCAGATGCCGCCGGGGATGCCGATGGGGCAACCGGAGGGGGCATTCTCCCCGACCGGCGGGGTGCCACCGGAGTTGCTGGCACAGATTCAAGGACAGATGGACGTAGACCTTCCGTTCTCGTAAGCAAGTGGGACAGCAGTCCCTACTACATAGGAGCAACCTTCAGGACTCCGAGGAGAAAATAGAATAATGAATGAAGACGTTGACGGAACCGTTGAGGCGGACAGCCCAGATTCTTCAGTAGAGGTTCTAGAGGAACCTGTTGGCGACGGCTACACCGTAAAGGTGGATGGTGTCGAAGAGCAGGTCAGTCTCAACGAACTTCGGGATGGATACCAGCGCCAGTCGGATTACACACGTAAGACGCAGGAGTTGGCATCCGAACGTAGTCGGTTACAGCAGGCAGAGGCGATTGTGAACTCGTTGGAGGCAGATCCGGCGGGAACACTAGAGGCTTTGGGTAACGCATTCGGTGTTGAGAGGACAACCGGTGAACCGGCGGGACCAGTGGACCCGTGGGATGAACCGGATCCCAGTGAGCAGCGGATAGCGAACTTGGAAGCCCGTCTTGAAGAGCAGGACCGGGTACATAGACGACAACAGGTAGAGAAGCAGGTAGATCGACTCAAAGATACCTACGGAGATTTTGACGCTCCCGCCCTGTACCAACACGCGCTGACGCACAAGATTGGCAATCTGGAAGCCGCATTGACACATATGCGGTACAACGATGTAGCCGCTAAAGCCAGCAAGTTGGAACAGGAACAGGAGCGCACCGGAGCAAAGCGTGACGCTGGCGTGGTGGAACCTTCAGGTTCCAAGCAGGCCGGTTCCACGACCGAACCGGTGAAAGAAGTTTCCAGTATCCGAGAGGCGTTCATGGACGCTAAGCGTTCCCTGACTTCCTAAACAACAGAGAGAAGGTGACAGATTATGGCGGCTGGCAACAGCAGTTTTGACGAGATTCTGTCTACCACCCTCAAGAACTACATCCCGAAACTTACTGACAACATCTTTAGCGCACGGCCTTTGTTCTATGCGTTGACGAACGGTCAGACGATTCGGCGTATTTCGGGTGGTGCGAAGATCGTTGTCCCGGTTATTTACGGGACCAACTCAACGGCTGGTTCGTACGCAGGTACGGACTCTATTTCCACGACGGCACAGACGGGCATTAGCGCGGCTGAGTATGACTGGAAGCAGTATGCAGCCACTGTGACGATCAACGGTATGGAGGAAGCCAAGAACAACGGCGAAGCCCAGATCATTGATCTTCTGGAAGGCAAGATTTTCCAGACGCAGGAAACCATCATTGAGAACATGAACACCATGTTCTGGAGTGATGGCACCGGCAACAGTAGCAAGGACATGAACGGCCTCAACAAGTTGGTTGGGACCGGCCTTACCGTGGGTGGTATTGATGCCACCGATTCGGACAACTCATGGTGGCGTTCAACCCTCCGCAACGGCCCTGCCGATGCGGGTGCTGGCGTATTGACAGTAGCCGCTATGGCGACTGTGTACAACACCGTGTCGGTTGGTAACGACCAGCCGACCATCATTATCACGGATCAGGACGAGTATGAGGCTTACGAGGCTCTGCTGGACGGTCAGATCCGTTACACGGACACAGATGTTGCCGATGGCGGGTTTCAGAACCTGCTGTTCAAGGGCGCACCTGTGACGTTTGATAGTGACACCAACTTGGATGGAAAGATGTTCTTCTTGAACACCAAGTACCTCCAACTGGTTGCACACTCCGACGTTTGGTTCAAGCCAACGCCGTTTGTGCGGCCTACCAATCAGGATGCGGTGTTCTCGCAGTTGCTCTGCTACGGCGAGTTGACTGTAAGCAACCGTGCCCGTCAGGGAATGATCTACGCTCTTAGCGACTGATCCCTGATAGACGGTAGTTGCCACGGGAGGCATCATGGCGAGAGGTTTCGCATACGCATACAAACAGGGTCAGCGCCCCGCAGAAGAACCTGCGGGAAACTATAAGACGCTCCAACCCGAAGGTCACGCCGTCAGGTCTGACCGTAGTATCCATCGCGTAAACCCCACCCCCACCCATGCTGCCCCCGTGGCGACACCATCTGTGTGCGTTGCCACCACGAAAGCCGGGGACCCCTGCAAGGGGCGCCCGGTTGGTGACACTGATTCCTGCGTCTTCCACACCGCTTAGGGGAGCCTCGTGCAACTGAGCGCCATGCGCGACCACGTTCGTAACGTGGTTGACATAACGACAAACGACATCTCTGACGCGACGATGAACACGTTTATCCGTGAGGGTTACGACATCATCGTGTATTCGGAGAAGCGGTGGCCGTTCTATGAGGTGGCGGTGACGTTTGACACGGTTGCGTCCCAGAAGGATTACACGCTGGCGGAGGTGGGAACAAGCCTTAGTTTCGCACACGACGGTGTAACCTTTTCGGGAGGATCTGCACCTAAGAACGTCGGTTTGCGTGAAGTAGCGGCGATGAAGACCTCCAACCATGTGTTGGAATACATCGGCTACGACGTTGCCGACATTATGTATCCGCTGGATTCTAACACTACGGGCAGACCGTGGTACTGGTCGTCGTGGAACAGCGGCACGAGTGCGTCGGCGGCGGTCACCAACCAGACGGTTCGGTTGTATCCGACTCCTTCCGAAGTTCAGACAGTATCTGTTCGCGGGTACCGTAACCCAGTGGAGTTTGGCGGCAACACCGCCGTGTACCGCACAGCGATTGCTGATGCGAACACACCGGATTTGCCGGTGCCGTTCGACAACGTGCTGACATTGTATGTGTTGTACCGGGCGTATCAGCAGCAGGAAGACGCCGCGATGGGGCAACAGTATTATTCGCAGTTTATCCAAGAGTTGGACAATCTGCGGGCACGCTTTGAGGACTCTCCCGCCCCACAGCCGCTGGTGTTGAACAGCATCAGGGCATCACGGTGGCTGTCGCAGTCGTACCTGCCGGGGAAACTCCGCTATTCTTGGGAACTGTAAATGCCCCTACAGGCGGATACGAAGGTAGCCAAGGGCGGGGACGCCTACCGTTATGACGAGCGCGCTGACTTTACCGGTGGCCTGAACCTGCGTGCTGACCAGTTCAATCTGGCTGTGAACGAATCTCCGGGGTTGTTGAACGTGGACGTGGACCCGCGTGGCGGCGTGTCACGTCGGGACGCTGTAGACATCATCAACGCCACGGCTCTAGGGGATCACATTCTCAGTTTGTTCTACCATTCTGACGCGTCCAACAATCAGGTGATGATAGCGGCCACCAGCAGCGGCAACAGTACGTTGCACTTTGCCACTGGTGCGGCAGGGAACTTTACTCAGATCACGTCATCGGCGGGGAACATAACGATGACCGGCCTGCAACGCCCGCAGGCCGTGACGTTCAACGACACGACATACGTTGTGAACGGGTCGCTGTTCGATACGTCGTATTCGGCGGTTTCTTGGACGGGTTCCAACAACGCCACCCGGCTCACCCCGGACATAGACGGCTCTGCTGGACACTTCCCGTGCGCCCGCTATGCGGCGACATGGGCGGAGTTCGTGTGGGTTGCTTACACGTTGGAATCAGGTACGTCGTACAGGAACCGGGTCAGGTTCTCGGCGGTGAACGACGGTGAGAACTGGACGGCCAGCGATTACATAGACATCGACATTGGTGAGGACGGCGACTACATAACGGCCATTATCCCCGATGCTGACCGGTTGCTGGTATTCAAGCAGAACAGCGTGTACGCCATCTACGGTTTTAGCAGGGATTCGTTTGAGGTTCGCAACCTTACACGCACCGCTGGGTGCCGTGACGGCACCAACCCAGTGGCTGGTACGGCGGGGGTGTTCTTCTGGTACGGCGAAGATGGCGTGTTTCTGGTAGCGTACGAGCAGATAGCGTGGGTGTTTGAGCGGATCAAACCGGCGCTGGACGACGGAAGCCTTACGTTGGGAACGGCACCGTCTTTGATGTGGTTTGATGAGAAACTGTGGGTTTCGGCAGACTACCAATCGGGAGACAATCTTGCCGGGTCGGATCAGACGAACCGTCGGAACACGTTCATGTGGGACCCGTCGTTGGGTGACACGGGTGCGTGGACCCGGTATGACATCAACGCCCGTTCCCTGTTGGCGTACAGGCCGTCGGGGGCGCAACACTTTGGGCTGGCCGTCACCTCCGATGTGAACGGCACGGCAGCGTTTACACGGGTGGCGAAAGTCAACGTGGACGCCGATGTAGACGACTACAACGGGACTACGGCGGAGGAAATCCAGTCTTTCTACCAGACTGGGTGGTTTGTGGGGAACCGGCCCACGTTTACGAAACGGTGGGGGAAGACCCGTACGGTCATGTTGGCAGACGACACCCTGACTGTGCGCATGGGCATCTTCAAGGACTATGACTTGTCTACCGAGTCTGTTTCCCAGTCTCAGTCGATTACTGGTCCCGGTGGGGCGGCGTCGTGGGATTCGGCCCCTTCTGGGTCTGGTGATGGTGTTTGGGACGTGTCGGAGTGGGCTGCTGGGGGCACATCGAACATTTACAAGTTCTTTAGGTGGCCTACGGCTGGGACAGCCAAGGCTATTAGTTTGAGGTTTAGTGTTACGCCGTCTACGGGCGCCCGCGGCAAGTGGGGGCTTACGTCGGCTGTGGCGATGTATAGGACTCGGAGGTTGCGATAATGGCGGCTTTGGCTGTGACTAACTCGTTTACGGCGGGTACGTCGATTGTGGCGTCCCAGATGAATGCCAACTTCACGGATGTCGTGTCGTGGGCTACGGGGACACCGTTCCTGTCGGCTTCGGGTTCCTTGACGACGGTCAAGGGCACTATGTCGGTGACGGAGTTGGCGACTTTTGTTGCGGGTATAAAGATCGACGGGTCGAATCCGGTTATCACCTTTGAGGGTTCAACCGCTAACGCCTACGAGACTTTGCTCCATGTCACTGATCCGACTGCGGATCGTACGATCACGCTGCCTAATGCCAGCGGAACGGTATCTTTGGCGGGCGACGGTAACGCCAGCAACATTATTTCCAACTCAGTTTTCAACTAAGGAAAGACGAACATGGCAACATACTCAAAGGTCAAACTGTCTGGTGGCACGACAGGCAAGAACATCAAGGTTGTACCCACCGCCACGGCAGGAACAACCATCCATACCGCTGTCGCAGGCACATCTGATCTGGACGAAGTATGGCTGTATGCCTGCAACACCGATTCGACGGACAGGAAACTAACCATCGAATACGGCGGCGCTACTTCACCTGACGATCTGACAGAGGTCACTATTGCCGCTGAGGCAGGGTGGGTGCTTGTGTGTCCGGGTCTGCTGTTGCAGAACGGTCTTGTCATCAAGGCGTTTGCCGCTGCGGCGAATGTGGTGATGATTAACGGGTATGTCAACCGTATTACTGCCTAAATAATGTTTCGTCAGGATCGCACTAACCCGTCTACCGCTGTTTCTAACTGGCGGGGGCGGCATGACACGCCGAAGGCGTGGCCGTCTACTGGCGTGTCTACTTGGCTGAATGGTGGCCTGTTCGGTGGCGGTGGCGTGTTGTACGCCGGGTATATCGGTAGCGGGGTGCAGGCGCGTGGCGCGACAGGCGAGCAGTTATCGTACCCTAACGAGGTTGGGTCGGTTATTGCTGATCTCCTTCCTTGGTTCACCGGCTGGGTGAGCGGTTGTTCCAACAACGGTGTGGCGGGCTACACGGGCGCTGGTTACAACAACACGACGTATCCCGGTGGTTCCCTCAAGATGAGCAAGTGGATGTTCGCCACAAACGTGCGAGTGGACCTCACCGACATCACATGCGTATTCACATCTGCACAATCGGGGCAACCGGGGTACGGGGTTGGCTGCTACAGCAACAGTGGCACCGCCGGTTACATCGCTACCGGTACGGGAAGATGCGGGACTGACACTTTCACCACCAAGAGTGCCCTGAAAACGCTCTACGCCAACGACACTCAAAGCATTGTTGATCCGGGCGTTGTGGCGTGGGGTGCGGGGAACGGCATGTATGTGGGGGATGGTAGTCAGAATAGTGGTGTGAACGGGTACTACGCAGGTGGTATCCGATCAACCTCGTCAAACGAAATAGACAGGTTCCCTTTCTCTACTGAAACACCAGCAGCCCTCTCAGCCACCATGTCTGTAGCGTCGCACTACACAAGGTGTACGGCCAATCAGGGCACCGCTCAATACATCTTCGTCGGCAGTATTGCTGATACCACTGTCAACAAGTTGGCGTTTTCTGGCGAAACCGTATCAACCCTGAGTTCGGGCTTATCCGCTGGCAAACATTACATGGGTGTTCACACCGACTCAAACGTCGCCATGTACGCAGCGGTGTCCGCCACCAACTACGACAGGTGGGCTTTGGCGAGCGATACACGCTCTACAATAGGCGGTCTAACCAGCGACCGGACCGGCGGCGGGCCTTCCGGTTTCTCCAATGCAGCGAACTTCTGAACGGGGTTGATGATGGACATTCAAGAAGCGATTGAGGAAGTCAACCAGTCACGCTCCCGGTATCAGATCATCCGTTTCGTATTGGGCCAGCATGACACCGCTGAAATGAGGTTCTACCAGTTGTGCCTAGAGATGAGTACCATGCGGCACAAGATTCGCCATGTTGAGAACCAGATCAAGCAGGGAGAAGTAAAGATGAAACGCCTGCTTGCTGAGGGTGATGAACTCTCCGATCTGGAAGCCGAAGAAATACAGATTGGTCTGGGCGAGACACGGTTGGCGTTGAAAGGCGCTTACCGGGAGATGGCCGTGATGGAGGATCTGTTCAACACCTGTACGCATTACACCCGTGATGAGATCGAACACGCCCAGCCTGACTACTGG
>PVBE010792276.1_pt1 | contig 12301 bp, 11 predicted proteins | sample 1631181 | NCBI WGS metagenome assembly PVBE01 (sample SAMN08397723, study PRJNA350692) | Marine metagenome, whole genome shotgun sequencing project. | isolation source: water | place: Pacific Ocean | collected 2012-04 | reverse complement strand
GATGCCGATGATGATGCTGACCGCCAAGGACGGCTACCACGTCAAGGTCGGGGACACGCACTACTGGGAGGTCGTCAACTTCACCGGCGGGGACCACAACTTCCACACGCATGGCTTCCGCTTTCATCACATCGACACCGAGTTCATCGACCTCGATACGCCGGCGTTCAACCGCAAGGAGCAGCCCCTGCGCCTCGCCTACGAGGACACGATCCGGATACCGAAACGGCCCGGGCTGATCCTCGGACGGAGCTTCACGATCGTCCGGCTCGCGGTCCGATTCGACGACAAGGCGAGAGCGCAGAAGAAGCTCCGCCGCAGACCCACCGAGCTCCTCGCGGGGGGACTCACACCGACGGCGAAATCCTCGGGGGGATGGGTCATGCACTGCCACCTCCTCACCCACGCCGTGAAGGGGATGATGTCCTTCATCACGGTCACGAAGAAGGACAAGAAGCGGGAGGGGACCAACAATAATCTCGTGAAGTAGCTGCGCCACACCACGGCGCTACGAACCGAGTAGGCCCTGGAAGAGGTCGTGGTATCGGACAAGGGCGCGGTCGGGCCGATGTTCGACCAAGCCCGGGCGACGGTCCGCTCGCAGATCCACGTCGCCCGCCACCCAGTCGAGGCAGAGTCGCGACAGCGCCGGGCACAGATCCCGATACCGAAACTCTTCTTCGAACAGCTCCGAATACGACAACCGGTCGGGCACCAGGGGCCGCGCGCCCATCCACGTCGCTTCGATGGCCGACACGCCGAAGAACTCGTGGTGCGCCGTCGAAACCGCGATCTGCGATCTGCCCAACAGCCCGAGGTAGTCGTCTCGACCCGGCAGGAACCCCCAGTGCTCCGTCTGATGTTCGAGCACTTCCCGCGCCCGGACCATCTCCTCCGGGACTTCGCGAAACTCCTCGCCGCAGACGGCGACCCGAAACGGCACTCCGGAGTCTCGCAGTGAAAGCAGCACATCGAAGAACTCACCGGGGTTCTTGTCGTGCTCCCAGCGGTGGTTCCACAACACGATCGGGCCCTGCGCACGATCAGTATGGTCGAGATCGCGAAACACAGAATCCCCGACGTCCGGCAGGTCCACCGGCAGTCCGAGCACCTCGCTCCGGGACGCGACACGATCGGCCCAGCCGGACGGGATCGCATCGGGCATTCGTTGCAGCAGCGCATCCCCTTCCGCCAGGAAACTCCGCCGGTTGTAGTCGCTGTTGAACACACACCGCGTCGCCGCGAGCGCAGACACCATCTGGGTAAACCCGTAATGATGGTCCCGATCGCCCGAGAACTCCTCGCGCACGGGATAGGCGAGCTGGTTCTCGTGAAAGTACAGCACGCGAGGGACCGCGCCGAGGTGCGGATACAGCCCAACCAGTTCGGCGAGGGAGAGAAACGAGCTAGCAAAGACGAGGTCGTACTCGCCCCGGAGTCCGGCATCGTGCTCATGCGCGAGCCACGGCACCGCCCCACGCATCCGCCATTTCCAGTGCCGCCCGGGCATGGTCAACACGGTAGCTCGGACGTCGAACGCTTCGTCGAGCCCTTGGGTCAGCGTGGCCAAGAACGAGCCGTGGGAGCCCCCGCAGAAGGGTTCGATGTAGAGGACGTGCATGTGCCCCGAGGGAATATACGGTGGCGCGACCGCGCGTGGAAAGCCCGCCTCCGCGGGCTAAGATTCGCGCATGACACCTGAGTTCGATCCTACCGCCATGACCCGCGACGGCTGCTTCCTCGTCGACGAATTCGGCAAGCGGTACCTGGACCTCGCGACATCAGAGATCGGATCCGACGCCGGCGATCGACGACCCGAGTACGGTGAGCGTTTGCAACGAGCATTCGCCGACGAGTGCGCGGCGAACGATGTGCGCGGGCGACTCTCTGGCGGGCCGACGGCGTGGACCATCGAGTTCGACGGTCAGGAGAACGCGAGTCCCGAGTTGATGCTCGGTGCGTTCCTGGACGAATTGCGCGAGGCTGGCGTCGCGTGCGCCGGGCAACTCGCGTTACACCCGGCGATGAGCGAAGTCGACGCTGATCAGGCCGTCGACATCATCCGTTACTGCGTGCGCCGGATCCGCACCCTCCTCGTCGAGCACAACTCCTGGCTGAGCGGCGGCCTGCGCTACCCATTCCCTGAAAGCCTTCCCGGCGTCGCCCAACGCGGGCTGGCCATCTACCGATTCCCGAAGACCGGCAACGTCGATGTCTCGGTGATCGATGACCGTATCCGGATCGAGTTCGCGTCCGGGGAATTGGGCCCGGTCATGTCCTCCGGGTTCTACCTTCCGACGCTCTTCCACGGCGACTTCACCGTCGAGGCCGACTACCAACTCCACGGCTGGCGACCAGACACCGTAGAGCCCGCGTGCTTCGCACTGTTCGCCCAGAACGAGGACTCCTCCCGGCGCTACTACGCCCAGCGCATGTCCGCGGGGGACGAACTGCACCGCCTCGTCGCAAGCATGTCGGACGTGCTGTCCGAGAGTATCGACGTGGAAGGCGATCAGGGGTCGTTCCGAATCACCCGGCGAGGCGATGAGATGACCTGCTACCACGCCCAGGATGGCGTCTGGACGGACCTCGGATCGGCTTCTGCGCCACCGGAGAGAGAGATGCTCCTCGGGGCCAAGATCTGGACCAAGATCCGATGCCAGGGGCTGACTGCCGATATCTACAATCTTCGCATCGAGGGCCGTATGGCGGACCGACAGGTCCCCCCGGTGCCGGTGGCCAAAGACCCTCGGAGCAATCCACCAACCCATTCGTAACAGGGGGCCTGCACAGGCAGCCAAAGCCAATGGTCACCGAGTTTTCCCAACGTCGTACCCTCCCGTTCCTCCTCACCGCGTTCTTCCTGGGCGCGGGGCTCCGAGCCCAGACACTTCAGAGTGCTTCGAAGCGCGCACTGAACGAGGTGCTTCAGCCGAGCGAGGCCGAATTGAGCAAGCGGGTCACGCCCGTTGTCCGCGCGGTGCGGGCCACCGCGGACTCGGTGTTCAGCGTCCTTCTGCGGTCGCCCAATTCCCGCGTTCCGATCGGACAGGGTTCCGGCGTGATCATCGACGAAAAGGGTCTCGCCATCACCAACTGGCACGTGGTCGCGTTGGCAGCGGATCGCAACAGCCAGGTCACGGTTCAGGTCAGGCTGCGGAACAACCAGAGCTACTCCGCCAGGGTACTCAGTGTCTCGCGCGAGGACGACCTGGCGCTGCTACAACTGACGATTCCCAGCGGCGGTAAGGTGCAACCGGTCACCATGGGCGACTCGGATTCCCTGATGGTCGGGGAGACGATGATCGCGATCGGCAACCCCAAGGGCCGTCAGAACACCGTGACGGTCGGCGTGCTCTCCGCGACGCAACGTTCGATCAACGTGCGGACGCCGGATGGCAAGGTTCGTAACTACAAAGGCCTGCTCCAGACGGACGCCGCCATCAACCAGGGGAACAGCGGCGGTGCCCTGCTCGACATCACGGGCAAGCTCATCGGCATCAACAGCGCCGTTTCGACAGACAGTGAGAACATCGGATTCGCGATCCCGGTCAACACCGTGCGGCGCGTGTTCCACGAGGTCCTGCTCTCCTCTGAGAACATCACGGCGGTCTACCTCGGCATGCAGGTTCGCGCCACCACCGGTGCCGTGCTGCTCTCGCGTGTGACGCCGAGCGGGCCTGCGTACCGCGCCGGTCTGCGCAAAGGCGACCAGCTCATTCGGGTCAACGATCGCAGGGTGAAGAGCATCCTCGAATACGCGCGCAGCCTGCTCGGGATCGTGGCGGATCGTCCCTTGTCGATCACGGTCCGTCGGAACGGTCGCGAGATCACCCGCAATCCCGTGCCGATGAGCAACGCCGCGTGGACGATCGTCCGCCGGGTTGGGATGGAGTTCAAACGCGTGACGACCGAGAAGAACCGCAAACTCGTAGAGCTGGCGAACCGAGAGATCGCCCGCGAACTGGGGCAGCGGCGCCCACGATTGTCGCCAGCGTTCCTGCAGGTCACCCGGGTCGTCAAAGGCTCCGCCGCCCACGCCCTCGGCATCGAGAAGGGAGACCTGCTCCTCGGCATCGTCGACCGCGTGCCGGAGATGTTCAGGACGAGCAAGGTCCTCCGTACCTACAGCACGCTCACCGAGCTGAACGACTCGTTCCATGTCCTCGCCGGTCGATACCGCAACGCAGAGTACGAGATCTGGCTCCTCCGCGAAGGCGAGTTCCTCGACGGCCCCCTCGACGTCCGCCGCCTCTAGCAAGATCAGCGGTAGATCCAGGCGCAGCGCTACGGAATCAGTCCGACCAGCACGACGTGAAGAACGTGCCGCCGGAGTTCTTCCACGCCAGGAAGCTATCGTGGTAGGGCGCGGTCAGTTCCTCGGCAATCTCTTCGTCGCGCATCCAGCGCGACGCCAGCACCTCGGCGCCCGCTGTCGGCTCACCCGACCAGGACGTCACCCGGAAGAAGAACGAACGCCACGCGTGCGCGCGCTCACCGCCGATCGTCCGAACACCTTCCTGGACGAACAAGAACTCGGGTTTTGATGCGACGGCGATCCCGACTTCCTCATCCAACTCACGACGCAGCGCCGCTCCGAGCTCCTCGCCGGGCTCGACCTGCCCTCCCGGAAGATCCCACGTCAGCACGGATGCCCCACCGATGCGCCGGCGGTTCTGGACCATCAGGATGCCCGCGTCGGACTGAATCACCGCGAACGCGCCGAGGAAGTCGTTCTCGCGAAGGTGGGGCTCGCGGAAATCGCTGTCTGGTTCCGTCATCGAGCGACCAAGACCTCGCCGCGACCCTCGCGTGCCGCGGCGTACCGTTCGCGCAATCGACTCGCGACCGCCCTCGAGTCGAATCTGGCAAGTCCGAGCCGCCCGCGCTCCACGATTTCTACAGCCATCGGCGGATCCTGTTGCAGATCCGTGACCGCCCGGGCGAGTCCCTCCACTCCCGCGCTTTCCGAAACCGACAACCCGGCGCCCCACTCTCCCAGCACGTCCCTCACGCCCGGCACATCGAGTCCGATCACCGGCACCCCAGCCGCGAACGCTTCGATCGCGACGAGCGGGCATCCCTCGCGCTTGCTGCACAGCACGAGCGCGTCGAGCCCAGCGAGATAGCGCTCCATGTCCGGCGTCGCGCCGCGCAGATGCAGCCGCGCACCCGACCGACACGCCATCCGTTCGCGCAACGGACCATCCCCGAAGACGAAACCCTGGACTCCAGGCGTCATCGCCACGAGCTGCACAAAGAGCTCGGGACGCTTGATCGGAACGAGCCGTCCGACCATCCCGATCGCGAAGTCTCCGTCCGAGAGCCCGAGCGCCGCGCGGGCAGTCACGCGATCCGACTGCGCGAATGCCGCGAGATCGACCGCCGGCGGCAAGACCTCGATCCGCCCCTCGCCTACGCGGAGGGCTTCCAGTTCGAGGCGACACGATTCGCTCACGGCAAACAACGCGTCCGTCCGCCGGGCGAGACGCGCTTCGAGGCGACGAAACAGCGCGCTGATCGGCTTCGCGTAGTAGTCCGTCAACACATGACCGTGGAACGTGTGCGCGATCACCGGCACGCCTTCGGCGATCGCCGCACGGCGACCGAAGAAACCAGCCTGGCTGGTGTGCGTGTGCACCACGTCGGGACGGAATAGCTGAATGATCCTCCGCAGTTCGCGGGTAGCCAGCGCGTCACGCCAAGGCCTGGCGGCGCGACCGAGTCGCGACAGGCTCACGAAGCCGCGAGAATCGGGCGTCAATTTTGACGGTTCGAGATCCGGGATGCCGTCCCGAGGCATCTCGGTCTCGTCAGCGGGGCACGCGCCGACGGCGAGCAGCGTCTGCAACCCGGCGTCAGCATCCGCCCCCCAGAGCCCGAGCGCCTGGCGCATCGGGCCGCCGACGTTGCCGCGGGTGAGAATTCGCAAGACCCTCATCCTTCGTCCTCGAGGTCTCGGAGATGGCACTCGAACGCGGCGATCAAGTAGAGAGCATGCCCGAGATCGCTGCGCCCGGATAGGTGCCTATCGAGCATCCGGGCGAGGCCTTCGGGCCGCAGATGCGCTCGCTGCCGCGTCCGCGCGTCGCGCAGCAGATCCGGAATGAACGCGTCCTCACGCAGCCAGCGATCGAGCGGCAAGCCGAACCCCTGCTTGGGACCGTCGAGCACTTCGGCGGGCAGGTGTGGGCGGAACGCGTCCCGGAGCGGACGCTTGCCGAGCACCTCGCGCGGATCGGCGCAGGCTTCGGGACTCGCGAGAACCTCCGGGTCCAGGAAAGGACAACGACCCTCGACACCCGCCGCCATCAACGCGGTGTCCAACTTCGGGAGCAGGTCATGCCGCAGGTAGTACTCACGGTCCACCGTCCGGGCACGCTGCAGCGCAGACGGGGCATCCACGCGGGGCAGTTCCCCATCGACCAGATTCTCACTCAACACCGCGCGGCGAAACGCTGGCGGCGCGACCTCGAGCAGACTGTCGTACGGCTGCGGCGAGGCAACGGCACGGCGCAGCCGCGCGAGCGTGGACATTCCAAGACCAGCCGGGAACAGCCGCGACACCGCGCGGGGGAGGCGAATGCCAGGCAATCGTTGCACGGCGCGGTGCCGACGGTAGCCGAGGAACAACTCGTCAGCGCCTTCGCCACCGAGCAGCACACGAATCCCGTCCGACGACGCCGCGCGCGCCAACGCGTGCACGGCCAGAACCGAGGGATCCCCGAGCGGCAGCCCGACGTGCCTCGTCAGTTCGGGCAGCTGTCGCAGGATCTCCGGTCCGGCATCGACCAGTCGAAGTTCGGCGCCCGTGCTCTCCGCGACGAGCCGCGCCCGCGACCGCTCGTCTTCGCCGCTTCCCGTGGCTCGGAACTGGTAGCTCGGAACCGTACGACCGGCGAGCGAGAGCGCCGCAGCAAGGCACGCGCTGTCGACACCACCGGAAAGGCAGAGGCCGACGGGCACCGACGTGTCGGCGCAGCGCACGACGGCGCGGACGATCCGGTCGCGCAGCGTGCCGGAATACTCGGTGGACGGCGCTCTGCGAAAGGCCAAAGGTCCCGCGTCCCCGTGGTGCAGCAAGACACCTCGGAGGTCGCCCTCCAACGTCAGGCCCGGGGTCGTGAGCCGGGGCCCGAGATCGAAACCGAAGCGGAGGAATCGCGCGCGCTCCCGATCATCCAGATCGATCGTGAGCCCCAGTCGGCGCAGACTCGCGACCGTCGAAGCGAACGCCACGACTCGATCATCGCGACGGACGATGTAGAGCGGCTTCTCCCCCTCGGGATCGCGCGCCAACCACAATCGGTCCGTGTCCGGCTCGAGGATCGCCATCGCGTAGTGCCCGCTGGTGGCAAGCAGACCCGCGGCCCCCATTCCGTCCAGCCGGTTCAGCGGCAACTCCGCGTCGTTGGACGTGCGCGTCGCGGTCGTCGATCGCTCCTGCCCCGCCGACGTCACCGCGCCATTGAATGCGATGACCCTGCGCCCATCCGCCGACCACAGAGGTTGACCGTGGTCCGGGTCGGTGATCGTGAGCCTGGCAACGGCGAGGTGCCAGTCGCCGGTCTCGATCCGCGCCGTGCCGTCCGGGCCACGCCAAGCCATGGCTTCGACCGCGGCCTCGATCGAGGCCTGGTCGTCTAGGAAGGACTTTCGGACGCCGAGGATGCCGCACATACGGACCCGGGAATGCTATCCGGGTCCTCCTGTGACGGCTCGCACGGCGGGATCTTCCGACCGGGATTCCGACAGCTGTGGCCGGCTACAGGGTGCCGCTTGCCACGAGACCAATGTAGAGGGCAGCGTGCCAGCCGATAAGAGCGAGGTAGCCGGTGACGATCACCGCGAGGCCCAGCCGGGAGAAGAGACTGTTCTTCGTGAGCGTCAGGAATAGCAGGCACAGACCGATGCCCACCGACTTGAGGCTGATGAACCACCAGATACCGCCATCCAGCGAGAACTGAACGATCGGGTTCAGCTCACGACCTCCGAGGGAGAGGTACAGCACCGTGAAGAACGCGTCGAAGAAGTTCAGCATCGCGATCACCGTGACAGTCAGGAAGAGTCCCCAGCCGTGGACGTCGACGAAAGAACCCTCTTCCTCTGTCCTGCGACGACTCTGGACTCGCCGCCCACCGAACCACGCGAAGCGCGAAAACATGGGGGTTGGCTGTGAACGACGATCCGACGAACGAAGGCGCAGGTCGATTGCCGTCTCGCGGAGAACGGAAGCAGGGTTTCCCATGACGAAACCTACCTCCTGACTACATATCCGGCGTTCCGCATCGGTCCAATTCCGCGCCTCAGACGAAGCTCTCGGCGGGTGCGCTCGCGGGCATGTGGCGCTGCCAACGATAGTTCGGAGTTCAACGAGGATGACCGTGGATGCGAGTCCCGAATTGCAATTCGAGCTCGATGACGAACCATTTCCCACCGCGTTGGATGCGATAGGTCTTCGCGCCGGATTCCACGGACTCGAGCTTCCGGGTATCGGTGAGATCCCGAACCAGCTCGAAGCGCGCAACCTCGTCCGCCGTGGCGGCTCGCTCCTTCGCGTCTTCGAAAGCGGACGGCTTGCCATCGGCGCCTCGGACCAGCGTCACGACCCTTGTGGCGTCCTCGAACTTGGCTTGTAGGTTGCCGTTGCGGCGGTCAAAGGCGAGATCACACTCCTGAACACTAGCGCCCTCCGACGTGATCCGGAGCGTCCCACCGTAGCTCGTCATGCGGTGGAGCATCGGGACCTGATCCTCGCCACAACCCGGAACGACGCTGATCCAGCCCAGCAGGAGAACAGATCCGAGGATATCGCGCCTCTTGTTCATTTCGCTTCCGCAAACACTAGCTCCCGCGGAACGGCGACCCGTACAAAACGGGCGTGGCATGACGAGTTCCGGTGGACCACCGCGGGGGTGCTCGGTGGGGCGAAACGTACATACCTATGGACCGTGTCAGAACTCCCGCTGCCAAGAACGTCTCGGGCCCGATGAACAAGCTGTCCCGCGCGTTCTTCCGGGGCTTTGCATTCCACCACTACTACCTCGACTCGAAGATCTGGCGTGCGAGTGAGGATGCCGAGTTGCGCTCGATCCTGGGCTTCCCCGGGAAGAAGAAGAGGGTCGCACCGGCGGAACCCGAGCGCACGGACCGCGTGGCGAATGTGCACAGGGAAGCGACTGGCTGAGGAGTACGGGCTGCTCAATCGGCCTCCATCTCGAGGGTTGCCAGGGGACGCCCTCGCAACCCTCGAGCTTCAGGCCGACCAGGCAATGCCCAACACGAAACACCAAACTATGAGAGCGAACCTCCCTGACACCCCACTAGAGTCCCGGGAGTGCTCCCCGAGATCCGTTTGAAAGTGCGCGTGCAGGGCCGCCATCCCCTGTTCTACCGCAAGATGATCCGCAAGCCGGATCGCCCCCTGCCGGCGGGAGGGCCGGTGTTCGTCCGCGACAAGAACGGCAGGCCGGTCGGCACGGGGTTCTACAACCCGCGGACCGAGCTCGCGCTGCGCATGCTCGCGCGGGAGTCCGTGCCCGACGTCGAGAATTACCTCCTGCGACGGCTGGACGACGCGTGCGACCTGAGGGACGAGCGGCTGCGACTGCCCGAGGTGACCGACGGGTATCGGCTCCTGCACGCCGAGGGCGACGGGTTCCCTGGGCTGATTCTCGACCGGCTAGGCGACACGATCGTCGCGCAGGTCTACGCGCTGTGCGCGATGCGCCACATGGAGGCGGTCGGCGAACACCTCTTGTCACGCTATCCGAAGAGCCGACTGGTGCTGACAGTCGATACGGACGCCGCGCTGCGCGAAGGGATCGACAAGCAGCCGCAAGTGAAGCCACGCGCGACCCTGGTGACCGAACACGGGGTTTTATTCACGGTCTATCCGGGCACGGGGCACAAAACGGGGTTCTTCGCCGACCAGCGCAACAGCCGGCAGCGGGTCAAGTGGTTTGCGAAGGGACGGCGGGTCCTCGATCTGTTTTGCAACAGCGGGGGCTTCGCGATGGCCGCGGCTCAAGGGGAGGCGAAGAGGGTCGTCGCCGTGGACCTGGACGAAGAGGCAGTACAGCAGACGCGGGAGAACGCCAAGGCGAACAAGCTGAAGTTCCAGACGGAGCACGGCGACGCGTTCGACTGGCTGCGCGACATCGACGACGGCGAGTATGACCTCGTGGTGTTGGACCCCCCGAAGTGGGTTCGGGGCAAGGCCGAACTCGCAACGGGGCTGGACAAGTACAGCGACCTCAACCGGCTCGCTCTCAAGAAACTCCCACGCGGCGGCATCCTGGTGACGAACTCGTGTTCCGGCGCGGTGTCCCCGAGTCGCTTCCACGGCATTCTCGCGGAAGCCGCCGCGAAAGCCGGTCGCGACGCGCGCGTACTATTCGCCGGCGGCGCGGGGCCCGATCATCCCGTCGCCCTCGAGTGCCCCGAGACCCAGTACCTCGAGACCGTCATCCTGGAAGTCCGCTGACATGATCAGCGACGCCGGTAGAGGTACCAGGTGAAACCAGAGGGTCCGAAGTGGCTGAAGGAACGAACCAGGTGGTACACGCCGCTGCGCAGTTGGATCGCCGGGGGCACCGAGGGATCTCCCCACTCTGGATAGATCACGGAGTGTGCGAGATACCAGTCGGGGCCGCGCGCGTGGCCCGAAGCGTTCGGCATGCCACTCCCCCATGCGAGCACGTCCTGCACCGTGACAGCCGCGGGGACATTCGAAGCGCCCCCCAGCGTGAGCTTCCGGACAAACAGCAAATACAGTCCCACGAAGAACGCCCCCGGCACACCGTGCACCCGCAGCATGCGCAAGGGCGCCCTCGCCGATCGATACCTTGCGCAACAAACGAATCCCCGTCCACGCCAGCATTCCAGCGAAGAAGTGCACGCCGATCAGGTGGCTGAGGAACGCCAGGATGCAGAGCGACCAGTAACCGATCACACCGCCCACGCTCAAGCGGAACTCGTGCCCCTCGGCTCGCGCGAGTATCCGATAGGCGCCGACCACGAAGCAGACCGCCATCGCGTAGCCACGCGCTTCCGTCGAGTAGAGGATCATCGAAAACGACAGCCCGATCAGCGCGCCGGGGAAAAGCACGCCACGCAGCCCCTTCGCGAAGTCCATGACGAGCAAGACGGCGACCATCCCGGACAGCAACGAGGGGATCCGGTAGAGCACCCAGTGATCCGAGTCGCCGATGATCGACATCCAGGCCGTGATCAAAGGGTGGTTGTTGTCGTGCTGGAAACTCTCCGTCGTGACGATGTCGAGCAGCGACTCCGCCTCGTCGACGCGACTCAGGCTCCAGATCTCGTCGAGCCAGAACGCGTCACCGAGAATCCACAGCCGCGCCACCAGCGCAACGCCCAGGACGGTGATGACGCCAGGGACCACCAGGCTCTTGGCGGGCGCAGGTGAAGATTCGGACATCCGTCGACAGGTTACGGACCACTCATCGGCGAACCCATTCCTTTGTCTCTACTTCGTCGTGCGCGCGGCGACCACCCAGCCCTTGGTATCAGCTTTGCCCTCACTGGAGTTCCGACGCCTACCGGGCGACCGTGTCAGCGTAGCATGGCCGCGGGGCGGCTCGACCTGTCGGCCCCACAAACCTCGATCCTGCCGAGTGCGCACTCCACGTCCGCCACGACCTCATCGAGAGTTGATGTCCCGGCGGTAAGGCCGACGACTTCACAGCCATCAAAGAACGCGGGATCCAGGTCGTCCGGCCCCTGCACCTGGACGACCCTCACGCCACCGGCCTGGCACGACTCGACGAGCTGCCGCGTGTTGTTCGAGTTGCAACCGCCGACGACGACCATGGCGTCCACGTCCTGTAGCATCCGTTCAACCGCCGCGCGCCGCTGCCGGGTCGGATCACAGACCGTGTTCTGGAATCGTACCCGTGACCGCGGGTTCGTCCGTTCGATCGCCGCGACGATCTCTCGCGCCAGGTTCTCCGCGAAGGTCGTCTGGCTGACGACTCCGATTCGCGGGTGATCGAGAACGAGGGCTTGCGCTTCTGCCACGGTCGCGACCACGGCGAACTCGTGGAGGTCGCCGGTCACGCCGCGCACCTCCACGTGACCGTGCTTCCCGATCACGACGGGGTAGTAGCCGGCCTCCTGAAGGCGCAACGCCGCGTTGTGAACTTTCTGCACGAGGGGACAGGTCGTGTCGATCAGTTCTTTCACGGCAGCGGCCAGTCGTTCGCGTTCACGATTGCTGATGCCGTGGGCCGTGACCAGGACCTTCGTCGTCTGAACCGCGGATTCGCGCCCCTCTTCG
>PVBE010138775.1_pt1 | contig 12303 bp, 10 predicted proteins | sample 1631181 | NCBI WGS metagenome assembly PVBE01 (sample SAMN08397723, study PRJNA350692) | Marine metagenome, whole genome shotgun sequencing project. | isolation source: water | place: Pacific Ocean | collected 2012-04 | reverse complement strand
GGCAGCTCGGGATCGAACTCCAGCGACTCGTACGTCACCTTCGTGTACTCGTCGGGCTCATCGGCCGGGATCAGCATCATGCGCATCGGCACCTTGCGGCCGGCGACGTCCTGGATGTCCTCGAACCGCATCGTCCGCACCAGCTCGCCGTCCTCGTCCCAGTAGGTGATCTCATCGGGGATCCGGTCCTCGGCGCGCACATTGACGACGACCTTGCCCCACACCACCGGCGCGTCCTCCTTGGGGATGCACTCGATGATCCAGTGGCCGGTGCCGTCCTCGCTCGGGGACTGCTTCAGCTCGTACGTGAACTCCTCGGCCAGCCGGGCCGACCGCACCAGGTCGTTGTTGCTGAAGTGGGAGCCCATCCAGGCGCCCGACATCATCGACGCCGGCACCTTCATCGTGCGGTCCACCTTGGGCAGGTAGTTCCAGATGTTGTCGTCCACCATCAGCGTCGCCGTGCCCGCCTCCTTGGCGGGGGAGATGATCTTGATGAGGGACTTGTCCTCCCCCTCGGACCAGCTCTCCATGACGATGGTGCGCTCCCAGCGCCTCGTCTTGACGTGCATGGAGACTTTCGCGTGCGAGGAGCCGCCGCGTTGCACGTCGTCGACGCCGTTGAGGAGGTCTTCGAGGCTCGGCTCGGCATCCCCCGCGAAGGCGGCGGGGACGATGAGCGCGAGGGCCAGGGCGGCAGCGGCGAAGTACTTCATTTGTGGTTGTCCTCTTCGATCTTTCCGTCGACGAGCCGCACGATGCGCCGTGCATGCTCCATCACCTTGGGATCGTGCGTAGCGAAGACGAAGGTCACGCCGTGCTCTTCGTTCAGCTTCTTCATGGTCTCGATGAGCTCGTAGCCGGTGGCGCTGTCGAGGTTCGCGGTGGGCTCGTCCGCGAGCACCAGCGCCGGACCGCCGGCGATGGCTCGGGCCACCGCCACGCGCTGCTGCTGCCCGCCGGACAGCTCCGTCGGGCGGCGGTGCTCCATGCCCTCCAGGCCGACGGTCTTGAGCGTGTCCATCACCTTGCTCTTCCGCTCCGCCTTGCTCTTGCCCTGCATCAGGAGCACGAACTCGGCGTTCTCGTAGGCGGTCAGCACGGGGATGAGGTTGTAGGCCTGGAAGACGAAGCCGATGCGTTCGAGCCGCAGCTTCGCCAGGTCCGACTTCTTCATGCCCGCCAGCTCTTTGCCCTCGACCTTGATCGAGCCGCCGTCGGGGATGTCGAGCGCGCCGATCTGGTTCAGCAGCGTCGTCTTGCCCGAGCCGCTGGGGCCCATGAGCACGGTGAACTCGCCCGGCTCGATGTCCAGGTCGATGCCTCGCAGGGCGGGGACCTTGAGGTTCCCCTGCTTGTAGGTCCGCGTCAGATTCCGAACTTCAACGATTGCCATGGTGGTTCCTAGACGTGCCGCATGGCTTCGACCGGGCGCAGCGCGCCAGCCTTCCATGCGGGGTAGACGGTGGCGAGGATGGACAGCACGATCGCGACGGCCGCGTAGATGCTCATGCTGAACCAGTCCCACTCAGCCTTGATGAGGGTGCTGACGGAGACCCCGGCGACGTCGAACGACTCGCCGATCATCTCGCTGTAGTCGATGCCGGTATCGACCAGGTAGCTCGTGATCAGGCTCCCGAAGCCGAGCCCGAGGGCGGCACCGATGAGGCCGATGAGCATGCCCTCCATCAGGATCATCTTGCGCAGCTCGATCGGCGGGGTGCCGAGGGCGAGCATCACGCCGAACTCGCGGATGCGCTCCATGACGCTCATGAGGATCGTGTTGACGATGCCCAGCGCCACGATGAGGCCGATGATGAACATGAACTTGTTGTTGGTGGCGCGGTCGGTGCGGGTGAACTCGTAGACCTCCGCCACCGCCTGCTTCCAGCCCAGCACTTCGATCCCCGCGCCGCCGGCGAGCGCGGACTCGACCGCCGCGAGCGCTTCTTCGCTGTCGTCGCTGACGTTCAGGTGCAGCGCCACCTGGCTGACCGCACCGGGCTGCTCCAGGAACACCTGCGCCGCGCCGACGGACATGATGGTGACGAAGCCGTCGACCTGGGCCGAGCCGGTGCGGATGATGCCGCGCACGCGGAACAGCTTGCTGCTGACGTCGTCCTTGCCCTGCCCCATCAGCACGACCTTCTTGCCGATGCCGACATCCAGCGTTTCGGCCAGCTTGGCGCCGATGAGGATGCCGCGATCGTCGCCGGGCTCCAGCCACTTGCCCTCGACGACCTTGTCGTTCCACTCCGAGATTCCGGCCTCGACTTCGGGCTGGATGGCGGTGACGCCGACGCCGGCAGCGCCGTTGGGGGAGGTGAGCAGGCCGCCGAAGAAGCTCCGCTGGGTGACGGTCGAGTCGGGCCACGCGGCCTGGACCTTGGCGGCCACGCCGTCGGCGTCGGGGATCGACTTCTCGACCGCGTCGGGGTCGTCCTTCCAGCCCTCGGGCTGCACCACCACGTGGCCCGCGATGGTCGCGATGCCGGTGCGGATCATCTTCTGGTACATCCCGTGGTTCAGGTTGTTGCCCATGATGATCATCGTGAGGCCGCCGCTGATGGCGAGCAGCGTGATGGCCGTGCGGAGCTTGTTTCGCCACAGGTTTCGGAGCGCGAGGACCAGCATCAGACTTCCCTCATGGCCTGGACGGGCCGGAGCAGCGCGGCTCGAATGGCCGGCCAGATGGCCGCCGCGACGGCGACGAAGAAGACGAAGCAGGTCGTCACGATGAACGGGAACGGTCGGACCGTGCCGTAGAAGCGGGTGGGGAACGTGATCCCCTGCCAGCTGAAGCCCTTGCCGTCTTCGGTCTCGTAGGGGAAGCCGTACTCGATTAGGAGCCAATCCAGGAACCCGCCGAGGGCGATCCCGAAGACCACCGCGACCGACGTCAGGAGCACGCTCTCGAGGATGACCAGAGCCATCATCTTGGACCGCGTCATGCCGATGGCGCGGAGCACGCCGAGCTCGCGGGTGCGCTCGAACACGGTCATCAAGTTGGTGTTCAGCACGGCCAGACCGGCCACGCTGAAGATGATGAACAGCATCACAAAGAGGCTGGCGTCGCGCATGCCCATCATCTGGGCCATGGCCGGGTCGGCGTCCTCCCAGGCTCGGACCTGGGTGTGCTCGCCGTCCTCGACGATTCCGGAGACCGCCGCCGCGATCTCGGCGCTTAGGTCCATGTGCTCGCCGACGACGAGGATCTGGTGGACCTGCCCGTCCAGCGCGAGGATGCGCTGCAGGTCGCCCACGTGCATGTAGGCGCCGGTCTTGTCCATCTGGTCGACGCCGGTGGAGTACGTGCCCACGACGGTCAGCAGCTCATTGGCGGTGGAGCCGTCCGCGGCCTGGCCGAGGAAGACCAGCTCCTCCCCAATCGCCAGCTCCAGCTCCTTGGCCATCGCCTGCCCGATGAGGACCTCACCCTTGGCTGCGTCCCCGAGGAACGCGCCGTCGACGAGGTTGGCTGACAGGTCCGTGATGGCGCGGTCGTCCGCGGGGTCGATGCCCACGTAGCGAGCGCCGCCCGCCTTCGTCTCCGAGGCGGCGAGCCCGAACGAGAACATCCGACCCGATGCGCCCGTCACCTCAGGCAGCGCCTGGATGCCGTCCACCAGGGACGAGGGCACCGTGTCGTACATCGACTGCTTGCCCGGCCACTCCGGGTGGTTGACCTGCGCGTGACCCAGCTGCTGCCGGATCATCACGTCGGCCATCATGTCGAACATGCCGTCCTGAAGAGCCGACATCGAGATCACCAAGCCCATGGCGATGGCCATTCCCGATGCTGTGATGAGGGTTCTCCGCTTGTGGCGCCAGAGGTTGCGCCACGCGATCCGCAACAACGTCATGAGCTCTCCCCGCGACTGGCCCGCCAGTTCGCGATGATCTTCGGCATCTCTGCTTCCAGGCATTCGTAGAGGTCGTGCAACTCCTGGAGTCGTTCGCGGCGTCCGGCGGGCTCGCCGTCCAGGACCGCGAGGCCCTCTTCAGCAAGCTCCCGGAAGAGCCGCAGGGCCACCTGCTTGGCCTCGAACATCCTGCTCCAGCCGCCTTCGATCATTCGGTAGTACGCGGCGCGTTCGCCACGAACCGCTACACGTTCGATGAGCCCAACCATTTCCAGGTACCTCGTCGCCGTGCTGATCGAGGCTTTGCTCGCGAGCACGCCCTCGGCGATCGCGGTGATGGACTGCGTCGGAGTCTCGCAGACGAGGAGCCAGCCGAGCACGCGGCCGGCCATGCGGTTGCCGCCGTAGCTCTCCCAGAAGAGCCCCACGCGTTCCACGAACTGATGCTCTCGTTGGGTCTGTTCGTCGACTTCCATAACGTTCAGTATTTACTAAACGTTATGAACGTACATTTCAAATGGGTGCAGCAAAAAGTTGCTCGGGGGAACTACGAAGCGGCGCAGGTGCGGTTGCGTCCGCCCCCCTTGGCCTGCAACAGGGCTGCGCTCACCCGGGTCTTGAACGACTCCAGCCCCTCGCCCGCGGCGAGCTCGGCGACCCTACGCTGACGGTGATGGTCACGTCGATCCCCTCGGGGCCGGCGAACGGCTTGGCGGCGATGCTCGCCCGGATGCGGTCGATCACGACGGTCGCGCGGTCGACCGGGGTGTCCTTGAGCACCACGAGCAGCTCTTCACCGCCGTAGCGGGCCGTCCAGTCGGTGCCGCGGGTCCCCTCGACGATGCGTCGCGAGACGCCCGCGAGCACCGCGTCGCCCACGGACCAGCCGTGGGTCTTGTTCACCTTGCCGAAGAAGTCGATGTCGAACAGGGTCATGGACAGCGGCCCTTCGTCCGAGTGGTGCTCGACCTCGAACGCGAGCCGCCGATCGAGGTAGCGGCGGCTGTACAGCCCGGTCACCGCGTCGCGGTCGGCCTGCTCCTGGCGCTGCTCGAAGAGGCGCCGGCTGCGGCTGCTCAATACCTCGGCGTCGCGCTCGGCGATGACCCGGGTGAGGTTCTCGAACCCCTGCACGTCGGGGTCGATGTCGTGAGAGAGCGCCTCTTCCCGAACCTCGGCGGCGTGGCGCCCGCAGTCGCGTCCGGCGGCCTTGGCGGCGTAGACGGCGGTGTCGGCCTCCCGCAGCAACTCCTGGCCGTCGATCTCGGGACCGCCCGTGGCCGCCGCGACCGACGCGGTCACCGCGATGCCGCCCTCGTAGGGTCGCTCCCGCACGGCCGCGTGGAGCCGGCCGGCGAGGGTCACGGCTTCGTCCCGACCCACCTCGAGGAGCACCGCGATCTCCTCACCACCGATCCGGACCGCGATGGCGGTGGGCGGTGCGGTCTGGCGCACGCGGCGGCTCATGTCGGCGAGGATGCGGTCTCCGATGACGTGCCCGTGTTCGTCGTTGATGCTCTTGAAGTGGTCCACATCCAGGATCAGCACCGAGCGCACCGGCCGGTCGACGCCGGTGGGGGCCACTCCGCCAGTCGCGCGAGCAGGTAGCGCCGGTTGAAGAGCCCGGTGAGGGGATCGCGATCCAGCTGGGCCAGCTCGATCATCTTGGCGATCCGGCGCGCGACCAGCGATTCGCCGGCTTCGCTGACGCACACATCGTCGTTGGGCCGGAGCTGGTCGAGCACCGTCGCGACCTCGTCCGCGGGCACCACGTAGAGCACCCACGACAGCGAAGAACCCTCCGTCAGCATCTGCTCGACGTCCGAGAAGCTCTCTCGGCGGACGACGGTGGGCTCGCTCATCAGGGGCTCAGTGTCTCGCGTCCAATGGCGTTGGCAATGACGTCCGCCTCGTAGAACCGAATCGGGGTCGCCTCGTTGGCGAGCCAGAGCTCCGCCTGGTCGGCGAAGTAGTCGCTGTCGGGGTCGGCGTGCTGGCCGCCGGGGATGATGTTGACGCCGTGCATGCCGGCGGGGTCGAGCTCGACCACCATGCGCATGACGGGGCCGCTGCCGTAGCTGTAGTCGGTGGTGCGGATGCCGCCGCCGGCGTCGATGCAGCCGCCGTCGCAGGGACGGGGGAAGCCGGGCAGGCCGCGGCGAGGATCGCCGAACGGGGGCTCGGGCACGGCCAGCGGGATGTTCTCGGTGGTGATGTCCATGTCGGCGAACAGGCCGCCCACCAACTCATCGCCGCCGAGCTCCGCGGAGATGAAGCTCTCGAACTGCACGAAGTGTTTCAGTCCCCAGATCCAGTCGTTCTGGTCCGTGCTGTTGAAGCCGCCGCTGCGGTCGCCGCCGAACGGCGAGGCGAGGTAGTCCAGCGCGGCCACGAACTCGCGGACGGCGAGCTCGTGGCGGGACTCGATCTGGTCCGCCGTAGCGATGTCGTCCCAGAAGACCGACTCGCCGGTCTCCGGGTCCATCGAGGCGAGCGCCGAGCCGACCGGCCCGACGCCGTCCACCAACGCCTTGAGCGAGCGGAAGCGGCCGTAGTCCGAGTACGGGCGGAACAGGCCCGGGAGCCCCTCGTCGTTGAACGTCGCACCCACGAAGCGGCCCCACCAGGCGTTCCAGATCATGGTCGCGATGGCGTCCTCGACCTGGTCCGCGGTGGGCGAGTGGTAGGTCGTCTCGACGCCCGAGTGGGCGATGAGGCCGGCGGTCTGCCACGCCTCCAGGCGGGCCCACGCCTCGTCGATCTCGGCGGTCCGCTCCAGGTACATCAGCGCGGCTCGACCCTCGGTCGTGGCCGGATCCTGGAAGTCGTCCGAACTGTTGTCCTGCGCCCACGCCAGCGCCTCCAGGAGCACGGGCAGGAACTCCGTGGCGTACCGCGACTTGTGGTCGTTCTGGATGCCCGCCATCGATTCGACGGTCTGCGGCTGCTCGAGGATCAGCTCGCGGATGCGGGAGCCCCGGTCGGTGCCCGCCCACGGGCCACCGATGTAGTAGGGGTCGTTCCAGATGTCGTTGTCGAAGGTCGCCGACCACGCCGCGTTGTTGCTGTTGATGATGTAGCCCTGGTCGGGGTTGAGGCCGTGGGGGTACTCGTCCCCGGTCAGCGTGCAGCGCAGCTCGTCGTCCTTGGCCGGGTCGATGTAGCCGTTGGCGTCGTAGGTGACTTCGAACGAGGGGTACAGCGTGCCGTCGATGAGCAGCTGCGGGTTGGCGCCCGGCAGCGGCACGCCGTCCTCGTCGCGCGGCAGGTAGGTGCGGCAGGGCATGCCCTGGAAGCCGGCGTAGAGGATGTTCCCGCTGTCGTCGCCCACGATCCAGTGCTGCGAGTACGACGTCATGCCCTGCAGCTCGGCGTACCACTCGTGCACGTCCGCGGCCTTGTTGAGGCCGTTCTGGCGGTCGCCCATGTGGGCCTCGTTGAAGTGGGACGCGGCGCCGGTGATGGCGGTGATGACGCCGTCGCCGTCGGTATCGCCAGCCACGATCCACTTGCCGGAGATGTTCACGGCGGCGTCGTCATCGGCCTGGCCGTCGACCTCCGTCCCCTCCAGCGACACGAACCACCGGTTCTGGCCCGTGGTCCACCGGGAGATGGTCTCGCTGCGGGCGACGCTGCCCAGCACGGCGCCGATGTCGTACGTCTCCTCGATCTCGACGACCGGGATCTCGTCCCCCTGGAAGCGCGTCGCCATCGGCCGGCCGTCGCTCCCGAGCACCACCTCGTCGCGGTAGTAGTCGTTGATGTCGGAGGTCTGGGAGGTGTGCGACCAGGCGACGTCGCCGTTGGTGCCGGGGCCCATCATCGGCATGCCGGGCACGGTCAGCCCGATGACGTGGAGGCTGCCTTCGCCGAGCACCGAGGTGTCCAGGTGGATCTGGTGCAGGAAGGACGGGGACGTCAGCGACAGGTGGCCGTCGCCGGCGACGATCGAGTTGCCGGTGGCGGATTGGCTCGGACCGACGGCCCAGGAGTTGCTGCCCCACGGCTCGTCGGGCACGCGGTAGTGGCGGGTGTTCTCCAAGGCATCGCGGACCTCGAGGGCGCGCGCCATCACGTCCGGGGCGACGCCCGGGCCGAGGGGGGCGATCTTGCCGCTGGGCTCGCTGCGGGCCCCCGGGGGGGCGAAGCCGCCGCTGCTGTCGACGGGGTACACGGGCGCGATGTTGTGCCAGATGTCGAGGGCCGCGCCGGCCGCCCGGAGCTCCTCCTGGGGCATCCCCGCGCCGTACGCCTCCAGCGCCTGCGTCTTGTTGTGGGTGCTGATGTCGGTGGTCTCGAAGCCGCTGACGAAGTTGACGGTGGAGGCGACCCCGCCGGTGTGCAGCAGGGTCCACGGCTGCATCATGTCGATCGGCTCGGCGAAGCCCAGGAGCGTGTGCGCCAGCTCGATCTCGAACGGCGGGGGCAGCAGGTTTGCCTCGACCGCGTCGATGTAGGCGTTGACGCCGCCGACGTAGCCTTCGAGCCGCTCTCGCAACTCCGGCTCCGCGCCGTCGATGACCTGCTGGGCGATCTGCCGGCCGTACCGGGAGCGGGTCTCCACGTCGGTCTCGAACCCCTGGTCGCCGAACACGGGGCCGAGCTCGCCCATGCCGTTGCGCGCGATCAGATCCATCTGGAAGAAGCGGTCGCGGGCGGTGATGAAGCCGGCGGCGCAGCCCAGGTCGCGCTCGTTCTTGGCGTAGATGTGCGGGATGTTGTGCTCGGTGCGGACGACCGTGACCTCGTCGGTGAGGCAGTCGAGCTTCCAGCTCTGCGTCTCGGGCACCACGTCGAACGGGTTCGGCACCTCCGGCTCGGGCTCCGGCTCGGGGCAGGCGGCCAGCAGGACCGCGATCAGGGCGAAACAAAGGGCTCTCAGGCTCGACATGGCGCGGATTGTACAGAAGACTTCCCAGCCTCCCCGTGCATCGTCTCACCCCCTTTCTGTTCGCCCTCCTTCTCGCCTGCGCACCCGAGGCGTTGCCCGAATCCGAGCCCGGAGAGGAGCCCGAGACGGTCGCGACCGCAGCGGCGGCGGGGGCCACCCCCGAGCCGACCCCCACGACGCCCGACCCCGGGCAGCTGTGCACGCTCGAGGTGGACTCCGGGGACGGCTGGGAGAAGCGCTCCGGCCTGGGCTGCCCCAGCGACGGCACGATGCGGATCGTGGCCGTGGGCGACGTCGGCTTCCCCGGGCGCGTGTTGGACGACACCACCGACGGCCTGCTCCGGGCCTGCCACGAGGCCGGCGGGTGCCAGGCGCTCGTCATCCCCGGCGACCTCGTCTATGGCCCCGGCAACAACGCCGACATGGTCTGGACCGGTGTCTGGGACGATGCCCTCAGCCGGCTCGGCGTCTACGGCTTCGCAGTGCTCGGCAACCACGAATACCGCCACGAGCCCAACCCGGAGTTGAAGCGCAAGGTGGTCTTCGCCGCCGACAAGCGCGCGGGCCTGGTGCTCCCCAAGGCCAACTACGCGGCGCGCATCCTCGGCCCCGACGGCGACGTGCGGCTCGCCATCGCCGCCCTCGACACCGACACGATCGTGCGCAAGGAGCCCCTGGATCCGCTGCACGCGGCGCTCGCCACGGCCTGCTCCACGGGCGCGCCGGTCATCACCGTGGGCCACCACCCGGCCTCGAGCCAGGGGCAGCACACCACCCATGAGCGGCCGGTCGAGGCGGGGGTTCGGGGGGTGCTGAAGGCCGCCCCCGAAGGCTGCAAGATCGTCGGCGCGTTCGCCGGCCACGACCACGACCTGCAGGTCTGGCCTCCCGGCTGCGAGGAGATCGGAACCCCCGCGGTCATCGTTAGCGGCGTGGCCGCGCGCGGCTTCCGGCCCCCGGGAGACAAGCACTTGAGCCCGTGCCCCGTGTCGGACGACAAGGGCGCCTACTTCGCCGGGCCCCGGCAGGACGGCGGCTTCGCGCTGATGGTCGTGAAGCCCGATGGATCCGTCGCCGTGTCCCTGTTCGACACCACCAAGTCCACCCCGCTAACCACCCTGGAGTTTTGAGCGATGCAGTACACCAACCTCGGCCACTCCGGCCTCCAGGTCTCCCGCATCGCGATCGGCTCGTGGCTGACGTACGGCTCCGCGGTGGATGGCAGCGGCACGGACGCCTGCATCCGCGCGGCGATGGACGCCGGCGTCATCTTCATCGACACGGCCGACATCTACGCCCGGGGGGAGGCCGAGCGGGTGCTCGGAGAGACCCTCGACGGCATCCAGCGGTCCACGTACGTGCTGGCGTCGAAGGCCTTCTGGCCGATGTCGGACAACCCCAACGACAAGGGGCTGTCGCGCAAGCACCTGTTCGAGTCGTGCCACGCGAGCCTGAGGCGGCTCCGCACCGACTACCTCGACCTGTACCAGTGCCACCGGTACGACCTGCACACCCCGGTGGAGGAGACGGTGCGCGCGATGGGCGACCTCATCGCCCAGGGCAAGGTCCTGTACTGGGGCGTGAGCTGCTGGCGCGCGGCTCAGATCAAGGACGCCTGCCACTTTGCGGACGCCCTCGGGGTGCCGCGGCCGATCAGCAACCAGCCGCCCTACAGCCTGCTGGACCGTGAGATCGAGCAGGAGGTGATCCCGACCTGCGAGGACGAGGGGCTGAGCCAGGTGGTCTTCTCGCCCCTGGCCCAGGGCATCCTCACCGGCAAGTACAGCGGCGGCACCCTGCCGGACGGCAGCCGCGGGGCGGACGAGCAGCGCAACATGTTCATGCGCGGCCACCTGTCGGACACCGAGCTGCTGGCCCGCGTCGACGAGATGGTGACCATCGCCGGCGACCTCGGCACCACGCCCGCCCGCCTCGCGCTCGCGTGGAATCTCCGCATGGCGAACGTCGCCTCCGTCATCGTGGGGGCCACCCGCGCCTCGCAGGTCGAGGACAACGTCGTGGCGGTCGATTTGGAGCTGTCCGGCGACGTCATTGCGCGCCTGGACGAGCTGTTCCCCGGCCCGGACGAGCTTCCGGAGTTCTAGGCCCGGCCTACTCGAACACCGGCTCCGTCACGAAGAAGGCGTCGCCGGCCCCCGCCCGGAAGGCGTTGGTACCCCCGTCGGCGGCGGTGATGTCGTACTCGATCGTCTGGTACCAACCCAGCCACCGAATCGCGTCGTAGGGCTCCGTCTGGAGCGCGTCGAACATGCCGGTGATCCACTCGCCCACGGTCTCGCCGTCCGGCCCTTCACCGTTCTTGTGGGTGCCGAACTCGACCACGCCGACCGGCACGTCGTCGCTGAGGGCGGTGAGGTCGTCCAGGTTCGCGTCCATCAGGTCGGCGAACTCGGTCCAGGGGTCGTCGATGTCCTCCTGGCCGTAGGCGCTGACGCCGATCCAGTCCACGTAGTCATCGCCCGGGTAGTAGTTGGCCATGGAGTTCCACTCGGCCAGCTCCTGGGGCAGATCGGTGGGGTCGGTCGAGTCGTAGTGCAGCACCCAGGTGACGTTGTCGGCGCCCGCCTCCTCGAAGATGTCCACGATGTGCCGCCAGGCTTCCTGGAAGCGCTCGGGGCCGTCAGGGATGTCGGGGTCGCCGAACCCGTCCGTGACCGACCCGCCGTTGTAGACGCCGTTGCAGGTGTACTGGAACCCGCTGAATTCACTGCAGATCTCGACGATCAGGGCGCCGCGGAAGGCCTCCGCCTCGAGGGCCCAGCGCTCGAAGTCGGCATCGAACTCACCGTCGATGACGCGCTGCAGCCCGAACTCGTCGTCCAGCGCCTCGGGCGGCACGTCGGCGGGATCGACGTCCTCGTCGATGGCGAAGCCCGAGGCGATGACGCGCTGGGGCCAGTCGGTGATGGTGGTTCGCGGGTTCCACCGGATGTACGGGATCTTGCCGACGCGGGCGGCCGATTTGACGCACTCGACGGGGAACTGGATGCCCGGGTTGGCGTCGCCGCCGAACTCGTTGGGGTCCTCCCAGTCGTCGACGCACCAGGCGACGAAGGAGCTCACCCCGACGTCCCGCTCGAACTCGGCGATCGCGTCGACGTTGAGCTCGCCGCAGGGCTCGATCGGGTCCAGCAGGGTGGTGACGTACGCGCCCTCGACCGGCGGCACCAGCGCCCCTCCGACGTACGCGGGGAGCGGCCCGTCGGTCGAAGGCAGGCACTCGTCATCGGGGGTGCAGGCAGGAGCCAAGAGGAGGACCGACAGCAGCAGGATCCAGCGCATGGGGGCCAGCCTAGTTCACGGCGCGGTGCGGACCACCCGGAAGCCAAGCCCCGACTTCCAGAAGCCCGGCTCCGCGTGCTCGCGGTAGGCGGCCCGGAGGTCGTCCGCGCCGGACTCGTAGGAGCCCCCGCGATGGCCGCGGTCCGGTCCTTGGTGCGAGGCGTTGTTGCACGGCTCCGAGCGAGGCCGGATCGGGCCACTGAGCGGCTCTCTCGGAGTTTCAGCTTCGGCCAGCGTGCGATTCCG
>PVBE011602403.1_pt1 | contig 12304 bp, 12 predicted proteins | sample 1631181 | NCBI WGS metagenome assembly PVBE01 (sample SAMN08397723, study PRJNA350692) | Marine metagenome, whole genome shotgun sequencing project. | isolation source: water | place: Pacific Ocean | collected 2012-04 | reverse complement strand
TGCCCTCGGCAAGCAGCCTGCTCGAGGTGAGATAGTTTGCTAATTGTGAGTCGAGTGTTTCCATTGTAATAAGCGAACTTCTTCCCGGCCCTAAAGCTCCCCCACCTCCCCCATCAACACCTTCACAAAATCCTTTTCCTCTATCGTCCCCACCTGCTCGCCCTTCTTGAACAAAATGGCCCTGCCTTTGCCGCAGGCGATACCCACGTCGGCGTCTTTGGCTTCTCCGGGACCGTTGACGATGCAGCCCATCACGGCTACTTTTACCGGCTTGTCGATGCTCGAAAGCTCTTTTTCCACTGCCTCAGCCAGTGTCACGATATCAACCTCGGCCCGCCCGCAGGAGGGGCAACTGACCAGTATCGGCCCATGCGCGCGCAGGTTCAGGCTTTTCAGTATCTCATAACCGGCAGTCACCTCTTCCCTAGGGTGGGCCGTCAGGGAAACACGGATAGTATCACCGATGCCCAGGTAGAGCAGCGTGCCGATACCCACCGTGCTGCGGATCACCCCTGTCTTTGGCGTGCCCGCCTCGGTAATTCCGATGTGCAGCGGGTAGGGCATCTTCCCGGCGATTTCCTGGTAGGCTTCAATGGTTGTCGGCACGTCAAAGGCTTTCAGTGATACTTTGATCAGGTCGAAATCGAGGCTCTCCAGCAGTTCTATCTGCTCCAAGGCCGTCGCCACCATCTGCTGGGCCGTGTTTAGCTCCGGGTTGGCCTTTTTAGGCATACTCCCGGCGTTCAGCCCAATGCGGATGGGCGCCTCTCTCTCTTTGGCCGCCCGGACCACCGCTTTTACCTTCTCTTCTTCACTGATGTTGCCCGGATTCAGACGCAGCCCGTCGGCCCCGGCCTCCAGTGACGCCAGAGCCAGCCGGTAGTCAAAATGAATATCGGCCACCAAGGGTATGGAAATACCCTTCCGTATCGAGGCTATCGCTTCGGCCGCCTCCATATCTGGCACGGCCACCCGCACCAGCTCGCAGTCTTCCTCTTCCAGCTCTCTGATCTGCGCGATGGTCGACTCAACGTCACGGGTATCGGTATTGGTCATCGACTGCACCACGATAGGTGCGTTTCCGCCGATGGTCACCTGGCCAATCTGAATAGGTTTGCTGATTCGCCTGCTGTTCATGGTTTTGCGGTAACCTCACTCGCCCTCGGATTTTTATGACTCCATCGTCTCAAACAAGGACAGGTATTTTTCTTTTGTGACAGGCCTGGCCGTATTCGGAGTAATCCGCTAGGGTATCAGGCTCTGGCCGTTGATTATGCGCATAATATCCTGGTAGGTTACGGCCAGGAAGAATGCCATCAGCATTCCGAAACCGAAAAGGTGCACCAGGCTTTCGGCTTTGGGGGGCACCCGTTTCCCCCGGCGCAGCCACTCCAGCAGCACAAAAACCACACGGCCCCCGTCCAGGGCGGGCAGAGGAAACATGTTGATTATAGCCAGATTGATGCTCAGAAAGGCGGCAAATTCCAGCAGCGGGCTGATTCCCGCCCGGGCCACCTCGCCGGTCAATTGGGCGATGCCCACTGGTCCCGCCAGCACCACCGGTGCCGTCCCGATAAACATACTGACTATCCCGTTCTTAAACAGAATGAAAGTCTCGATACAGGAAACCACTCCTAGTGGGATTGCCCTCCAGAAAGGTGAACTCTGGCGGACGCTGACAGCGTCCGGAGAACCTATCAGGATTCCCACCGCCCCCTGCCCTGCGGGAGGATTCCATCGGGGTGTGACCAGTACCGTCTCCGTAGTTGCGTCCGAATGCCGCATAAGCATCGGCACTTCCTCGCCCAAGCCTAGCTGGAGATAACGGGATACGTCGCCCCCGTTGCTGATTGTTTTCCCGTTCACACTGAGGATGGTATCTCCCGGCCTGATTCCGGCCGTTGAAGCCGGAGAGTTCGGGGCTATTTCCTGCACTATTACCTCGCCGCTTACCACGTTGTGGGGTACCATGAAAGCGATGGAGAAAAGGAGCACCGGAAGCAGAAAATTCATCAATGAACCGGCTGTCAGCACCAGCAGACGGGTACTGTATCCTTTGTTGGCCAGGCTTCCCGCCACCTCCGGGTCTTCTTCCCCGGCCATTTTGACGAATCCCCCTAAGGGTATTGTGTTCAGCGAATATACCGTATCGTTCCGTTTTATAGAAAACAAACGCGGCGGATAGAAAAGCCCGAACTCCTGTACCGTCACCCCTCTGGCTTTGGCAGTGGCAAAGTGTCCCAATTCATGGGCGATGACCAGCACTACGATAACCGCCAGGAAAGAGGCCACGGAAATCAATAGTGTCATGGTTTCTTTCCCTCGCCCAGTTGCCCGGCTTTCTCCCTGCCCCAGCTATCGGCCTCCAGAATCTCATCCAGGCTAGGGTCGGTCACGGCTTTGTGCTGGGCCAGTGTTTGCTCCACAAGCCCGGCAATATCGCTGAATCTGATCCGTCCCGAAAGGAAAAGTTCCACGGCCACTTCATCGGAGGCACACAGCACCGCCGGGCAGGTTCCTCCCTGCTTCCCCGCCTCGATAGCCAGTTTCAGACAGGGGAAGGTACCGAAATCAGGCTCCTGAAAGGTTAGACTTCCTGTTTCGCCCCAGTCCAGCTTGCGAAGTTGTTCGTTGGGCAGCCGCTCGGGGTAAGACAGCGCGTACTGAATCGGCAAGCGCATGTCTGGGTAGCTTAGTTGGGCTATGATTGAACCATCGATGAACTCCACCATCGAGTGTATTATACTCTGGGGATGGATTAGAACCCTAATCTTGTCAAAAGGCATATCAAACAACCAGCCCGCTTCAATTACCTCGAGCCCCTTGTTCATCAGGCTGGCCGAGTCAATGGTAATTTTCTTGCCCATCTGCCACGACGGGTGTTTCAGGGCCTGCTCAGGCGTGACTTTCTCTAACTGGGCCGGCGAATAGTCACGGAAAGGCCCCCCTGAAGCCGTCAGGATAAGCCCGGCCGGGGCCGTTATCTCCCCGTTCAGGCACTGCCAGATAGCGCTGTGTTCGCTATCGACCGGCAAAATCCGGGCCCGATTCAGCTTGGCTTCCCTGGTAATAATCTCACCGGCCATCACCAGGGCTTCCTTGTTGGCCAGGGCCACATTCTTACCGGCCCTCACTGCCGCCAGTGTCGGGCTCAGCCCCGCTTTGCCGGAGGTAGCCATAACCACCGTATCTACCTCGACCTGGCTGGCAATGTCATCTAAAGAAAGCAGTTCATACTCAACACCGCTCTGATGGACCGGTTTTCCCTTACCCTGATGATAGACGAAATCCGGCTTGAACTCGTCGATTTGCTCGGCCAGCAGGTCCAGGTTCTGTCCCCCGGCTAGCCCCACCACCCGGAACCTGTCGGGCAGGGCCCGCACAACGCCCAGCGTCTGCCGCCCCACCGAGCCCGTTGAACCCAGGATGGACAATCGCTTCACTGCATCACACACAGGGCAAAATAGTAGACCACTACCCCGGCAAAGACCACGCTGTCTATCCGGTCCAGGAAGCCCCCGTGCCCCGGAAGCAGGCGGCCGGAATCCTTCACTCCCATGTTGCGTTTGAATAAAGATTCGGCCAGGTCGCCAAACTGGCCGAAAACGCTGACCAGCAGACCCAGCACTGCCGCCTGCCCCCAGTTGATAGGTAGCACAAAATCCGTCTCCAGGGTGAAAAACAGGCTGGTCAAGACCGCCCCAACAACTCCCCCGATAGCCCCCTCCCAGGTCTTGCCCGGGCTGATTTGGGGAGCCAGCTTGTGTCTGCCCAGCGCCGTACCGGTGAAAAGAGCGGCCGTGTCGGAAGCGAAGGTAATAAAAAGGGCCAGAAAGACCCAGTTTCTCCCGTCGTCCAGTCCCCTCAGCGTTACCATGTAGCTCAGTAGCCAGCCGACGTACAGAATCCCAGCTATCGTCCATACCCAGGCGGCCATGGCTTGCTCCTGCCGCCCTCGCAGCATCACCCATATCAGGGGCACCATTATTGTTGAGGTTAGTAGCAGCGGTCCCAGGAAGTCATACTCAAGATGGGGGCTGATGATAAATAGCAGGCTCCAGACCAGCCCGAAGTAGCTTAGTGGAGATACCTTGCTGGCTTTAACCAGGCGGTAGAACTCAAAGACGGCTACCAGGCCCCAGACGGCCACGAATATGGTGAACCAGGGCAACGGTTGTTCAACCCAGACAGCAACGACCAGCAGAGATAACCCTGACAGTCCCGTTATGACTCTCTTCTTAAGCATGCCCGTCAGCTGGTGTCGTCTGAGTGGGAAACTTGACAGCCTTTTTCGTGCTGGAGCAGCCACCGTCATTTTCTCATCCCCGTGCCGGTTAGACCTGCAGCAGTTCCGCTTCTTTGTCATGCCCCAATTGTTCCGCATCGGTTGTGTGGACGTCGGTCAGCTTTTGTAACTCCCCCAGGGCCCGCTTGTGCTCATCCTGTGACAGCTCTTTGGCTTTCTCCAGTTCCTTCAGTTCGTCCATCGCTTCGCGTCTCAGGTTGCGCACCGTTATTTTTCTTTCTTCCACCCTCTTCCGGACTATCTTGATCAACTCCTGTCGTCTCTGTTGGGAAAGAGGTGGGATGTTTATTCGGATCACTTTCCCGTCGTTGCTCGGGTTCAACCCCAGATCGGACGACTGGATAGCCTTCTCAATGTTGTGGATAATGCCCGGGTCCCAGGGTTGGATCACCAGCACTTTTGCCTCGGGCACGGAAATACCGGCAATCTGGTTTAGCTGGGTAGACATACCGGCGTAGTCTATTTTGATATGTTCCACCAGGCTGGGGGTAGCCCGTCCCGTACGGATAGTGGCCAATTCTTGCTTCAGCCCCTCGGCCGCCTTCTGCATCTTTCCTTCAATACTTGATAAATGCTGGCTAACCATTTTCCCTCTCGTTAAGACACAAAAGTGCCGATAGGATCTCCGTTGACTGCTCTTTCCAGACTGCGGGGTGCCAGGAGATCGAAGACGATTGTCGGCAGTTTGTTCTCCAGGCACAGAGAAAGGGCCGTGGCGTCCATCACTTCAAGACGCATATTCAGAGCTTCAAGGTAGGTCAGCTTGTCAAACTTCTTGGCGCCGGGCTTTTTGCGCGGGTCGGCATCGTAAATGCCATCGACTTTGTTCTTCGTCATCAGCAGGACCTCTGCATCGATCTCCACGGCTCGCAGCGCTGCTGCCGTATCGGCCGTCATATAAGGGTTGCCCGTGCCGGCTGCAAAGATGACGGCTCTCTCCTTCTCCAGATGGCGGATGGCCCGTCTTCTGATATAAGGCTCGGCTACCTGCTGAATGCCGATAGCTGTCTGGGTTCTGGTAACCACCCCTTCTCTTTCCAGGCAGTCCTGAAGGGCGAGAGCATTGATAACTGTGGCTAACATTCCGGCATAGTCGGCGGTGACCCTGTCCATTCCTTCTTTTTCGGCTTTAGCACCCCGCCAGATGTTTCCACCCCCCACCACAATACCTATCCCCACGCCCATCTCCATGACACCCTTGATCTGCTTGGCCACCCTGTTTACTGTAGGAGTATCAATACCGTGGCTTTCTTCGCCGGCGAAAGCCTCGCCACTGAGCTTGAGCAGAACGCGCTTGTACTTTGTTGTCGTCATTACCCTTCTTTTGGTGCCTCTAGAAAGGCGTTACTCGCCCCCCAGTTCGAATCTGGCAAACTTGCCCACCTTGATATTCTCTCCCAGCTTGGCGATGGTCTCGTCGATTCTGTTTTGAACGGTAATGCTGAGGTCTTTGATGAAAGGCTGGCTAAGGAGGCAATCCTCTTTGGCTTCGATGTCGGCTCCCTCGGGGGCCGTTTCAGGCGAGATAAAGCGGGGAGGCATGGCCGCCACCTGCATTGCCAGGTGGTGAGCTAATTCCTTGAATTCATCGGTGCGAGCTACGAAATCACTTTCACAGTTCACCTCAATCATAGCTCCAATACGCCCTCCGGTATGGATATAGGCTTCAACCAGTCCTTCGGAAACTTCCCGATCTCTCTTCTTCTCCACTATGAAAAGGCTCTGGTCCTTCAGAATCTGCAGAGCCTTCTCCATATCTTCTTCGGCTTCAACCAGGGCATTCCGACAGGCCATCACACCCGCCCCGGACTGTTCTCTCAATTCCTTCAGCTTATCCGTTGAGATTTTCAATCTGTCCCTCCTTGTCTGCTTCACCATTCGGGGTCGGAACAGGCGTCGCGAAAACAGTCGCAGTCTCAACTATCTCTGAAGTCTCTTTCTGTAATTCTTCCGGCAGCATCAGGTCCTGGTTACTTCTGCCTTCAATAACCGCGTCGGCAATCTTGTTGCACATCAATCTTACGGCTCTGATCGCATCATCATTACCCGGGATAGGGTAGTCTATCTCGGCCGGGTTGCAACTGGTATCTGCTATAGCCACAACCGGTATCCCTACCCGTTTGGCTTCAGCCAGGGCGATTTTTTCCTTCGGCGGGTCAACGATGAATATGACAGACGGCAGGCTGGTCATTTCTTTAAAGCCGCCCATCTGCCGGTTCAGTTTCGCGATTTCCTTTTCGAGTTTCAGGGCCTCCTTCTTGGGCAGACGGCTGAATTCACCCCTGGCCTGCTGGTCCTCCAGGCGCACCAGATAGTCGATGCGAGCCTGGATAGTTGCAAAATTGGTCAGCACTCCGCCAATCCAGCGTTGATTGACATAATACATGCCGCAACGCGTGGCCGCTTCGGCCACAGACTCCTGGGCTTGCTTCTTGGTACCGACGAAAAGTACTTTGCCACCCTCCATCACCACCTCACGGATATACTGGCAGGCTTTTTCCAGCATACTGGCGGTCTGTTGCAGGTCGATAATATGAATACCGTCGCGCTTGGTGAAGATGTACCTCTTCATGGCTGGATGCCAACGGCTGGTCTGGTGACCAAAGTGCGCCCCGGATTCTAAAAGTTGTTTAATTGAAACGGTGTCAGGCAAATTCACTCCCCCCTCTTATGTTGTCAACCAGCTTCAAGTATAGCATACCATCTCTCAGGCAACAACAATTGACAAGGCTTAACTAAAATCCTATGATAAATGATACGAAAGGTAGGGATAAGAAAAGATGCAAATTAAGAAAACCTACAGAGACCTCACTCCCGAACTGCTTTATCATGAAGTAAGAGATTTTACTCTGAAGCAGGGCGTGGTTATCGATTCCACAAAAATGGAAACATACTCTTCAGCCACTGATTCATCCTCTTTTGTCTCCCGGGGGACTCTCACCTTCAAAAGTCAGGATAAGAACGGAAAAGTTGGGACAGAATGTCTCCGCGCCCATGTCGTGGGTTCACCCAGGGGTGAAATTAAGCTAATAATTGACCTGGATGAGAAGCTGTTTCCCCAAGAGAAGGTCACTGCTCTGCAGGCTGACCTGGATTTCGTCTTCGGATCATACGAAGCGCAGCCGGAATAAAAGCCAGGAATTGGTTGGTATTGTTTCTCCCACCTACCCCTTGGCATCCCCGGTCAGACGTGTCAGGATAGTTCTTTCAGGTAGGCATCCATTGAAACAGCTGCCTGCTTGCCGGCTCCCATCGCGCTGATTACCGTAGCTGCCCCGGTGATGATGTCCCCACCTGCCCAAACCTTCGGCCTGGCTGTCTTGCCCGTAGCCTCGTCAGCCACTATCGTGCCCCACCGGGTAGTTTCAAGACCATCGGTCGTTTTGGCAATCAGGGGGTTGGGGCTGTTACCCAGGGCCACGATTACGGTGTCGATGTGCACTAGAAACTCGCTCCCCGCCTTGGTGACGGGGCGTCGTCGTCCACTTTCATCAGGCTCGCCAAGTTCCATCTCGATGCACTCCATCGCCATTACCCAGCCCCGCCCGTTGCCCAGAAACCCGGTGGGATTGGTCAGGAACTTAAATATAATGCCTTCTTCCATCGCGTTCTCTACTTCTTCACGCCGGGCCGGTAGCTCTAACTCAGACCGCCGGTAGACAACGTAGACCTCCTCGGCCCCCAGTCTGAGAGCGCACCGGGCTGAGTCCATTGCCACGTTGCCGCCCCCGATGACCGCCACCCTCTTGCCTATCCTGATCGGGGTATCGTACTCCGGGTAAAGATATCCTTTCATCAGGATCGTGCGGGTGAGGAATTCGTTGGCCGAATAAATGCCGCACAGGTTTTCTCCGGGAGCATTCAAAAACACCGGTGCCCCGGCCCCGGTGCCGATGAAGACGGCCTCGTAGCCGTCGGCCAGCAGTTCGTCAATTGTCTCAATCTTACCCACCACTGAGTCCAGCCTCAGTTCCACCCCCAGGGAGGTGACATAATCAACCTCGGCCTGGACAATCTCCTTCGGTAACCTGAACTCAGGGATTCCGTACATTAACACCCCCCCGGCCACGTGGAGTGCTTCAAACAGGGTAACGCTGTGACCCAGCTTGGCTAAATCGGCCGCTACCGTTAACCCTGCTGGTCCGGAGCCAATCACCGCTGCCCGTTTCCCGCTCGGTTGAGTTGATCCGGGCAACTTCATCTCCTCGGGTTGGGGTGAGCCCGCCGGAGGGTCCGCTGAATCAGGCTGCTGCTTGTTCTCCCGTTCCCAGTCGGCTATGTGTCGCTCTAGGCGACCGATCGCCACCGGGGCTTTTCTAGCCGCCAGGGTGCAGACTACTTCGCACTGGGTTTCCTGGGGGCAGACCCGCCCGCAGATACCGGGCAGGCTGTTCGTATTCTTGAGCACCCTGACCGCTTCAGGCATATCGTCGTTGACGATCGCCTGGATAAAATCGGGGATGGATATACCTACCGGGCACCCCCCTACACAAGGACGTTTTGGGCATTGGATGCAGCGACCGGCCTCTTCCTTGGCCTGCTCAGAGTCGTAACCCAGGGCTACTTCGGTAAAGTTGAGAGCCCGCTCTTTGGGGTCTTGCTGGGGCATTGAGACACGGTTCAAGTTTACCTTTGCCATAAATGTTTCTCCTGTCCGGGCTTACCACTGAGCGCAATTAAGGCATTGATATTGCAGTTCTGATTGGTTGTTAGCGGAGTAAGTGCATCTCCGGGCCATAAGTGTAACCCAGTCAATCTCATGGGCATCAAACTCCGGCCCGTCGACGCAACCGAATTTAGTTTTGCCGCCCACCATAACTCTGCAGACGCCGCACATCCCGGTCCCGTCGATCATAATAGGGTTCAGGCTGGCAATCGTCTTGACTCCGAATGACCTGGTCGTAGCTGAGACCAGCTTCATCACACAGGTAGGCCCGATGGTGATAACCCGGTCGATTGGTTCGTTCTTGAGAATCTCCTTCAGTGGTTCAATAATAAAACCATCGGAATCAAACGAGATATCACCGGTTACTACTGTCAACTGGTCGCTGAAACTGCCCAGTCGCTCATCGCCAAAAAGGGCTTCTTTTGTCGGCGCCCTGATGATAGAGATGACTTTGTTCCCCGCTTCTTTCAAGGCCCGGGCGATGGGCACGATAGTAGATACCGAATATCCACCGACAACGCAGACAACGCTGCCGAACTTCTCGATTTCGGCCTCCAGGCCCAGTGGGCCGACAAAATTAGTGATGAAATCACCTTCATCCAGGGCCGCCAGCTTGCCGGTTGTCTTGCCCACCTCATTGAAGACGATGCTGATACTGCCTTCTTCCCGGTCCCAGTCGGCGATACTGAGTGGAATGCGTTCCCCCGTTTCATCCACCCTGATGATGACGAACTGCCCCGGTTGGGCTTTTTTGGCAATGCTGGGCGCCTCAACCTTGAACAAATGAATATTGGGTGCTAGAGTTTGCTTAACTAATATCTTGTACAACTTTCCTCCATAATTATAGTTTTACTGACTGGTTGTGTCAATCTATCAGGACTGCGTTAAATCTGAGTAATGCTTGCCGATCCCCTGTTTGTAGTTTCCGACCTCCGGATGATATTATTATAGAACAGATCAAGCTTTCACTTCCGGTACCAAACGCAGCTGGAGCCAGCCAAGGAGGAATAGTTTTTGGAATATCGGCGGTTTGGCAAGTTGGATTGGGAAGTCTCCGCCCTCGGTTTTGGAGCCATGCGGCTGCCCACCACAGGCGGGGGCCCCGAAAATATCGACGAGACCGCGGCTATCGACATGATCCGGTATGCTATTGACCACGGCGTTAATTATCTGGACACTGCCTACCTCTACCATGGCGGGGAGAGTGAGCGCCTGGTTGGCATGGCCCTTAAGGATGGCTATCGTGAGAGAATGAGACTGGCTACCAAAATGCCCATCCGTATCGTCGAGAAAGCTGAGGATTTTGACCGCTTTTTCAACGAGCAGATGGAGCGCCTCCAGGTTGATAAGCTCGACTTTTACCTGTTCCACGGGTTGAGGGCTGAGACCTGGCACAACGTGCGGGACATGGGGATAATTGGCTGGGCCGAGGACAAGATGGCCCAGGGACGTTTTGACCATATCGGTTTCTCTTTTCACGATAGCTTTACGGCCTTCAAAGAGATCGTGGATGATTACGACAATTGGACTCTTTGCCAACTCCAGTACAACTATATGGATGTAAATTTTCAGGCTGGTCGGCGGGGGGTAGAGTATGCCGCAGATAAGGGACTGGCGGTGGTTGTTATGGAGCCGTTGCGGGGAGGAAAACTAAGCCTGGACCCCCCGGAAAAAGTGGCCCAGGTGTGGGAGACCGCCCCGGAAAAGCGCAGCCCGGTCGACTGGGCCCTGCAGTGGGTCTGGAATCAACCGGAAGTCTCCCTAGCCCTCAGCGGTATGAGCAAAATGGAGCACGTCGTGGAAAACATCGTTCTGGCCGACCGCTCCGCCTCCGGCATTCTTTCCGAAGAGGATCTGGCCCTCATCAACCGGGTTCGTGAAGCCTACAAAGGGTCAACTCCCATTCCTTGCACCAGTTGTAATTACTGTATGCCTTGTCCTTCCGGCGTGGATATACCCGGTGTTTTGCAGGTTTATAATGAGGCGATGACGTATAATGACATCCGGACGGGCAGGTCCCGCTACGGAGGAGCCCGGGGATTTAAACCGGAGCAGCTTTCCGACAGGTGCACCGATTGCGGCGAGTGTCTGGAAGCCTGTCCCCAGGGAATAGACATCCCCGCCTGGCACAAAAAGATACACGCTCTTCTCGGTTCTGAAGAGTAATCTTATTTGCAGTAGGAGAAAAATTTTGGAAGTTGATATTTATTACTGTAACCTGTGAGACTACAAACCCAGCGCCGTCAGTGTGGCGGAGGAATTGAGTCAAGGCTTCGGGCTGACGGTCAATCTTATCCCGGAACGGGAAGGTATTTTTGACATTCTGCTGGATGGAGACCTTATCTACTCTAAATCGGAATCAGGGCGCTTCCCTGAACCCGGTGAGATAGCGGCCATGTTTCAGCAGTAGTCCCAGGCGCATCGTTTCCCTACGGACAGTGGCTGTTCATACGCCGTCATTCTCCCCGCTCCTCCATCTCTAATTGGAAAAGCTGGCCCACTATCCCCGTGGAATCGTCACTATTCTTATTCTCTTTAAGATACCGGATGGGGTCTTGAAGGATTTTGGTTACTATTGACTTGGTCATCGCGTCCAGGCTATAGCGCTCGTCCTCGGACAAACTGCGTAGCTTTTTCAGCGTTTTGTCCAGTTGCTGCTGCCGTATGTCTTCGGCCTTCTCCATCAGGGCCCCGATTACGGGTCTGGTCTCGAAAGCCGACCACCCGGCCAGACATCTCGTCACCTCGGCAGCCACGATCTGCTCGGCTGCCTTGACCTCGCCCTTTCGCTGCTGGCGGTTTACTTTGGAGACCTTGGTCAGGTCGTCGATGTTGTACAGGAAGACGTTGTCTATCTGCTTCACCTCGGGTTCTACGTTCCGGGGAACGGCAATATCGATTATGACCATGGGAAAGTCGGGATGGTTCTTCATCGCCTCTTCCACCCGCTTGCTGTCCAGTATTCGGTCAGGTGCCCCCGTGCAGGTAACGATTATGTTGGCCGTACTCAGTTCTTCCTGCAAATTATCCAGCTCAACCGCGGTTCCCCCCAATGTTTCGGTCAGCAGGGAAGCCTTCTCCCAGGTACGGTTGGCAACGACTATCTGGGATACCCCTCTTTCCCTGGCCACCTTGGCTACCAGCCTGCCCGCTTCCCCGGCTCCGATGATCAGCATCTTGCACGTTCTTAGCTCGCTGACAATCTTGGCGGCTAAATCCACCGCCACCGAGCTAACAGAAAGGGCGCTTCGACTGATTCCCGTTTCATCTCGCACCTGTCGGCCGGTTCGGATGGCGCTCTGGAAAATGTGGCGTAATTGTGGGGTCACCAT
>PVBE010727121.1_pt1 | contig 12304 bp, 10 predicted proteins | sample 1631181 | NCBI WGS metagenome assembly PVBE01 (sample SAMN08397723, study PRJNA350692) | Marine metagenome, whole genome shotgun sequencing project. | isolation source: water | place: Pacific Ocean | collected 2012-04 | reverse complement strand
GCCAGGATCTTCAGGTGGAGCGGCACGGTCGTCTTGATCCCCTCGATCACGGTCATCTCGAGCGCCCGCCGCAGCCGAGCGATGGCCTCGGTCCGATCCCGGCCGTGCGCGATGATCTTGGCGATCATCGAGTCGTAGTACGGCGAGACGACGCACTCGGAGTGCGCGGCCGTGTCGACCCGCACCCCTGCCCCCGCTGAGATCGAGAAGGCGTGGATGACGCCGGGTGACGGCCGGAAGGTGTCGGGACACTCGGCGTTGACTCGACACTCGATCGCGTGGCCGTCCACGGTCACGTCGGCCTGTCCGAACGACAGCCGCTCCCCCGCCGCGATGCGGATCTGCTCCTTGACGATGTCCACGCCGGTCACCATCTCGGTGACGGGGTGCTCGACCTGGAGGCGGGTGTTCGTCTCGAGGAAATACAAGCTGCCCTTCCCGTCCATGAGGAACTCGAACGTGCCGGCGTTCGTGTAGCGGACGGCGCGCGCCGCCTTCACGACGGTCGCGCCGAGCTTGCGTCGCGCCTTGTCGGTGAGGGCGACCGACGGAGCTTCCTCCAACAGCTTCTGGTGCCGACGCTGGATCGAGCACTCGCGCTCGCCCAGGTGAACGACGTTGCCATGCTCATCGGCCAGGACCTGCACCTCGATGTGCCGCGGCGCCTCGACGTACTTCTCCAGGTACACGTGTCCCACCCCGAACGCGGCTTCGGCTTCGCGCTGCGCGGTCTTGAACGCCGTCCCGAGCTCGGTCGGGGCCCGGACGATCCGCATGCCGCGACCTCCTCCTCCCGCGGTCGCCTTGAGGATTACCGGATACCCGAGGTGCTTGGCCACCTTCAGCGCCGCCGCCTCGCCGTCGAGCGGGCCGTCGCTGCCCGGGAGCACCCGCAAGCCGGCCTTCTTCATCGCGCGTCTCGCCTGCGCTTTATCGCCCATCAGTCGGATCACGTCGGGGCGTGGGCCGATGAACGCGATCTGGCACGCCTCGGAGACCTCGGCCAGGTGGGCGCTCTCCGACAGGAAGCCGTAGCCGGGGTGGATGGCGTCGGCGCCCGTGATCTCCGCCGCGCTGAGGATCGCGGGCACGTTCAGGTAGCTCTCGGCGCTCTGGGCGGGCCCGATGCACACGGCCTCGTCCGCGAACCGCACGGGCAGCGAGTGCTCGTCCGCCTCGGAGTACACGGCCACGGTCTTGACGCCCAGCTCGCGGCAGGCGGAGAGAATCCGCAGGGCGATCTCGCCGCGATTCGCGATCAGGATCTTCTTGAACATCTCGAGAGGCACCCCGCGTCCGACCGGCGCCGGATCCTCAGCGGGTCCACCCTACCGGCCGGCGGTCCGACGTCAGGGGAGCAGGAGCACGAGGGTCACGACCGGGGTCGGACGGCCATCAGGCGGTCGCCGTACTGCACGGGCTGACCGTTCTCGACGTAGATGTCGACGACCTCACCCGCGGTCTCGGCGTCGATCTCGTTCATCAGCTTCATGGCTTCGATGAGGCAGAGCACCTGGCCCACCTTCACCGTCTGTCCGACCTCGACGAAGGGCGGCGCGCCGGGCTCGGGCGCCCGATAGAACGTGCCGACGATCGGCGACCGCACGACCGCGCGGTCGGCCGGCTCGGCCGGTGCCTCCACGGCCGCGGCGGGCGCCTGGGCACCGACCGGCCCGGGAGACGGCTGGGCCACGGGCGCGAGCATCTCCGACGCCACGCCGGAGTGCCCGCGGGGGGTCGGCCCGAGGTCCTTCTTGATCCGGATCTTCATGCCCTCCCGCTCGAGCTCGAACTCCGCCAGGTCGTGCTCCCGCACGAGCTCGAGGATCGCCTTGATCTCGTCGACCGTCACCGCTCGACCTCTGCTCGGGGCGCTTCCGCACCTTCGCGTCTCACCATGCCAGCCCTTTCGGAACGTCCGTGAGCACCTCGCCGCCCTCGGACGTCACCAGCACGTCGTCCTCGATCCTGACCCCACCCCGCCCCGGCAGGTACACGCCAGGCTCGACCGTGAAGACCATGCCGACATCGACGGTGGCCGCCTCGTCCTGCCCATCGGGCCGCGGGCGTGAGAGACGTGGCTCCTCGTGGATCTCCAGGCCCAGACCGTGGCCCGTCCCGTGCCCGAAGGCCTCGCCGAGACCGTAGTCGTCCAGCACCCGACGCGCCGCGCCATCGATCGCGCTCGACGCCTGCCCGGGAAGAACCGCTGCGAGGGCCGCCGCCTGCGCGGCGGTGACCGCTTCGTGCCAACGGGCGGCGTCGGCGCAAGGCTCGCCAAGGCAGACCGTCCGGGTCAGATCCACGCAGTATCCGTCGTACACGCCCCCGAAGTCCAGCACGACGAGGTCGCCGAGGCTCAGCACGCGCGCGGTCGGCCGCGCGTGGGGCAGGGCGCCGTTCGGTCCCGACGCCACGATGGTCTCGAACGCCGGTCGCTCGAACCCGGCACGCCGCATGGCCCAGTCCACATCCGCCGCGACGTGCCGCTCCGACCGTCCCGGTGCCACACCAGGCAGCACTTCTCGAGCCACCTCGGAGAGCAAGCGGGCGGCCGCCCTGAAGATGGCGACCTCGTGGCGATCCTTCCGCAGCCGCGCAGTCTCGACGATCCGATCGGTCGGAACGAGTCGTCTCGTGGCGGACCCTGGCGCGTGGGCGGCATCCGGCGCGTCCGATCCGTCCGACAGCCTCTCGGCGAACCAGCGATGGCGCTTCACGGACAGGTGCGCCGCCTCGATCCCGATTCGCCGCACGCCAAGACGGTCCAGCGTGTCGACCGCCGCCTCGTCATACGACCGGTCGACCCTGACGAGATCCGCGGTGGGATAGCCTGGCTCGCCCAGGAGGGCCTCGGCGGCGGACATGTACCGGAAGTCGGTGATGAGGCAGACCCGGTCGGCGGCGACCACCACGCTGGCGCTGCTCCCGGCGAAGCCGGTGAGGTAGCGCACGTTGGGCAGGTGCGTGACCAGGAGCGCGTCTGCCTCGCCCCGGGCCATGGCCTGACGGACGTGGCCGAGACGCGCGGAGAGAAAGTCGGCCGGTGAACCCGCCACCTACCCCTTATATCGACTCCGATCCGCGTGCGCAACCTGGACGCGGCTCAGCAGCCGCTCCAGCCGGCCGAGCGTCGTGTCGGGCGGCGCCTGGACGATTTCGGGATCTCCGTCGCCGTCGATTGGGTCCAGCGTGTGGAGGAGGTTGGGCCCCCGGGTGGCAAGGTCGAGGGCCTGGCGATACAACTCGATCGCCGCGATCAGATGACCGCGTCGATACTCGATGTCCGCCAGGCCCCGAATGGCAGGAATGCTACGTGGAGTGACGCACAGGACCCGCTCGATCTCGACTCGGGCGAGCACGGGCTCGCCGATCTCGAGCAGGGCACGACCCAGGGTGATTCGTGCCGATACATGGGTGGGGTACCGGGCGAGGCCCGCCCGGCACGTTTCAATCGCCTGCGCGTTGTGGCCTGCACGCCAGAGCTCCTCGGCCAGCGCCGAGAACGCCATCGACAACGGATCAGCCGTGAGCCGTCGCCGCAGCTCCTCGATGCGAGGGTGGTCCGGCATGCCCCCGAGTCTCGAATGTCACACATTGTGATAGCCAAGTGGTCACGGTGTGAACGTGATCGTGCTGCTCGTCGTTCCGGTCCCGCCTGCGCTATCCGTAATGGTGAGCGTGATGACAAACGTCGTGCCAGCTGTTTGCATTGCGTATAAGTGGGAATGAGTCGGGGCAGAGACTGTTTCTACTGTTGTGCTGTCGCCGAAGTTCCACATGTAGCTCACGATCGTGGTGCCGGTCGGCGCCTTTGACGCCGACGCATCGACAATCACCGTTCCCGCCGCGCCCGCTGGTAGCCCGGTCGGCGAGATCGTGAAGCTGGCCGTTGGGCTCCCCGAGCCCACCGTTATGGTGCCTGTCGTCGTCTGCTTCCGCCCCGCGCTATCTGTAACGGTCAGCGTGATGGTGAAGGTCCCGTCCGCGGTGTATACGTGCGTGTGAACCGGGGTCGAAACCACGTCGACAATCGTGCTGTCTCCGAAGTTCCACTCGTACCGAACGATCGTCGCTCCCGGCGGCGCGGTCGAAGCAGTAGCGTCGGCAACGATGGTCCCGCCGCCCGACGGCAGCGACGATGGCGAGATCGTGAAGCTGGCCGTCGGGCTGCTCTTGCCGCCCACCGTGATCGTCTGCGTGGCCGTGTCGGTGATCCCGATGTTGTCGGTCACCGTCAGGACCACGGTGTAGGTGCCGGCCGTCGAGTAGGTGTGCGTGTCGACCCGGCCGGAGCCCGTCCCGCCGTCGCCGAACGCCCAGCGGTAGGACACGATCGTGCGGTCCGGCGAGGCCGTCGAGAGCGACGCGTCGAACTGCACGACGCTGTCGACCGAGGGGCTCGTCGGCGAGAAGGTGAACGCCGCCGTCGGCGTGGGCTGCGCGCCCACGAAGACGGTCTTCGAGGAGGTGCCGGTCTTGCTGACGTCGTCCGTGACCGTCAGCGTGATCGCGAAGCTGCCCAGCTCGGTGTGCCGGTGCGTCGTCGTGACGCCGCTCCCCAGACCGCCGTCACCGAACGTCCAGGCGTGGGACACGATCGTCCGGCCCGGCGCCGCCGTCGAGCCGGCGGCGTTGACGAAGACCGGCTCGTCCAGTTTGGGCGAGGTGGGCGACACCGTGAAGACCGCCGACGGGTTCTCCGTGGCCGAGACGGCGACGAACTGCGTCGCCGAGTCGCTGAGGCCGCGGTCGTCCGTGACCGTGAGGGTCACCGTGTACGTGCCGCGCACCGAGTAGGTGTGCGTGGTGACGAGGCCGCTGCCCGCGCTGCCGTCGCCGAAGTCCCAGGCGTAGGACACGATCGTGCCGTCGTCGACGGACGGCCCGGCGTCGAACCGCACCGGGGCGTTCTCCTCCGGGGTCCTGGGCGAGAAGATGAAGTCCGCGACCGGCGTGCCGTTTGGCGGCAGGATGACGCCCGGCGGGACCAGGCGGATGTCCACCGCGCGTGCGACGGCGTTCGCGAAGTTGGTCCCGATGGGCGTCGCGAGGATCGTGACGATCGTGAAGGTGTCCACCGACTCGGGCGGCGGCAGGGGCGACGTGTAGGTCGCGACCGCCCGGCCGTCGGTGCCGGTAACCACGGTCCGGGTCGAGAGCTGCCCGAAATCGACCACGACGCCGCTCACCGTGATCTCGAGCCGCACGCTCAGGCTGCTGACCGGGTTGGCGTTCGCGTCGCGGGCGATGACGACGATGCGGGACTGCGAGAACCCGTCCCGGGTGAGCACGTCGGGGCTGGCCTCGACCGTGATCGAGAGCCCCAGCTCCGAGGGACCCGAGAGGGCCGGCGGGTCGGCCTTCTTGACCTTGCAGCCCCCGAGGCCGCCGACGAGCGCCGCCAGCGCGCCGGCGCCAAGCCCGGGCCTCCCGCGGCTCCCTCGTCTGACCCCCGCGATCCGCAGCGTGGATCTCATGACTCCGGGTCCCCCCAGTCCGCGAAGTTCACCGAGATCTCGGCGGTGGCGCTGACGGTGGCCCCGGTCTGGTCGTGACCGAAGAAGGTCACCTCCGCGATGGTCGAGAGCACGACGGCACCCCCGCCGCCGCGCAGCGCGAGCAGCGGCGGCTCGAGCTTGGCCTGCGCCCTGACGAGGGTGAACGTCGCCGCGCCGATGTCCAGGACGCTGAACGTGGCGGCCCCGTCGAACGGGTGCGGCACGTCGACGCCCGGGACGTCCCGCCCGTCGCCTCGCTTGAAGACGACCCGGTACCGGGTCACCGTGATCCAGTTGGCCGAGGTCGGCGTCGTAGGATTCGCGGGCGTGCCGGGATCCTTGAACGACAGCCGGGCGATCACCTGCCCGATATCCTCGAAGATCGTCGGCACCAGAAAGACCTCGGCGCCGACCGTGGTCTTGACGTTGGTCACGACGTCGGACTGCAGCACGTTGCGCAGCACCTGCGGGTTGGCCCCCGATGCGGCGTTGAGCTGCTCGATCACGAGCGCGGAGGACGTCCGGCTCGCCGTCACGAGCTCGTTACCGCACGACCCGGCCGCCAGCGCGACGAGCGCGACGCCGCAGGCACATCCGAGTGGGCCGAACCGCCCGGGGTCGTGCCGGCGGGTCGGTGCCGGTCGCGCGCGTGTCGTGTCGTCTCGCTGTCCCCACATACGGTGTCTTCCCAATCGCATAGCCATGTTCCCCGTAACTCGCCGGGCACCGGTCAAATGCCCGCGTTAGGGTCGCTGAATCCGCGGCGTGATGAAGATCAGCAGCTCGCGGTTCTGGTCGATCACCTCGCGGCTCTTGAAAAGCCAGCCGAGGAGCGGAATCCGATGCAGCAACGGCGTCCGGCTAATGTTCGTGGTCTCGAGGCTCGCGAAGATGCCACCCAGCACGGTCGTCTCGCCGTCCCGGACGAGGACCTGCGTGACCGCCCGCTGCGTGTCGATCGGCGGGATCCCGTTGACGCTCCGGTTGAAGTCTGCCGTCGCGTTCTCCAGCGAGATGCGCATGATCACGGTGTCGTCGGCGGTGATCTGCGGCAGCACGCGGAGCGTGAGGGCGGCGTCCTTGAACGTGACCGTGACCGTGTTGTTCGCGACGGTCTGGATCGGGATCTGGATCCCCTGGGTCATCTCGGCCTCGACGTTGTTCTGGGTCATGACCCGCGGGCTCGAAAGGATGCGCCCCTTGCCTTCGCGCTCCAGCGCCGACAGCACGATGTCCAGGTTGAACGCGCCGTTGATGGCCCCAAGCGCGATCCCGATCGCCGAGCTCGCGTTCGGCGCGGGCAGGTTCACCGCGGTGCCGGTGGTCTCGTTCTGGCTCGCGCGCCCCCCTGACGCCTCCGAATCGCTTCCTAGCCCCTGGATAGTGTCGGGCACGCGCCCGGTCAAGGACCCGCGGTTGGGGAACGCCAGCCCGGTCGTGTTGCCGAGCTCCGGCGCGACGCTGCCGTTGATGCCCCACTGCACGCCGATGCTGCGCGCGAAGTCGCTGCTCGTCTGGACGATCCGCGCCTCGATCTCCACCTGCGGCTCCGCGCGGTCGAGCGCGTCGATCAGGTCGTTGGCGGTCGTCAGGTTGCCTTCGAGATCCGTGATGATGACCGTGTTGCTCCGCTCGTCTACCTCGACCGACCCGGCCGGGGAGAGCGCGGTGCGCAGGATGAGCGGCGCGAGCTCGTCCGCGCGGGCGTAGCTGAGCGTGCGGGTCAGCACCACCTTCTCGCCCGCCAGCCGCTGGGCCTCGGCCAGCGCGCGCCGCTTGTCCTGCTCTTCGGTCAGCGTGTCGAGCGGCGCGATCCTGACGATCGTGCCCTCCACCGAATAGCCGAGCTGATTCGAGCGCAGGATGATGTCGAGCGCCTGGTCCCACGGCACGTCGCGCAGGGCGACGTCGACCGTCCCGTCCACGGCGGGATCGATCACGATGTTGAGGCCGCTGATCTCGGCGAAGGTGCGCAGGACGGCCCGCAGGTCCGCGTTCTGGAAATCGAGCGTCACGGGGTCGCCCGAGAACCGGCTCCCGGGCGGTGGCCTCTGGCCTAGCTGCGCCGCCGACACCGGCGCGGCCGTCGGCGCCGGGACCTGCTGAAACCCGAGCGCCCCGGGGGGGTCGGCCAGACGAATGAGCGTGCCCGTGACGCCGGCCGCGGCGAGCCGATCGACCTCCCCGCCGTCCTCCCCACCGACCCGGACGGCGACACCCTGGCCCGCCGTCTCCGCAGCCTCCCGATCCTCGGCGCGGACGACACGCAGCGCCGCCGACGTGGTCCCGACCGGCCGCGGCATCGCGGCCGCCGGTTCGGCGACCGCAGATCGATCCCGCTCGGGAGCCGACGTTCCGATCGCGGCAACCGCGGTGGGCTCGGGCGGGGCGGCCAGCTGCCGGTCGAAGATCACGGCCAGCGCGTGCTCCTCCGCAGCCTCGAGACGATAGGCGGACGGCCTGATGAGGTCGAACACCACCCGCGTGCGCAGCGGCTGGGTTCCCACTGCCTCGACCCGTACCTGCTCGACCGGATCTCGGTTCACCTCGGTCACCGCCGGTACGACGGTGCGGACGCCCGGGAACTCCAGGGACAGCCTCGGCGGCCACTGCTTCGACTCCTCGACCGAGGTCGGCAGCAGCGGACCGCTGCCACGCAGCGTGATCGTCGTCGCCTCGAAGCTCTCGTGGATACCGACATCCTGCAGCTGGATCATCTGGGCGAAACCCGTGGCGCCATCGGCGGGCGTCGTCTCGGATGGCGCTCGGCCCGCGTCGGCTGGTTCGCCTTCGCGATCCAGCTCCACGCGAATCACGTTCGACGTGCTGCGGACGCGGTGTGGCACGGGCGCGGCGAGGTCGATCGACACCCGAGCGATCGCCTCACCCTCGGCCGACGACAGCTGCTCGATCCGCACGCCCAGCAGGGCATCGCTCCGTCCCGGCGACACGCGATTCACGGCACCCGCCGCGTTCACCCCGCGCAGGTCGACCAGGATCGTCACGGGGTCCGGCTGGCTGCTCACGTAGGCCACGGGCTCGGACGTCGTGATCAGCACGCCGAGCCACGCGCCGTCCGCCAGGGCCGTCACGGTCCGTAGACGTACCTCCGGGGTCGCGGGCTGCATGAGCGCGCGGCCGGACAGCGACGCGCACGCCACCACGAGGAAGAGCACCAGGACCCGGCCAGGGCGCGTCATCGGTTCTCCTCCAACGGCCGAAGTGGCTTGCTCACCTCGCGTTGCGTGACGAGGGACAGCGGATCCTTGACTTCCTGCAAGAAGACCACGGTGTCCGCGGTGATCGAAGCGACCGAGCCATCGAGCAGGCGGTCGCGCGCCCGCACGAGGTAGGTCCGACCATCCGGCCCCTGGAGCATGGCGAGGTAGGCGTTCTGGCTCTGAACGACGCCGCGAATCGACACCTCGTCAACCATCAGGCCTGGAAGGCCCGACGGCCGGACGCCGGCGGCACTGCGGTCGATCCCGCGGCGCTGCAGGCTGACAAACGGGTCGCGCCGCCCTCCGGGGTTATAGGAGTAAGGCTCCAGCGCCTGAGAGGGTGGGGGTTCCGCGACCGTCTGAGACCCGGGCGACTGGCCCGCGGCGGTCGGTGTGGCGACCTGACCGTGGAGCGGGGGTGCAGACACCACGAGTGGGAGGACGAGGATGACGAGGCCAACGGCCCGGATCGCCACGCCGAGCACGGACGTGGTCGCTCTCATTCCGGCCCCCCACCAACGGACGTCTCCGCCGGTGCCGTCTCTCCCGTCGCCGGGTCCGCGTCGGCGGGCGTCTCCAGCAACACGAAGGTCGTGGCACGACACTGGGCCGTGATGGTTGCGTCCCCCTCCGGCTCGGGCTTGGCGGTGATCTGAAGGTCGCTGATATTGATGATGCGCGAGAAGCGACTGATGCGATCGAAGAAGAAGCCAAGATCGTGGTACGTGCCCTCCAACTCGAGAATGATGGGCCATTCGGCGTGCAGTTCCTGGGTCGCGATGGGCTGCGGCTTGAAGCCCAGGATCGTCAGGTTCGACTGGGTGGCCAGGGTCTGGAGGCGCCGGAGGAGATCCCCGACGTCCTTCTGCTCGGGCAGCACGGCCCGGAGATCGTCGAGCCGCTCCTGCAGAGCGCTCACCTCGGCCTGGAACTCCGGCAGCCGACGGGCCGTGGCTTCGCCCTTCTCGATCTCGGCACGCAACTGGTTCAACGTGGCCTGTCGAGACTCGATCTCCACCCGCATCGGCTCGGCGTACCAATAGTAGAACCCCCCGACGGCCAGGCTGGACACGGCCACGAAGGCGCCTACCTGCGCGTACCAGGGGAACTCTCGAAGGCTCAGTGCCATTCACATCTCAGGGGTAGCGAACTGCGCCTTGACGGAGAACCGGATCAGATCACCTTCCGGCGAGGGCTCCAGCTGGCTGTCGAGGATCTCGACCGGCCTCCGAAAGTATCCTGAGCCTTCGAGGTTCGCGACGAAATCCGACAGCGCCACCAGCGTGACGGTACGACCCTCCAGCGTGACGTCGCTACCCTCCTGCTGCAGCGCCGTGAGCCACAACCGCTCGGGCAGGTTCAGGCTGATCTGGTCCAGCATCCGAACCGGCTCGCCCTGCCCCTGCCGGAGCTGCTCGATCAGCACCACCCGCTGCTCGAGCTGCGCCCTGCGCTGCTCGAACTGCTCCACCTGTACCAGGATCGATCGCAGACGCTCGGTCTCCCGCTGCGCCGCAACAATCTCCTCGTCCAGCCTCTGCGTGTCCTGGCGCAACGACCAGTACCACCACCCGATCAGGAGCCCGGTGAGGAGCAGCAGGAAGCTGCACAGGATCGTGACTTTCTGCCCGAGGTCGACGGCGATCGCTACCTTGCCGCGCGGCCGCTCCCCGATCAGGTTGATGCGAATCATCGGTCGCCCGGCCTCCGCATCGCGAGCCCCACGGCCACGGCGGCCGTCAGCGCGAACGTCGCGGCCTCGTCGGATCCGGCCTCGATACGGCGAAAGGGATCCAGGAACCCGACCGGAACCTCCAGGCGTTCGCCCAGGAGATCCACAAAGCCTTCGACCCGTGAAGTCCCGCCCGTCACCATGACCCGATCCACGCGATCGGCCGCCGTCGCCTTGAAGAAGTTGAAGGTCTTCTGGATCTCCAGCACCACGTTCTCCGTCACCGCACGCAGCACCGGTCTGACGTCGTCGAAGCCCAGCCCATCCGTGACCTCCCCCATCTTGAGGCGGTCGGCGCTCTCGAAGGGCAGATCCAGCTCGCGCTGCAGCGCCTCGGTGTAGGCATTGCCGCCAAGCGAGACGTCGCGCGTGAACAGCGATTGCTCGCCGCTGATGATGTTGATATTGATGGCGCTGGCACCCGCGTTGAGCAGGACCACGACGGCGCCTGCGGCGGTGCCGTAGTTCGCTTCGTAGGCGTTCTGCAAGGCGAAGGCGTCGACATCGACCACCACGGGGCTACGGCCTGCCTGCGCAATGACCCCCGTGTAGTCGGCAATCTTCTCTTTTTTGGCCGCGACCAGGAGGACATCCATGGAGCCGTCGTGCGACTCGCTATTGGCTCCCTCGACGATCTGGTAGTCGAGCGACACGTCCTGGATGTCAAACGGGATGTACTGCTCCGCCTCCCAGTAGATCGATTCCGAGAGCTCCGCCTCGCTCATGAGCGGCAGGCTGATCTTCTTGACGATGACCGCGCTGCCAGACAACGACGCCACCACGTCGCGGGACTTGAACCCGCCGCGCTCGAACAGTTGCTGAATCGACTCGGCCACGGCGGTTCCGTCGACGATGGCACCATCGACGATGCAATCGAGCGGAATCGGCTCGCTGCCAAAGGCCGCAACCTCATAGCCGCTACCGGTACTCTTGAGCTCGACTGCCTTGACGGCACTCGAGCCGATGTCCAGCCCGACGACCGGTTTGGCCCTGCGAAATAGCAAGGAAGCTCACCCGCAATCGCTACGCTCGACCCACTCGATCTAGACGTACGGCCGCTCGAGCCAAACTCTAGGCACGACCGCACACACAACACTCGAACGATGGGAGGTCTTGAACGTCGCGGGGTGACCGCTGGGAAGGCGTTCCCGCCCGAATAGGGGAATGACGACGGCGCTGACAATACCGGATAAGGTAGGGAGGTGTCAATCTGTGAAGCCCCCTGCCAACCTGGAAAGGCGCTGGCAGCCAAGCGAAGCGGTACCAGGGCCACCTCGAACGCCGCGGAGCAGTGGACCGCGGGGGCGGCGGCAGGCCTCGCCGGCGGCCTTCGCCCACCCTCTCCAAGCGGAGATCCCTAGCGATTTCTTGACACTACGAGAGATCGTCGGTAGCCTTAGGGTTTGCCGTTGCCTGTGAAGGGCGCCAGGGAAGAGATGCGTACACGTACATTTGTACCGACACCCAAGGACGTCACGCGACGCTGGTTCGTCATCGACGCCGCGGATCAGGTGCTCGGCCGAGTCGCGGGCGCGGCCGGACGCCTCCTCCAGGGAAAGCACAAGCCGACCTACACCCCGTTCATCGACATGGGCGATCACGTCGTGATCGTCAACGCCGAGCGGATCCGCCTGACTGGGCGCAAGGAAGATCAGAAGCTCTATCGCCGGCACAGCGGCTACGAGGGCGGGCTCCGCGAGGAACGCGCCAAGGACGTCAGGAAACGTAGGCCGGCCCGGATGATGGAGGAAGCCGTCAAAGGCATGCTCCCCAAGACCAAGCTGGGCAACGCGATGTACCGCAAGCTGAAGGTCTACGCGGGCCCAAACCACCCCCACATCGCTCAGCAG
>PVBE012440787.1_pt1 | contig 12305 bp, 9 predicted proteins | sample 1631181 | NCBI WGS metagenome assembly PVBE01 (sample SAMN08397723, study PRJNA350692) | Marine metagenome, whole genome shotgun sequencing project. | isolation source: water | place: Pacific Ocean | collected 2012-04 | reverse complement strand
CGCCTTCGCCTTCGCCGCCGGTATCGTCTTAGCCTTCGCCTTCGCCTTCGCCTTCGCCTTCGCCTTCGCCTTCGCCTTCGCCTTCGCCTTCGCCTTCCCCTTCCCCTTCCCCTTCGCCTTCGCCTTCGCCTTCGCCTTCCCCCATATCCTCCCTGTTCACGGTGCCGCCGGTGCCGCCGGTGCCTCCGGTCCCGCCATCCGTCGCCCCAGCATCGTCGCCGGTTCCAGTACGAGCCGCAGGGTCACAGCCAACCAGCACCAGCGGTGCCGAGAGCAACAGCGCAAATATCCAACTCATCGTGTCTTGCATAGGTGATCTCCCCCGTTTCAAACCGAAGTGAACGCGTGGACGGCCGATGAGCGCAAGTCCTACAGTGGCGTCGAAACCGTAGGGGGCGCCGTGATCCCGCTCGAAGGCACCGATGACCCGCTCATCGGGCAGGTCGTCGCCGGCCGCTACACCGTGCTAGGACCTCGTGGTGCGGGTCGTCGACTTCAGCATGGCCAAGCTGCACGAGCCGGAGACCGACATCATGCTCACCGCGCCTGGCACGCGCCTCGGGACCCCCGAGTACATGTCGCCGCAGCAAGCCTTCGCCAAACCCCTCGACCACCGGACGGACCTCTACTCGTTGGGCGTCATGCTCTACGAGATGCTCACCGGCCACCTACCTTATCAGCGCCGACTCCACAATGGGCATGTATCTCGAGCACGCGCACACCGCGCCGCGCCCGATCGCGGAGTTCGCGCCCGACCTCGACATCGACCCCGAGATCGACGCCCTCGTCCTGCAGATGCTCGCCAAGGAGGAGGCCGGGCGCCCCGCCACGGCCGGCGAAGTGGTCGCCGTCTTCGACCGCGTCATCGCGAAGCACGCAGAAGACGAGGCCGTCCCGGTGACGAGCGTGCCCCCGCCTCCGGTCGCCCCGCCGGAGGACGAAGACGAGATCGAAGAGATGGTGCGCGCCTCGAGCGGGGTCTCCCCCGTGCTCGTGGCGGTCACCGCGGCCATCGTGACCGCGGTCGTGATGTTCCTGGTGATGCGGTAGGAAGCTAGACGGCGCCGTGACGGGGGTCGGCCTCCGAGAGGAGCGCCATGACCTCGGGGCCGTCGAGCGCATTTCGTCGAGATTTCAGACGTGTGGAAGGCGCTCCAGACAGGTCTTCATCGCCTTGACGACCTCGTCGGTGGTGCCCGCGGCGCGCAGCCGGTCGAGCAGGTCCGTCCGCATGATCAGCTTCGACAGCACCGCGAGCAGCAGCAGGTGTCGATTACGCTCGGCGGGCGGGCCGATTGTCGCGAAGAAGACGTCCACCGGCTCACCGTCGGCCGCCTGATAAGCCACGGGCTTCGCGGCCGTGTAGATGCCGAGCCACGTGCGGTCGAGGCCCGTGAGCATCCCATGTGGCATCGCCACGCCGCGCCCGACCGCGGTGTTCTGCGCTTTCTCGCGCGCCCAGAGCGCGTCGTTGATCTCGGCGACCGTCACGCCCTCGACGACGCCTCCGAGCGAACGCGCGATCGAGGAGAAGAGCGCGTCCTTCCGCGGTGGGGCCGTCTTCGCCCCGACCGTGCGCGGATCGGTGTAATTGAGCAGGTCCAGCTCGGCGCTCTCGGACACCCTCGAGGGGTCGAACGCCTCATGCTGCTTCTGCAGTGGCGTCTGCAATCGGAGCATGGAGCACGCCGCCTTGGCGGTGAGCCGGTCCTTCACGGTGCCGCGCACCATGCTGTCGACGAAGCTCTCCTCGGGTGCGCCCATGACGAGCAGATCGTAGTCGACGGTCGCTACGGTCATCGCCTGAAGGAACGAGGCGCCGCGCACGATGCGCACCTCGTTGTCCACCGTGCACGTTGCCCGCACCTGGTCGAGATAGTCGCCGGCCGCCGCGAGCTCGACCTGGTCGGCGTCGTCCGGCATCCAGCGGATGAAGGTCAACCGCGCCCCTTCGATGGCGGCGATGTGATCCGCCGTCGACGCCACGAGCGCGTCATCCGGTCCGGGCTCGGCGAAGACGAGGATCTCGCGGATGTAACGCACGCCGGCGTCGCGGAAGAGCGCGAGATTGCATGGCAGGTGGTTGTGCAACCAGGCGCGCGGATCGCGCATGCGGTTCGTCCGCGGCAGGCGCCACTGCTTGACCAGCCAGCGGCAGCTCGGACGCTGGGCCGCGCGGTGCACGGTGCCGATCTCGTCGTGGGTGACCACCGGGGAGAAGCGAATCTCGTTGTGGGCCAGCTCAGACGTCGCGGCCACCCTTCGGCGCATGGCGTTGACGAGCGGGGTGTCCTGCAGCACCACGTCGAGGTCGATCTGCTCGGGCTCCTCGGTGATGTGCAGCACCTCCACGGGCTCGCCATGCGCGAGGGCGGCGCCGACCTCGACCAGCGTCTCCGGTGTGCGCTCGTGACCCATCAGCGCCACGATCACCGGGGCCTCGCCGACGGTCGTCGCGACCATCTCGGAGGTGGACGAGCGCGCCTCGACGAGCAGGTCCTCGCGGCGCCCCATGCGCGTCAACACGCCCTTCAGGTTCGCGCGGCTGCGGCCATACGCGAAGTAGAAGCCGGTCCCGACCAGACCGATGGTCAACGCCGCGACCGCAGAGTCGAGCCCCATCGTCGCCAGCAACATGACGGCGCACGCGACGCCGAAGACCTGCACCCACGGGTAGCCCGGCGTGCGGTACGCCGGGTCGTACCATTGGAGATGGCTCTCGCGGAGCACCAACACGCAGACGTTGGTGGCCGCGAAGAGCAGGATCTTGAAGGCGCTCGCGAGCTTGGCGATGCGCGCCAGGTCGAGCGTGAGGATACAGATGGCCATGACGATCCCGGTCAAGGCGATCGAGGCCACCGGGGTGTGGAAGCGCTTCGACACCATCTGCAGGCCGGAAGGGAGCAGGCCGTCGCGGCTCATCGCGAACGGGAATCGGGAGGTCGCCAGCACGCCCGCCAGGGCCATCGAGGTCATGGTGACGACCGCGAGCGCGGCGATGACGACGCCGACCTTCCCGCCGCCGACGATCACGGCGAGGGTATAGATCGGGCTCTTGTCGCCGACGAGCTGATCCATCGGCACGTTCCCGACGAGGATCGCGTTGACCAGCCCGTACATGCCCGCGGCCATGCCGAGCGAGAGCAGCATGCCGAGCGGCAGGTTGCGGTCCGGGTCCTTCACCTCCTCGGCGATCGCCGCGATCTTGGTGACCCCCGCGTACGAGACGAAGACGAAGCCGGCGCATCCGATGAAGCCGCCGGCGCCCTCGGTGAAGAAGGGGGACATGCGGTCGCCGTCGAAGCTCGGGGCGCCGAGGGCGACGAGGGTGGTCAACCCAGCGACCGCGAGGATGACCACCACCACCTGGAAGGTGCTGACCTTGCGGACGCCGAGCACGTTCAGCGTCACGACCGCGCAGAGCAGGACCAGGGCGGTGGGCTTCAGCGGGAGGTCGATCAGGACCACGAGGTAGGCGCCGAAGCCGATGAGCGCGAAGGCGCTCTTGAGCATCAACGAGACCCACAAGCCGAGGCCTGCAACGGTGCCGGCCAGCGGGCCGAAGGTGCGGACGATGTAGACGTAGGTGCCGCCCGAGGCCGGCATGGCCGTGGCGAGCTCGGCCTTCGAGAGCGCGGCCGGCAGGACGCAGAGCCCCGCCAGCAAGTAGGCCAGCCAGATGGACGGTCCGGTCTTCGCAGCAGCGAGCCCGGGCAAGACGAAGATGCCGCTGCCGAGCATCGCGCTCAGGCTGATTGCAACCACAGCTGTGAGGCCGATGGACCGCTCGAGCTTCTTCACCGTCCCTCTTACGACCGGAGCGCCGCGCGAGTATGGCGCGAGGGCCGCTCCGACCGCGACAATTCCGCGGCATGGTCGAACTCACAGTGGAAGAGGCGCGCGAGTACCTGGTCGGGCAGTGTGGGCTGCGCGCCGTGGTGCACCCCACGGGCGTGGAGGGCGTGCGGTCGCTTTTGAGGCGGCGCCGCTGCATCCAGCTCGATCCGCTCGACCGCATTGGGACGAACGCGGACCTGGTGGCGTGGGCGCGGCTCGACGGGGTCGGGAAGGGCGACGTGTACCGGCACGCGATGCCGGGGCACGGGTTCGAGCATTTCGCGAAAGAGCGCTGCTTGCTGCCCGCGTCCGCGTTCCCGGCGTATCGCGACCAGGCCGCGCAGACCCCGTGGTGGCGCCTCAGCGAGCGGATGAGGCGCGTCCCGGAGGGGGTGATGGAGGCGGTGCTGGAGCAGGTGGCGGCGGACGGCCCCATGACGGCTGCCGCGCTCGGCGACCACGGGCAGGTCGATCCGCTGGACTGGCACGGATGGAAGAGCACCTCGCGGGCGGCGAAGATGGCGCTCGACGTGCTCTGGACGCGCTGCCAGGTGGTGGTCTGCGGCCGGACCGCATCCGGCGCGAAGCTCTACGACGTCCCACAGCGGGCGCTGCCCGAAGCCGCGCAGGCCGCCGCGCCGGAGGACTTCTTTCGCTGGGGCACGCTCGAGCGCGTGGAGGCGTGCGGGTTGCTCCCGGACGTGACCGGGCCGTGGTGGTCGATGTTCAAGGCAGCGAGACCCCGGGTGGACGGGTGGGTCGCCGAAGGTCTGGTGGAGCGCGTCACCGTGCAGGGGTCGCGTCGCTCCTACTTCGCGCCGCTGGGCTTCCGCGACCGCGTGTTCCCCGACGACGACGGTCGGATGCGCATCCTGGGCCCGCTCGATCCGCTGCTGTGGTCACGGCCGCTGGTCCAGCACCTCTTCGGGTTCGAGTACCTGTGGGAGGTCTACAAGCCGGCGGCGAAGCGGCGCTGGGGCTACTACGTGTGCCCCCTGCTGCATCGCGGACAGCTCGTCGGCCGCTTCGAGGGCCGCGTCCACGGGGGCGAGGTGGTCGTGGAGCGGCTCTGGAAAGAGGACGGAATCGTCTTTGACGACGCGGCGTTTCAGGCAGCCCTGGCGCGACACGCACGCTGTGCCTTACCAACGGAGTCGTGAAAACACGCGACCTCCTGACGATGACGATGTGCTTGGCGTTCGCGCTGGGGTGTGACGACGACGGCGAGGGCGTCGATTGCCGGGAGAGCCCGTGCGTCGATGGCTTCTTCTGCGACCGCGTCGAGCCGGAGAAGTTCCGGTGTCGAGTCAGGCCCGACGCCGGGCCGGTGCTGCACATCGACCCACGAGACAAGGTGGTCTTCCCGAAGACCGCCCCGGGCATGTTCGACACCCGCGCGGTGCAGATGCGTCAGGCGGGAAGCCAACCGGTGACCGTCGATCGAATCTACGTCTTCGAAGCTGAGCAGTGTGACCGCGTGAGCGCGGGCGTTGCGCTCCACGAGCCGCTCCCGCCGGCCATCGCAGACGCGTGCGACTTCGTCATCGACGCGCGCCCACCTGAGCTGCCGCTCACATTGGAGGGCGGCGACTTCCGCAATCTGTCCATTCGCTTCAAGCCGCGAGCCGCCGCAGTGCAACCAACGTGGTTGGTCTTCGAGAGCGACGACGCGAACCAGCCGAAGTTCAGCCTCCCGCTCGAGGTGGCGCCGGACGTGCCCATGCTCCACGTCGACCCGATCCTCGTGGCGTTCACACCCCGGCGCGAGGAGCAGGCGGCCACGATCACGCTTTCGAGCTTCGGCGACGCGCCCGTGACCGTCGACCGGGTATGGATGGAGCTGGAGACCGCTCCTTACGTTGACCCCGACACGAACGAAGAGGTCGCTGAGATCACCGTTGTATGGCCCGAGACACCCGTCACGATGGCGAAGGGCGAGTCGGTCACGGCGTCGGTCAGCTACGACCCGCAGGATGCGATGCCCGACGAGGCGACGCTCTTCGTCTCGTCAGACGACCCGGACCGAAGAGCGCCAACACGCATCATCGTCACGTCGCTGTCGGTCGACGCCCAGCTACTCGCAAGTCCGCAACCGTTGATGTTCCAGGGCCCGAGCCAGGCACTGCTTCGGCTGCGAAACCCCGACCTGCCGGAGCTCGCGCTTCTCGAGGTGCGCGCCGAGCCAGCGGGCGTGTTCATGCCGCGCCCGGGCCCGGAGTTCGACCACCTGAAGAGTCTCGAGTCACACGACCTGTTGATCGAGTACGTGCCGAGCGGGGCGGCGATGGATCGGGGCACGGTCTACGTGCTGACGAACGCGCGCAACGCCGATGAAAACGGCGAGGTGGCATTCGAGCTGGTGGGGGATCCGACGCCGCCATCCGAAGAGTAGCGGCGGTCGGAGGGGCTCACATCTTGACGAGCGCCGTCTGCAGCTTCGTGAGGGCCTCGGTGGCCTTCCCGGGGATGCTGCCGATCTTGCCCTTGATGCCTTCGATCTTCTTCTCGACGTCGCCCTGAAGCGCCTTGGCGCCGGCGGACTGGGCCTTGGCGGCCTCCTTGTCAGCCTTCGAGGCGAGGGGGTTGGCCGTGACGATGCTGGACTCAGCGGCGACGGCGCTCACGAGCGCGGGGACCTGGGCGGTCTTCTCGGCGATCATCGCGGTCAGCGCCATCGTCTTGTCGGGCGTGGCGGCGATGTCAGCCTGGAACTGCTTGATCGACGCGACGAAGGCGTCCATCTCGGCCTTGGCCGTGTCGGGCACGCTGGGGACCTCGACAGCGGGGTCGCCGTTGAGGAGCTTGGCGACCATCGCGTTGAAGGCCGGGACCTCGATGTTGGCCTTGGCGGGGAGCTCGCCGACCTGCTTGACCAGCGCGTCGACCGAGTCGAGGGGCGCCATCAGCTTGTCGACCTCAGCCTGGAGCTGGTCGGGGATCTCCTTGAGCGTGTCGTAGCTGCTCTTGGAGTCACTGCCGCCGCCGCCGCCGGCGGCGCCGCCGCAGCCGTAGAGGCCAGTGCCGGTAAACACGAAGCAGAGGGTCACAGCGAGAATACGAAACATGAGCTCTTCCCTTACGTACGGGTGGTTTGTGGCCGGGAACCTATGCCTGCGGCTTGGCCCCGTCAACTCCATTGCGGAGGTGATCCGTCACACGACGTATGGGATCAGGGCCCGGCGCGCCTCCGGATAGTCGTCGAAGGTCTCGATATACCAGCGGTGATGGGTGAACGCGCGGGGTGCAAGATTGGCGGCTGTGTAGACCGCGAACGCGAGCCCGGCGAGGGACCAGGTGGCGATGGCCCAGCCGATCCACTCGACGATCTCGCCGAAGTAGTTGGGGCACGAGATCCAGCGGTAGAAGCCGCCCTTGGGGACTTTGTAGCCGGTCTCGCCGGGCTTGCGCAGGTTGATGAGCACGGTGTCGGCGTGCACGTTGATCGCCCATCCGGCGAGGAAGAGCGCGGCCCCTACGAGGAAGCGCGGGTCGCTCAGCCAGCTCGCGTGGTAGCTGCCGAGGTGCGAGATCCACAGCGCGTTGATCCAGGCGTTGATGGTGGTGAAGACAAAAGCCAACAGCGCGATGAGGGCCGGCATCTCCTTGCCTTTGGAGCGGAGGCGGAATGGGAAGATGCAGGTGCGGTGGAAGTAGTGCAGCTGCCACAGCGCGAGGAAGACGAGCGGCACCACCTCGGCGCGATGGTCCCCTCCCCAAAAAACGGCGGCGAAGACGAGCACCGACGGGCTCTCCATCACGACCCACCCGATGCGGCTCGGGATCATCGGGCCCCAGCCGCCGCGCGCATGGCGACCGTACGGGGCGCTGATGAGAAGCAGCGCGGTGAACGTAATGGCGGCGACCACGAAGAGCGCCCACACCACCTGGGTGTGGAACGCGGCGTCGTAGAGCAAACCTACGTCTCCAGCCCGGGATTGAATCGGCGGTCAGCCATCAGCTTTCAGCCGTCAGCCACGCAGCTGAAAGCTGAACGCTGAGGGCTGAGAGCCCGCGACAGGAACAGCCTCGGCTCAAGCTACGTCTCCAGCCCGGTCGAGCAGGCGACGCCGGTCCCGCCGAGGCCGCAATAGCCCGTCAGGTTCTTGGCCAGGTATTGCTGGTGATAGCCCTCGGCGAAGTAGAACGCTGGCGCCGCGAGGATCTCCGTGGTGATCGCGCGCTCGTGCCCTGCGGCGCGCAGCGCCTCGCCATAGTCGTCACGCGAGACCTCCGCCTTCGCCAGCTGGACCTCGCCGTAGCAGTAGATCCCGCTTCGGTATTGGGTGCCGACGTCGTTGCCCTGACGGTTGCCCTGGGTCGGGTCGTGCCTCTCCCAGAAGACGCGCAACAAGGCCTCGTACGACGTCTGCGCCGGGTCGAAGACCACGCGGACCACCTCGTTGTGGCCGGTCCACCCGCTGCACACCTCGCGGTAGGTCGGGGCCTTCGTCGTTCCGCCGGCGTATCCGACCGCCGTGCTGTAAACGCCGTCCGTCTTCCAGAAGCGCCGTTCGGCGCCCCAGAAGCAGCCGAGCCCGAACATCGCCAGCTCCGTTCCGTCGGGGAACGGGGGCTTCAACCGCGCACCTGACACGAAGTGGTGCTCCGGTCCGTCCATCGTGCATCTCCGTTTAGCCGAGCAAAGGTCGCATACTCGGGACGTTGAGCGCGCCCCGACCCTTCGTCTTCGGCAACGATCGTACGCTGCCGCATCACGACCCCGACGCCGGCATCGCTTTCGGGAAAGCCGGCATGCGCGGCATCTACCAGGTCGGCGTGGTCCACGCATTCGTGCTCTCGGGCTACTACCCGACGACGGTCGCCGGCACCTCGTCGGGCGCCCTCGCAGGCACGGTGCTGGCGGTGGCGGCGGAGAAGGACGACACCGCCGAGGCCATGCGCGTCGTCTCCGACTTCGCCGCCGGCTGGCTGGAGAACCCGGGGCAGCAGGTGCTCGACCGCCTGCTCGACCGAGACGGCGGGCCGCGCCGCCTCGCACGCGACATCATCGACTCGCGGATGAAGCTCGGGAAGGTCATCGAGCTCGGCGGGCGGGTCCTGCGCGACGAAGGCACGCACTTCGCGATGGTTCGCTTGGGCCTGTCGCTGCCCTTTCGCCGCCTCAGCGTGTGGCGCGCAGCAGCCTCGGTCGCGGCGGCCGCGGTGAAGGGGCTGTTCTGCGGCGACCTCCGGCTGCGCCTCACGCAGGCGATGCTCAACGCGTACGGGATGCGGCATGGGCTGGTCGACGCCTCGATGGTCGAGCTGGGTTTCGAGGACGCCGTCGCGACCCACGCGCCACGGCACATGGGCGACTTCACCCGAACGCAGCTCATCTTCCAGGCCACCGACGTCAGCGGGCGGGATGGAAGGGTGGTGGAGCTGCGCGGTCCGGAAGCGCTGCTCGAGCCCGCGCTGCGGGCCGCCTGGGCGATCCCGCCGCTGTTTCGGCCGGTGGCCGCGGGCGCCGTCTTCCCAGGTCGGGAGGGCGTCTTCGTGGACGCGGCCGGGGTCGAGAAGGCGCCGCTACTGCCCATTCTGCGCCGATGGCGCCGCGCGGACGACGCGTTGAAGCGGCGGCGGCGGCTCTTCGCCGTCTACACCAACCCCGTCGGATCCAAGCCCGAGGGTGGGCGTCTGGCCGAGGGCTTCGTGGGCCCCGCGCTGCGGGCGCTCCAGCTCTCGGGCCAGCGCGACCTGGAGTTCAACGCCAAGCTCGTGCGGCTCATCACGTCGATGCTCGACGCGCTCCCAGAGGACACGCCCTGGCCCACCACCGACGACGGCACGCCGTTCGTCCCGATCGACACGACCGGCGTGGCGCCACACGACTTCCTCCCACTGAGCGCGATGGGCGTCGCGCGACCGAACGCGCTGAAGTCGGCGTTGAGCGCAGGCTGCCGAGCGGGGCTGGTGGCGCTGCACAGCGATCGTTTGCGCGCGCTCCGGGGCACGCACGAGGAGGGCGTGCAATGCAGCCAGCTGCTCAAACGGCTCGAGGACGACTTCCCAAACGCGCCGGACGGGCTCTTCCGACCCGACCGGCAGATCTGCGCGGCCTGCTCGAAGGCGCTGTTCACCGTCGAGGAGCGCCGGGAGATCCCGGACCAGAGCCCGGGCGGGACCTTCGAGCCCTTCACCGAGGAGGAGCGGCGCGACCCCGAGGCCGGTCTCACGGTCGCGGTCGCCTCGGGCGGCATCTTCAAGGGCGTCTTCCAGGCGGGTGTCATCGCCGCGCTGGTCGACTACGACGTCCGCCCGCAGCTCTACGCGAGCGCCTCGGTCGGGACGATCTTCTCGTACTTCCTCGACGCGAGCCTCGGCAGCCCCGAGGCGTACGACGAGGTGCTCGACCTGATGCGCACGCTGCCCGACTGGATCGACGCGGACGCCCGAGGCCCACGGGTGGACCTGCTGTACCGCACGCTCCACGACCGCTGGCGGGTCAGCGAGCTGAGGGAGCTGCGACCTCGGGCGTTGATCGAAGCGCTGGCCGAGGAAGCGCCTCCCCTGGAGGTCGAGGCGGCGCTGCGCGCGCTCCTGTTCACCCCGATGCGCGACCGGATCACCGGCGAAGTGCGCGAGAACCTGCCCGATCCGCCGAGCTGGAGGCAGCTCCGGGAAGGGGCGTTGGCGTTCGCCCAGCTGCGCTTCGAGGAGGCGCTCGACCTGCTGGACACGCTGGCGGCGCACCTCGACTTCTTCGATGGCGAGGGGGACGACCGCGGCGAGGCGGTCGGGCTCGACAATGTGGAGGCCGCCCTCGACTCGCTGGTGTTCGGGGGCCTGTGGCCTGCGCCGACGCTCGGTGAATGGGCGACGCGGCGGAAGACCCGCTTCCTGTTCACCGTGACCAACCACACCGGGGGCCACCTCGAGCACTTCGGCAGCGTCGGCGCGAGCGGGGAGGAGAAGGCGGTGCTGGCGCTCGAGGCATGCCTGGCGGCGTCGTCCTTCCCGATCGCGTTCCGCCGGCGACCCGAGAGTGAGGTGGTGCGGGACAGCACCAACGACCGCCCGCTCTACGCGGATGGCGGCATCCTCAACAACTTCCCGAGCGACTCGGCCTTCGAGTATCTGCGTCGCCTGAGCGTGCTCGAGGACCACGCCTGGCTGGGCGACACGGAGCACCGGGTGCTGCTCCTCGCGCTGCAGGCCGGCCGCATGCCGCCGCGCGGACAGGGGGATCATTGCCTGGTGGCCGCAGCGCGCACCTACGCGTCCGGCGACCGGGAGAAGGTGGACCGGACGGAGTCGTCACAGAAGGCGGTCAACGACATCGCGAAGCTCGCCAATCCCTCGCTCCGCAAGGCCGGACGAGAGCAGGGCATCCGCGCGTCCTTCGCGCGCATCGAGCCCGCCTACGAGGTGTATCGGCACCCGTTCGCCTTCAAGTCGTACCTCGGCTTCGATCCGGAGAAGCAGCTCGAGATGATCGCCGCCGGCTGCCGTCGTGCCCGCGTGGCCCTCGAAGCCGGGCTCGGCCGCGACATCGACCGTCCCGTGCGTCGCCGGTGCCGGAAGTCAGGCGACGCGTGCGTCCTCCCGACCGAGCGCCCGTGCCCTTTCGCGACCTCGAAGGCGCACTCCGGCGTCCAGGACGCCTGCTACGCAACGGCCTGGAAGGACCATCGCGGCAGATAGGGTGATAACGTCCGCCGGTGCGAGCCCTGCTGATCGCCGCGCTGATGTGCGCCACACCCGCCGTCGCGGCGACCGCCCAGGAGAAGGCGCGCAGCGAATACGACGCCGGTGTCGAGGCGTTCCGCGCCAAAGACTTCGAGACCGCGCTCGAGCATTTCGAGCGCGCCTACAAGCTCGATCCGTCTCCGATCCTCATCTACAACCTCGCCCGCGCTCACGAGGAGACCGGCCACGCCGGCTTGGCGATTGAGCACTTCCAGCTCTATCTGGACCGCTCCCCCGAGGCGAGCGACCGCGCTGATATCGAACGACGTGTGCGGGTGATGCGCGCGATCCTGGAGCGCGAACAATCGGAGCGCCCGGCGGAGCAGGCGAGCGCGGATGGCGGGGGTGCAGACGGGGCGGGCGCGGACCTCGGGCTGTACGGGTATGTGGGCGTGGGCGTGGGGGTGGCGGGCATCGCCGCGGGCATCGGGTTGGGGATGGCTGCGGGGAGCGCGGAGTCGGAGCATGCGGACGCGAAGACGGGGTCAGAGAAGCAGAGCACCGCAGACGACGCGGAGTCGTACGCGCTGGGGGCGAATGTGGCGTACGTGGTCGGTGGCGTACTGCTGGCGACTGGGGTGACGTTGCTGGTGCTCGACGGGGGTGATGCGCCGGTGGCTTTGACACCGGCGCCGGGTGGTGTGGCGCTCGTGGGGCGCTTCTGACGCTGCGGGCGAGTGGTGTCGATTCGGGCGGGGGTGTCGAGTCACAGGTGGGGCCGTGGGCCTGGGCTCCATGGTTTGAACGGTCATGCGGTCGGGGGGCGGACGATCTGGTCG
>PVBE012190885.1_pt1 | contig 12305 bp, 15 predicted proteins | sample 1631181 | NCBI WGS metagenome assembly PVBE01 (sample SAMN08397723, study PRJNA350692) | Marine metagenome, whole genome shotgun sequencing project. | isolation source: water | place: Pacific Ocean | collected 2012-04 | reverse complement strand
TTAGGCCATAACTTGCCTTTTAAACAAATTGTGTTAGTAAATCTTGTATTCCAGGAAATTCCGTGCTCATTCAACATTAATCAATCCATCTAGATTAGAATCAGTTTGTTCTTTATCTTTGGATTTTTTCATCTTGCGTTCTTCTTTTTCTATTTGAAGATTGTTATTAACTGCTAGAAGTTGATTATAAAGTTCTGAATGATTCATTCTTTTTGCTTGGTTAATCTTTATTGTAACATCATTTATTTTAGATTCCAAGTCCTGATCATTCATCCCCTTTGGGTCAAAAGTTGGGTGAAACATTTATTATGCTGGATATTCTAGTATAGGACCAATGTATTTGGTAGTGCCACCATCTACTGAAAATACGTCAAATACAAATGTGCTGACTCTTTCTGGAAAGTCTGAACTAATTGTAGATGAATCGTCGTTTTCATCAACGCCAACAAGGGTTGGAAACTTTGCACCTGTTATTGCTACTGAATGAGTTGAAGTTCCTTTAGTTAGGAACACTCTATGTACTGCATAAGTGTTAGTTGATGCATCATCTTCTGTAGGATAGTTTGTGAATGTTAAAGTTACATTGCCACTTGTAGTAAGTGTTGTAACATTACCATCAGCAAAGCTACAAGCTACTGCACCAGATACTGTACCTTTAGCAACTACTTTTTGTCCCCAATCTTTTAATACCATTTCTGATTGATCGTGGCCATTAAAGTCAGTGTTTGCGTTTGTAACTGCTTGGTTAGTTTGAATAGTTGTAATTTCAGTACCAGCTGTATCTAGCTGTGTTTTAATTTGTGTAAAATTATCTCTAAATCCTTGAGAATCGTTGTCTTGCCCTGCTACAGGATAAGTGACGTCTATATTAGTTGTGGTTATGTTTGTTGCCATTGTCTATTATTTATTATGCAGTTCTCAATAGTTTTCGTTGTTTTGATATATGTGTGATTCTATCTGTAATGCTAGATCTCTGCATCATTACCTGAGTTGATTGCTCTGTTTTCCTATCAAATGTTACAAGATCATTGGTGAATACAGTGCCATCACCATCAAATGTAGTTTCATCACCCGCTCCATCATCAAATTTAGTAGTAAGATTCTTGCCAAAAGTAGTTTTCTTCAGTGTTATTACTATGGCAGATCCGTTTACAGGTGCTGTGTTGAAAGATAATTGCAGTTGTGTTAAATTTACAGAAGATTTGGTATTACTATTATCACACAATGTATCAGTAGAATCAGCAGTTGTGTTTGTCATAAATTCAGTCTGGTATGTAAATGGCTCAGTATTTGTCAAAGTATTAGTTGCATCAGCTGTGTCACCTGCTGATACAGTAGACGAGTCTCCAATCGATAATTCAGTACCAGCGTTTAGGTTTCTAGTAGTTTGTGTCAATGTTGTAACTCCACCAACGGTAACTGTTAAGCTGTTTGATCTTGCAATATCATATGGAATAGCAAAAACTTTAGTAGTGCCATCTCCAGTATGTGTTGACTGGAATGTTGAAGCATCTATAGTTGTTCCAATATTTCTGTCAGAGATCCAACGATCAACTTTGCATACTAAAGATTTAATATTATAAGTTGATTCATTATTAATTTTATACAATATTGTAGCACCTTCTCCAGGCTTTACATATTTGATAGGCAGAGCTAATTTATATCCAGGAACTAATTTGTCATCTTGTGGTGATTTCATCCACTGTGGCAAATATTCAAAATTTTCTACTGTAAGTCCTGATTTGATTTCATTTTGCATTCTTGTAACTGCATTCAGATACAAGTTGTCTGCTATGTTATAAGGTATTGGCAAATGACTGGACGCCAGTATGTGTGTTGAGCCTGCACGTAGATCTACAGTGATTGCTGGAAGATTATTCGCTGTTAATGTGATTTTATTTGGAGCACCTGCTAATGGATCAATCAATTCACAGTACAATACTTCATATAAAACAGTACCATCTTGTGCTTTTGCTTTTGCAAGTTTTATTTCACCTGTATAAAATGTGGCATTGTAGTTGTTGGTTACCATTACATCAGATAAAGCTGATAGATATCCTGAATGCACACCTGCAAGGAATAAAAATTTAGGCTGTAAAGTATTAAAATACAACTCAGTTGGTCTATACACCGACGCAAATGGAAACAAAGCAGTATTAGAAACAAATGCTTTCCAATTGGCTAATGACGTTTGATCAATATATAAGTGCCCATACAAATTTGCTATGGTATCTGTGGTCAGTACTTTTACTTTGATAGCAAAAGTTTGTGTTGCATTTAATGTTCCTGATAATGTTTCAGCTTTTACAGTAAAAGTGTAAGTTGTATCTTCTGATACATCACCACACTCGCCTACAATACCACCATCAGATTGTAATGTAAGTCCAGGAGGCAATGTTCCTGAATGATATTTGTAAATTAAGTTTACACCTGTTCGTGTTGTTGCTCCAATATTAAACAAAGAAACTTTACTTGGAGATATTGTGCCTAGAGTAATAGTTGCCATTATATTATTAACTCCCTATCTACAGTGGTCCAAGTAATAGCACCATAGTTTGCTCCACGAATAGTAATAGCAAATTGTCTTTCAACAAATTGTAAACCAAACAAAGGATTTGTTTTTTCTGCTCTTATAGAAAAGTTATATGTGGTTTCTGCGTCTACAGTATAAGGTACTGTGCCATACAATTCACCTGTAGCATAATCTATAGTCATGCCTGGTGGCAATGAACTTGTTGTGCTATCTAAATTTTGATCTAATACTGAATATGTTATTGTGTTTCCGCCTGATAATCCTAATGCATCATCTGGATCTTTGATATCAATTTTAACAATGTGGTAATTGCTGTGAGTCAGTGTTGCTAATGATCCAGAATCCTGTACAAAGTATAATCCACGTGCATCGCTGGCATCTGCTGTAATGGCAGTTGCATCTGCAAGAACTTTGGTAGTGTCTGCTTTATCAGTGGATCTACCTCTAACATCTAAGCTGAAAATTCTATCTGAATGAGCCACGCCATCTGAAACTCTTATAGTAAATTGCCATAGCCTATCTATTGATCCTGATCTTATTACTAGGTCAAATGGTTGTGATTCATCAAAAGCTGTAGCATCCCATCCAGTGTTAGTTGAATCATATGATGCTAATTCAATCGGGTCAATAACTCCTGTTAGTCTACCTGTTTCTGCATTAAGTTCTAATGCTGGAGGAAGTGATCCTTCTATAACTTTGTAAAATTTGATGTTATCATCAGCATCAGTTGCCACTAATTGTTTGTCTACATATAATCCATCTTGAACTATGCCTAAAGATCCTGCATCAGTGCCCCATACTGGAGCATCTGCACCATTAACAAACAATGTAAATGTTCTATCAACACTGTCGGTCCCGTCGGTTACTCTTACAACAAATTTCTTTTCTGTACGTTTTGATACTTCATCTGGGGTTCCACTGATCACGCCAGCAGTAGATAATACTAGTCCACTAGGTAGTGCGCCAGCCACAACACTAAAAGTCAGAATATCGTCATCTGAATCGACTGCAGTCAGTGTATTGCTGTAAGCAACGCCTTCGTCTATTTCAGCGATGACGCCAGCAGATGATGTCCAGATTGGTATTGCCATTTACAATATTTATTGGTATGCTGTTTTGTAGATTAATGAGTATACTTGTATTTTTTACCACTAGAGCCTATTGTGAGTGAATTATTGGTGATTTTTGCCACATTACCAGCATCTACGTGGATACGAAATTCACTAGGGTCTAATGTTCCTTCTTCTTTTGCTACCAATGTTAGCACTTCAGTAATTTTGCCAATTGATACTTTAAAACGTTTAGTAGCTCTTTGAGATATAATTTTAGCATTGGCACCATTTTGCTCAGGACCTATGCTTAAACGGTAGGATGCTATTTGCAGATTAGCGAAATGTTTTTTATGAAGACGACCCACACAGTTAGAATCCAATGAGTCTTTTGATGTTTGTGAAATATCCACCTTTTTTCTTTTGTATTTCCTCATACATCATCAATTCTTTCCAGAGTCTCTCTCGCCATCCCCAACTTTGACCGCATTTGGGACACAAAATCACTTTGTCCTCACAACCAAATGTCATTGTGATTCCTTCATGTTCTATGCCTTTTGGTCCAGGACCATAACAAGTTACAGCATCAGCCCATTTTTGACCTGTTTCTTCTCTTTGGTCAAAGCCTTCGATACCATCTGTACCGCCTTTAGAAACAAAGTTCATATCATTAAAACTAATTTTATGGATTGCCATATAAAATACTTATTTCATAAAAAAACAGCGCCTAAAAAATAGGCACTGTTTAATATTAATATAATAGTTAATCGGTCTACGTGAAACAAGTAGCTAATGATCCGTCTGATGATAAAAAACCATCTACGTACCAAATAGCCGCCGTAATTGCCGTACAGTTTACGTATGAACCAAGTTTACCACCTTTGGTAGATCCATCCATAACAATTTGGTGGTCCGCCGCCGCTGGTTGGTCAAATGCCACTGTTGCAACGTTTTCGTTCATGATTGTTAATGAACCTAAGTCAGTGAAATCGTTTGAAATCAATTGACCTTGCATAGTATCGGCATCACTTGCACCTGTAATAGTGAAAGCGTTTGATGTGATAGTAGTTGCAACGTGAACTGAGTATGTAAGACCTGCTTCAGCCGCCGGTAAAGTAATTGTGATACCGTCTGCTTTTGAGCCTGTACATATTGAACCTGACTGCTGAACTGTTAAAGTTGTGTCAGATGTTGCCGCTACTACGTTTCTCATGTAGTGTAACACTAGAGGTACACCACCAGCTGTTGAACCATCTGAAATAAAGAACTGATTCGATGAATCATCAAAGAATAAATCTCCGTCTTGTCCAGTATGACTCGCACGAGCTTGTGTTATGACCTTTCCGTGTATTTTTCGTGTTGCCATTTTGTTTTCTCCTTATAAGAAGTCCAATGTAGGTTCTAGCTACTACGCGGTTCTCGAAAACCGCATAAGTCTTTAGCATGGCGCTAAAGCTCTATCAGACGTAGTATTTAATACTACGCCTGATTTTTATATGTGTTAAGTTAAGTTATTATACGTTTAAGTATGAGTCTAAGTTCCAAGCACCGTTGGCAAAAACACATGTTGCAAGTGTTCTTTTACCTACAGTTGAATCGCCTGTTTCTGATGAACTATTAATAAATGGTTGCCAAGCATATGTTGCCAGGATATCACCATCTCTAGGATCTCTAACTTGTGCAATAGTAACAGTGGTTGCCGCCGTACCTGCCGCAGTTGAATCGCCACCTGCAATAACAAAGTGCATAATTTGTCCTTCTGACCCTGCCGCTAATGTGTAATCAGTTTCAGCACCAGTAAGGGCATGTATTGTTGTTGTTAATGACAATGCAGTAGCTGATGTACCTAAGTTGTCTGTGACAGTAAATGTTGATGCTCCATCTACATCTAGTGCACCATTTACAGTAGTCGCGCCATTAATCTGAACTGCATCTTGCACCACTAGTGTAGTTGAATCTGCCGATGAAATGTTTCCATTGATTCTAACGTTATCATTGAACACAACACCAACTGAATCATCTGAAGAAATTTCATTAACAATTAAACCGTTAGCAATGTTAACAATATCATTCATTACGATTTCAGTTGAGTCACCATTTGAAATAGGACCGTTAAGTTGAATTCCACCAGTTCCTTGTGGTTGTAATATAATGTTACCGTTAGTTGTTCTGTTGTTAATTGAAACATCATTGGTGTTAGCGTCTGTTATCTCACCATTTGTGCTGAGTTTTACACCACCATCACCAACGTGACTAATATTTGTTTGTATTCCGTAAGCCGCGCCTATGAATGCTTTAATATTACCAGTGCATGTAACATCATTAGCTGTAAGATTGTTAGCATTTATGTCACCTTCAACTAGTAATGCACTTGAAGTTGAGTCATTGTTGTCAATAGTTACACCACCTCTAATTTGTATAGAGTCATTAAGTGTAATTTGTCCTTCATCTAATGCTTGTAGTGTGTCTACTTTTGCCGTAGTTGCATCAACGTTAGCAACGATAGTTGCTGTTGCTGTATCAGTCACTGAAGTTACTGTTGCCGCTGAAGCTGATGTAACTGCTTTAAATTTATCTTCACCTTCGTTCCAATAAAATACAGCATTGTTACCAGCACCACCTCTTTGCACGTAGATACCTGCGTCAACGTCAGCACCAGAGGAGTTTCTATTAAGTTCTATTAATGCGTCTTCTACTTGAAATGATGTTGCGTTTACTTGTGTTGTTGAGCCTTTTACTTCTAGGTTCGAGTTGATTACAACTGATCCTGTGCCGTTAGGTGTAATGTTAATGTTTTCGTTGGTTACATCTGAAATTAATGCATTGCCTGAAAGTTGTAAACTAGATAGTGATGTTCCGCCTAGTTCTGTATAAATTTCTGTAAAGTTGTCGTTGATTTTATCAAACGCCGTTCTTAGTGGATCACCAGTACCATCGTTGGCCGCTGATCCTATGTTAATCGATTGGTATGCCATTGTTATATTCTCCTCTGGTATGTTTATTTATAAATAATTCTATAAACCAAACGTAAAATGTTTATTAAAGAAACACATACTATACACTTGCATCAAAGAGAAAGTAAGCATGGCAAGTTACACAACTTTAGGCGTAAACGTTCTGCCTATCATTTCAAGTGTGATTCATGTGCAAAAGAGTTTGTGCGTGACAAAAGCAAAGTGTCCCCTACTAGAGCATCAAACAATGTTCATCATGTGTGTTCCACATGTGATCCATATAAATTTGCACAAAAAATTGGTGTGAAAATGCGTAAAGTTTGGCAAATGGATGCTTCTAGTACAGAAATTAAGCTATAAATTAGGCTTGAGTAAAGAAGTCTAAGTTCCAGGCATTGTTGGCAAATATACAAGTAGCCATTGTTCTTTGTGGAACAGTTGAGTCACCTAGGTCAGTTGTACCAGCAATAAATGGTCTCCATACGTAAGTGGCTAACCTTTCTCCGTCTCTTGGATTTCTTACTTGTGATACTGTGATTTCAGTAAGTGCAATTTCATTTGCAGTTGAAGTTCCACCTGCAACAACAAAGTGCATAATTTGTCCTTCAGTTCCAGCCGCCAATGTGTAGTCTGTTTCACCACCTGCTAACGAGTGTATAGTTTTAGTTAATGCTAAAGCAGTAGTTGATGTTGCTAAATCATCTTGTACACCATATACAGTTGCCGCATTGTGTGTTACAGTGCCTGATGCTGTAATTGCCACTGCTGTGGTAGTTCCTGTAACAGTCGCCGCACCATCAACAGTTAAAGCACCATTTACTTCTAATCCATCTTGTATGGTTAATGCTGTTGAATCAACAGCACTTAATATTCCGTTGATTTGTAAACTATCATTAATAACAACTGCACTAGAATCATCTGATTTAATTGAATTAGTTGAAAGCTCTCCAGTGACTACTAAATCAGCAGTTGTGGTATCACCACCTGCAACAGTAAGTGCACCATTAACATCAAGTCCATCTTGCACAACAAGAGCAGTTGAATCAACAGCTGATATGTTGCCATTTATTCTTAGTTCGTCATTGATAACAACACCAGTTGAATCATCTGATTTAATTGAATTAGTTGAAAGCTCTCCAGTGACTACTAAATCAGCAGTTGTGGTATCACCACCTGCAACGGTTAATGAACCGTTTACTTCTAATCCGTCTTGTACAGTTAAAGCGGTTGAATCAACAGCACTCAATATTCCGTTGATTTGTAAATTATCATTAATTACAACTGCTCCTGAGTCAGCTGAATTAATGTCATTTACGTCTAGGCTACCATCAACAGTTAAATTGCTTGAAATACTAACATTATCATTTATTCTTATTTCAGATGAATCTCTTGATGACATTGTGTTAGCTTGTAAATCACCACCAACATCTAAACTGCCTGAGATACCAAGAGCATCATCTATTAATACTTCACTAGAGTCTGTGGATGAAATTGTGTTTGTGTCTATAGTGTCAGCACTTAATGTACCTGATACGTTTAACCCTTCAGTAACTTGTATAGCACTTGATGAGCTTGATGAAATAACATCTGTGTCTAAATTATTAATTTGTATTGCAGAGGAATCAGCACCTGTAATTTCATCAACTTCTAATGTGCCAGTAACTTTTGCCCCAGTTGTTGTGACTCTAAGTCTTTCTGTTACAACACCACTAAAGAAAGAACTTAAAATTATTTCGTTTGTTGTGCCACTGGTTCCATCAAATTTAATACTGCCTCCTTCAGTTCCGCCATCGCCTAAAAAACTTATTCCAGGAACATTTGCGTTGTCTGTTCTTTGAATTTGAATAATTGGTGTAGCAGAAAGTAAATGTATATTACTGGTTGTTTGAACAGTTCCTGTACCATTGGCAGATAATACTAGATTATCGTTAGATCTTAATGTTGTAATTTCGTTCTCATTCATGCTGATGGTAGCATCACTCAACGTTGAATCATTGTCACTCATAATGTTGAAAGTGCCTGTGACACTGGCTCCACTACGTGTGACTCTGAATCTTTCCTCCAAACTTCCATCTTGTACTTTGAAAATTAGTTCTTTGCTGATACCGTTAGTACCATCCATGTATATCTGTGCTCTTACGTTACCGCCTGCTTGTTGAAAATCAATACCAGGTGTGCCTGTGTCGGCAGTTCTTTGAAGTGTTATGACTGCATTGGCTTGTTTGATGTGTAATGAAGTGTCAGGTGAACTAACATCTCCTATACCAACTTGACCACCACATTTTAATAATATGTCACCTGTTCCACCAGGTTCAATAGTAATGTCTCTACTGCCGGTGCTAGTTATGTCACCGTGAATATTTAAATTGCCAATTAATTCTATTCCGCCGGCTACATTTACAACTGATGAATCTGCAGGTCTTATTGTGCCCCCAATGTGTAAGTCATCATTTAAAGTAACACCTGTGGAATCACTTGCTGAAATAACACTGGTGTCTATATTTTGTATTTGTACTGCACTTGAATCATTGCCTACAATTTCGTCTACTTGTAGTGTTCCAGAAATGTTTGTGTTGTCTTCTATGTTTAAAAATGTTGAACCTTCTGCTTTAAGTGTTCCAGTTATTAATAAGTTGTCATTAATTGTTACGCCTGTTGAGTCGCCAGATGAAATATTAGTAACATCAATTGTTGCGGCATAGAGTGTACCTGATACATTTAAGCCTTCAGTTACTTGGATTGCTGTTGATGAGCTGTTTGTTAAAACATCAACATCTAAACTTGGAATTTGTACGTATGATGAATCTTCTGGGGCAATGTTGTTAGTAATAAGTCCGCCAGTAACTCTTAACGTATCTTGTACGTCAATCATCGATGAATTATTTGATTTGATTACATTGTCTACTATTAAATCAGCTTCTACTACAACCTGTCCTGTTCCATTTGGTGTTAGTGTGATTGAACCATTTGTTACTTCTGTGGAAATTTGACTTACATTTATTGATGTGTTAGCTGAATCAGTACCAAAAACTGCATTGTACAGTTCTTCTGTATTGTCGTTGACTTTATCCATTGCGACACGAAGTGTATCTCCTGTGCCGGTATTGATTCCTGTACCTAAGTTAACTGTTTGTCGTGCCATTGATATGCTTATTTATAGTGCTTCGTATCTATGCACTGAAGGAAGTTCCACATCCGCATGATGATTTTGCGTTGGGATTTTCATATATAAAGTGCGATCCAAACGGATCAGTTTTGTAGTCAACCTTTGTGCCTAATAAAAACAGTTCGCATCGTTGATCTACAAGCATTTTAACAGGGCCAAAGCTGAATTCGTTATCTTCTTCAGATTTTTCATCAGCTACTTCCATCACGTAGTTAAATCCAGCACAACCACCACCTTCTACACCAAATCTGATGTATGGTTTATTGTTGTCTTCGCAAACTTCTTTTAGTTTTGCTATTGCTGGTACTGTTACTGTAATCATACTAATATTTACATGCCTAAAGCTAGTAGGCCGTCCTCCGAGACATATTCTTTAGTCCACGGTGGCTCAAATGTTAAATTTACTCTCACTTTGTCATGGCCTGCTCTATTAACAGCCTGTTCAACCCATTCTGGCATTTGCCCTGCCACAGGACAATTTGGGGCGGTAAGTGTCATTACTATATCAACAGAATCGTCTTCGTTTAGTTCGATATTGTAAATCAATCCTAGTTCAAATATGTCTAATGGTATTTCTGGGTCGTATACCTTATGCAGTTCACTGACTATGTGAGGATACTTTTGTTCGAAATACTCTCTATCTATCATTTACTATGCTTCTAGTAATCTAGATTCTATAAATTTATAGTTGATCAAGTCGTTGATAAATGTTTCTAAAAACTTTTTACGATCATTTCTATAATCTATATAATATGTGTGTTCCCATACATCACATGACATCAACACATCAACTTGTTCGCCTACTGGATTATCACCATTAGCATAAGTTTTAATTGCTAGTTTGCCATTTTCTGAAATAAGATACACAAAGCCAGATCCAAACCTTTTGATTCCTGCTTCTACGAATTTTGCTTTGAATTCGTCGATTGATCCAAATGCCTCATTTATTTTGTTTACAACTTTTTCAGATGGCTCTTCATAGTTGTCAGTCATGCTTTGCCAAAAGATTATGTGGTTAAAATTTTGTCCTGCATTGTTAAACACTGCATCATCATTATCACGAGACGCCACAATGATTTCTTTCAAACTCATGGTTTCGTATTCAGATCCTTTGATCAATTTGTTTAACGTGTCTACATATGTTTTATGATGTTTGCCATAATGGAAATCTAATGTTTCTCTACTCATGAATGGTTCCAAATCTTTGCGATCATATGGAAGATCCATAAGAGTGAATTTGTCACCCATTATTTTTACATCATCTGCTACTGCTTCTACTTTCATTTTAGTCTCCTTGTTTTGTAAAAGAAAAAAAAGATAATTTTTTATTCTGTTTTTTCCATCTTGTGTTTCTTGTTGCAGGTTCTTCAGCTGTATTTAAAAACTTTACTTTGTATCCTTTATTGACAAGCAGTCCTTTTAAATAACCATCTAATCCATGCATTGGAATTCCAAACAGTTGATAATCATGTGTGGTGCATTCAGGTATTTTTATAAACGGATTTGTTAAATTAACAACATAATCTTTTATTTCTATATCTTGTAAAGAATCTTTTGGTATAATACCTCTTATTGCTCCATGACTGAAATAGTCTTCAATATGCTTAGTACCGACTTCTTCTTCTTGCTTGTAAAAATTTGACAACTGTTTACTATTAAACTTCCAAATTTTAAGTGTTATTGTTGTTGGTAATAAAGTTGCATAATCTTTCCACTTTAAACAAATTGCTAAATTCATTTTCCTATCCCATGGACTACTCCAGCAATTTTCATTTACTACATAATCATAACCAGACAAGGGATCTCCTAGAATATTGTACTGAATATGTTTAACTTCTGGATACAATCTTTTACCCATTGTAACATATTGCTTTTGTATATCACTATTTGTTACTTCACATCCAAACTGTCTAAGATCATTAGCACATCTACCAACGCCGCCTGCAAGGCAAAGTACTTTTTTGCCTTTTAGATCCAATTGCTTAGATTCTATCTCCTGTCTGATGTCAGACGTCTGTGCATTTTTACGAGCAGTGACCCCCCAATTAAATGTGGAATCTGACCACCCGCCTAGTGGTTCTTTATTAATGCATTCAAGATACAGTGACTACTTCCTTTTAGCTTTTTTCTTAGTAGCTTTTTTAGTTGTAGTTTTTTTCTTAGCTGTTTTCTTAGCTGTTTTCTTAGCCGCTTTTTTAACTGTTTTTTTAGCGGGTTTAGTTTCAGGTCCAGCATTTTCGCCTTTACCCCAATTTTCCCATAGTTTTGATAAAAATCCCATGTTATTCTCCTTTGTTTTATTTTATTATAATATTTACATAGCACAATGTCAAGCTGTTTCCATTACCAAATTGGCGGTAAATATTGTTATATGAAACTAACAGGAATTTTAGGAACGATAGCTTTAGTTTTGCCTTTGCTGGGTGCGGCATACGGAGGTATTACCTATATCAACAAATTACAAAACACCCTGGCTAAAAATACCGAAGTCTTACAAAATCTACAAAACGAAATGGGCAATGCTTTTGCAGAACTTAAAGATGTTGAGATGGATGTCAAAGGACACATTGAAAACGAAATCGACAAGTTAGAAATGTCTGTCA
>PVBE011528505.1_pt1 | contig 12305 bp, 13 predicted proteins | sample 1631181 | NCBI WGS metagenome assembly PVBE01 (sample SAMN08397723, study PRJNA350692) | Marine metagenome, whole genome shotgun sequencing project. | isolation source: water | place: Pacific Ocean | collected 2012-04 | reverse complement strand
CGTCCAAGGTGTGACTTGGACAGGTGTTTTGAACTCTCGCCGCGTCGCTCTGGGTTTGAAGGTGGATTGGGCATATGCGCCCGGAGAGGTTAAGGTCTTGACGTCAAGCGACGGCGCTAATTTTGAGGAGGCTAGGTGTTGGCAGTCCAGCACGCGCGCGGAAGTTGCATTCGAGGAGTCTTTTATGTTTGATGCTCCGAGGAGTGTTAAAGCAGTGTCAATCGTGATGAGGGGCCCGCAGTCTTGGGGCTATTTTGGCATCAACTCTGCAGCCCTTGTTGCAGAGCCGGGCCCATTTATGTTAGTGAGGTGCGGCTTCGTAGCTTTCTCGTTTTGCGGCGCGGTTGCTTTAAGTAAGTTTGATTCTGCATCCAAGTGGCATCACCTCGCTGGGCGGCGAACAGTGCTTAGTGGCCGGCGGGTCTGGCATGAACCTTGAACCATGTTTGGAAGCTGTTGCGGCGGGTGATGGCAGAGAGGTGATGCAATTCGATGGGGCGCGGCGCTTGATCATATTGTGTGCAGGTGTTTCTTTATGCTCGCTTGCGCTCGGTGGTGCAAGGACGGGCAGATCATTAGCATGGCAGACGGCACTTGCATGGTGCTCATGGATGGTGACACGTAGGCCTTACAGCGCCATGCTTGTCTGCGCGTCATGATGGAGACGCGTTCTTGCAGCTTTGGTGGCGGAACTGTTGCCACGGAAGCGTGCAGCACTTCCTCTGAGTCGGGCGACGGCCGCACGATTTTTGCTATATCCCCTAACGGGCAGTTGAAGATGCCGCGTCTCGGCAATTATTGCTTGACGGTGGCGGGCGAAGGTGCAGCCAGCGCCGACATCGCCCAAGGAGCAGATCTTGCCGCCACATCCACGAGTGCTCAGCACTCTGTCAAGAACATTGCCGATGGGGATGCTCAGTCCTATTGGGCGTCGGCATCTGATCCAGCAGCGCCGGTCGACGTGCAGCTTGATTTCGGCGCGGCGAGGCAAATAAAATCGGTCGAGATTGATTGGGAGCATCCGGCTCAGGTGATCGCATGCTCGCGCTTGGCTGGTCACCACCAAGCTCTTGGGGTAGCGGCCCCCAGGCATATGAACTACAAATTGCCAGTGGGGGCCAATGGGCAAGTGTGTACAGCACTTCTGGGAACAATTTGCAAAGAACCCAGTATGTGGGCCCAACCGTGTCGGCCTCCGCCCTGCGGATCCGTATGACGATGGTGGGGTGCTCATACCACGGTCGCGTTGCGCTCAAGCGCGGTCCTTGCGTTTGCTCATCAGCCTCACCCGACACTTGGCAGTAGCAGTGGGCATGCATTGTAAGTCCAGCCCCAACGTCTCGTGCGCTTGCTTTTTGAATGCGCTCGTCGCGCTTGCCCAGGTATGCGATCAAAGGCGTTCGCGTTTTGGCCACTTCGGCCCGGGCCATTGTGCAAGATTGCGTTGAAGCCGAGGACAACACAGATGCAAGAGACAAGTTTTTCATGTCTGTCGCATTGGCCGGTCAAGCGCTGCAGCTACAATGGAGATTGCATCGAGTTTGCTAGGGTTGCCGTGCCAGCATTTGATCCAAGCGCAGCGTCTGCTGCGAAGCAGCACGCTGCGCTCCTTGGGGCTGCCCAGGAACATCTTGGCAGCTTGTTGGCTGAACTATATGTTGCCATGCCATCTCTTGCGGCTTGTGGCTTCAAAGCGTCCTTTGGAAAGCGGCCCCCAGCGACCGCGTCGATGCAGCAGGTTTCGTCGCGCATGGCTGGGGGCGCGCACGAGCAGGATGCAACCTCTGTTGCGGTTGCTGCGGTGACCCGATCTGTGGGTGTAGATACGCAGGCATTGCGCACGCTTGTAACAAGAGCGCGCGAAGCCTTGGCACAAATTGCTCAATGAAGTTGGTGTGCTCTTGCTGGCGCGTCCCAGTGGATGCAGAGTCGCACGGCTTGGCATCGTTGCCGCACGTTTTGTTATGGCTCGGTTTGCCTAGGGCCTCTATCGTTGCGCAGTTGTTGTTGTGGGGTCGCGGCGTGATAGCAAGTAAGAGCCACAGCATCACATAACGTTCTTGACGGCAGTTGGCCATGAGATGGCAAGTTGCAGTTGCCCTCAGCAGTCCGACCTAGATTTGGGGAGCGACGCCCCAAGCACCGGACGAGGGCTCTTCCTCCCGTGAGGAGCTGCATGCAGCTACTACTGTCAAATTCAGGCGCACGCGTTTGGTGCCACATGTGCAATTTGTGCCGATTTTGACGACAGCGTGGTGCTTGTTCCGTTGTTTTGGGCAGTACATGCAGGTATTGGCATGGGCGTTGGCCAGCAGACCTTTGCCTCTTCGTCTGAATGGGCTGCTGAGACGAGAAAGCGCGACGCGCAAACGATTCGCATCTGAACTTGTGTTGGTTTCGTCGGGGCTGCCAAGTTGCCGAGAGTGGGCGGCACTCAATGCCGCCAGCATTTGTTGTGCAGCGGGGGCTCTTCTCATAAGGCCTATGAGGTTGGATGCACGGCGAAATGCAGTCCACGCCGGCAGGTGGGGTGCCAGCCTGCAGGCAGCGCGATGTGCAGCACGCGCTGGCATGGCATTGCGAAGCCTCGCGGCTTCGAGCTACAAGCGGCTTCTTGACCGAGCTTGCGAATAAGAACGTCACGCCATGACAAGCCTTGCGTGCGATGTTCTTTTGGCTTTTGCTTTGCTTGCGGGTGCCCAGTGCAGTGCTGATGTGCGGCTGCTCGATGCAGCCGGTGGTCTTTCGAACGTTGGGTTGCTGCAAGTAAGAACCGATGCGGGTTTTGGGACGGTGTGTGGGGCGAGCGCGGCTGCTGCTGATGCAACCGCTCCGTCCAGACGCGCGCGTGCAGCACAGCTCTGAACGCTGCAGTTGCCCTGCAGGTGTTCTTGCCAAGCCGCGCCGATGCTGGTCAAGGTGATTTGCAGATCGATGGGCTATGCGCACGGCTCTGTGAGCAGCTCCGCTTGTGGTTTTTACGGCGCTGCAGACCTCTGTGGTGCAGCAGGCTCCCCAGTGGCGGGCTCGCTTCTGCAACATTTCAATGGCCACTTCATTGCAACCAGCCCGCGTTTGCAAGGCCATGGCGGATCTAAAATGCTCTGGGTCAGAGTGGAGCGTGGAGGACAAGGGGCTGCATTAGCGCGCCGGGTGCAAAGAAAAGGCTACATCTGGAACTCCCTGGTGACTTAAGACGATTTAATCATGCAGGTTTGTGGGGTCAGGTGGGCAGTGACCCACCACGGCGGCAGGTAATGACAGAAATGCCCAACAGATATGCCCGTAGCTTGCATTCGAGGTTCGTTGCAATTTCTGTTGCCTTTGTGACTCCCGAGGGGCATGCGATCTGGGACGCAGGAAGCCAGAAAGCATCCACGCTCAGGCTGCACACCCATCTGCTTTGAAGTGGCTTCTAGCAGCGGCTTCCAGTTCAGACCAGGCAGCCCCCACTAGGAATGCTCATGGTCTGTGCCAGGTGACGAGTGCGCGGGGCATGAGCAAGACACTATTGTCTATTGCGCGACGTCGGCAAGAGCAGATACATCAGAGGGGGCAGTGCGCCTTATTGCTGCAGACGGGTCGCCAGCCCTTGATGGAAAAGGCCGCCCAGAGATCTTTATGGAGAGTGTGTGGACGCCGGTGTGCAGCAGTGGGGCAAGCTCCGGAGCAGCAGGCGTGCTTTGTAAATCCATGGGCTTCTCAGGCGCAAGTGGGAGTTCCAAGTGCAGTGGTTTGGGTTGTGGTGACGCGGCGCCTGGCCTGGGTGAGTTGGCATGCTCTGGTTCTGAATCTGGGCCTCTCGCTTGCCCTCATGAGGCTGGTGATGATGTCTTCTGCGCTCCTTCGGAGAGTCTTGTGGTCACTTGCGCCGGCGACGGCGAGACTCAGGGAGGCCTGCAAAAGAACCGGCGCCAGAACCGGCCACATAAATGAGCAGATGCAGCAGCTGCCCAAGTGCGGCCTGCACGTTTGACAGCCCTGACGGTTTTATCTTGGATGGCTGTTGGCACACCCAAGTCGACAGTCCAGTACTCCAGCAGGTCTGGCATGACCTTGGGACCTTGTTTTGGAAATGATTGCCGCTGGTGCCAGTAGAGAGTTGATGATGCGATTGGAAAGAGAGTGGCGCTTGATTGTGTTCTTTGAAGGTCTATGTGCACTTGGTGCCAGCATGGGCACGCTCATGTCAGCATCCGGGTATTTATGGCATCGTGTTCTTTTGCGCGCCCTGGTGGGGATGTGCTCTTGCAGCTTTGGTGGCGGCGTGTGTTGTGGCACGGGTCGCGTTGCATTGCACTTGGAGTTGCGCGGGCTTTATGGCATCGTGTTCTTTTGCGCGCCCCGGTGAGAATATGCTCTTGCAGCTTTGGTGGCGGTGTGCGGTGTGGCACGAGTCGCGTTGCATTGCACTTGGAGTTGCAGTTGACGCGCGCTGTCAGTCCTTCCCCTTCCCCACGCCTTGTGCGCTTGCTTTTGCGCAACTTGGCAACTTGTTGGCTGAAGTACCTGCCACCGTGTCGCGCATGTCTGCGCCCTCACATGCAATTTGGAAGGCGATCCCAATAACCGTTTTCGCGATCGCCTTATTTAGTAAACTTGCTGGCGGCTGCCGCAGTGACGCCATCTGTGGGAGCAGAGGCGCGGGCAATGCACACACACATGGGCCAAAAGCGTGCGAAGTCTTGGCAAAGCACGCGTTCGACATAACGTTAGTTGATGCGGTCTTGGCCGGCATGCCCAGGTGGATGCATGTGTGTGTGTGTGTTTGTGTGTGTGTGTGTGTGTGTGTGTGTGCACGTCTCGCCCCCATTTGATTGATAGCTGTTATTGGGGAGCTCCACCGCGGTCGTAAGAACCGAGGCATCAAAGAGCAGTTGGCCATGACATTGCGAGGTGCAGTTGTCCTTTGTAGTTTGCTTTTGGTCTGGGGGGCGACGTCCCAAGCGCCAGACGAGGGCTACTCCCGTGAACAACTGCAACCACTCACAAAATTTAGGTGCGCGCGCTTGGCGCCACATTTGGGAGGAACGGCGAAGCTCTGATACTTGCGTCAGGCAGCAGCACCGGAGGACCATCGCTTGGCACTGAGCTGCGAGTGTGTTTGTGAACTTGTGGCATGCTGATGTTACATAATATCAGGCACAAGTTGCTGGATATTAAGAGTGTCTATGGGAGTGTTTGAACACAGAGGCCTTGCAGGAAGCCTGGCGTGTGCTGGCGCATCCGAATCTCTCCAAGGATGGACGTTTGTGTGCAGCCGCATTCGTGCAAAATCGTAAGAGCTACACTGGGTGCACAGATGCCCCAAACCCCTCCGGTGAGAGTGGGCGATCATGGTGCTATGTAGAGGCACAGGTGGGCACGCCTCGGATTTCTGCATGTGTTTCCAGACTTGCGGCTGTGTTTGCATTTCGCTTGCGACAAGTTGCTGGAAGCAAGTGGGGCAGAAGCTGCATGGAACTTCTGCGCGCCTGTTGTGGATTACGATGGGCTGCGCAAGGAGGTGGCAGCAGCCCTTGCTGACAAAATTGTGGAAGTCCAAGGACTTGTTGCAAAACTTCAGAAAACCCAGCGTGCGGCGGAGCAGGCTTTGGACAAGCGCGCGTCTTATCACGTGTTGTTGCCATTGCGTGCTCGTTCCGACCCGTAGCGGCAGGTATGAGAAAACTTGCGCGCCCTAGCGCGAGGCAGGCGATGAGAGCTCTCATTGCGTAAGGCCCAGGCGCCTGAGATGTGGACGCCCTTTGACTTTGTACTTCATTCGCGTGCTCGCGCAGACTCGTTGAATCTCGCTTGCACGCGCTGTCCGAAGTGTGCGCTGAGCTGGCCTGGTGATGCTCATATTTAATGGTGGCCTCGTTGTCCAAAGCACGTGTGTGTGTGTGTGAAGCTTGCTCGTTTCACGTCGGGCAGCTGTTTTTTTGCACCTGACTTATGAGCACGATGCGCGCCCATCTCGTTTTCTGTGCGATTTCCATGGCAGCGGCGGCCACATCCAAACAGCAGCCATTGGAGCCATTGACCAAATTCCGTGAAGCCGCCTCGAATCCATGTGGCGATTGTCAGGCATGTGTTGCGTTGTTTCCAGCAAGGTCAAACACACAGGAAAACGACAGATGGTGAGCAATGAATGATATGGGCAGGGGGGCGTGTGTTGCAGATGTGCTTTCCAGGACGCTTGTGCGCAGCAGCCTATGTGCACAACTCGCAAGCGTACACGGTGAGCGGGGTTGTGCAGCAGAGGCGCTGACATGTCTCCTTGGTTGCACGTTGAGCAAGGATTGCACAGCGGCGGCCAACCCGAACGGAGCATCTGGACGTGAGTGGTGTTATGTGGAGGTGGGCGAGGATGTTGCCACATTCGAGGCGGTTGGTGCAACAATGTGGAGCCATGGCTTGCGAGGAGCAGGTGGCAAACGCAGGGCCCCAGAAGTGGAACTACTGCGCGCCCAGAGTCGATTACGCTGATGTGCGCAGGCGTGTCGGGCACGCCTTTGCGGAGAAAGCAAATGAAATTGCCGATGCCGTCGCCATCGTGCAGGGCTTGTCGAAGGAAGCCGCGCGGTAGCTTTATGGATTAATCGCGAGGCGCACTGCATGTCGTTTTGACTGCTGTAAGTGGGGGGGTGGGTGGTGTCTGGTAAGGGAGGTGTGTGAGGCGATTGGAGGAAAAGCGTGGGTGGGCTGTGCAGTGCAATGCCTAATTGATCTTTGTTCCCTCGGCGTTGGCCCTGCAGCTTCGAGGTTGCTGGGCGAAGTTGATGCGCAATGTGGCTGATTGGCATGAGGGGCATACTTGAGCTGGGCAGCCCCAGCCTTGGGACTACTTGCTTGTAGTTTTGCCACGCGCTGCGTACTTGCATCCATGCGGGAAGGCCGTGCTGTTATGCTCTCTTCCCGCGACCGTTTGCAAAGCGCACTTATTGTTTACTGGGGGGTGATTCAGGCCGAGACTTTGAAATCATGCCTCCACGTGCTGCAGGCGATTCTGGTTGCTTTCTTGTTTTGCCTCGCGTGCAGCCTGCGTGGGGGAACCTCGGACGGACTTTGGCCTATGCAAGCGGTTGCAGTTGGATGTGGCCTCTGCAGCTGGGCTGCCATATTGTTCCATGCCATGTGCGCCTGTAGGCGATTGGAGGTACAAGGTTGATGTGACCATGCGTGGTGTGCCTCTGCTGGGGCACGTGGGAGCCCTGGTGCATACGACTGGCGCCAAAGTGTGGTTGGGGTCTTCGGCTCAATAGCGAGAGCCACGTGGTGCCCAGCGCTTGGCACCCAAGTCTGTGTTGGGGTCTGCGACTTAAGTGGAAGCCATTTGGTGCCTTTGTTTTAGCATCTGTGTATATTTGGGGTCTTTGTCTCAATGCGTGCCACATGGTACGATAGCCCCTCTCCCTCAGTAATGGGAGCCAGTTCCCTTCTCATTTGTTTGTGGCGGAGGCCAAGATAGGCAAAGCCGCTGGTTGCAGTGCCGCTACATTCTTGCTCGTATGCCACCCAATGCCTGCGTGCACGCAGGGAGCGACGATGCTGATGGAGCGGACTCGGTTTGCAGCTCCTCCGGGAGGATGTGCTGGCCCTTTGCGCCAGTAGCACATGTAGTTTTCGTCGCTGCGGCCGAGGTTCGCCGCGTTGTCTGGTCAAGCGCTGACCTTGCTCAGCCAATTCCATGGCGCGGGGGACTTGCTTGCGAGTGTCGTGCGAAAGCGTCCCATGCAAAGCGGTTGGGAGGCGCGTGCCACTTCAGGTATTTGCGTGCCCGCTTGGGTTTTGCTTGCATGATGCCATGCCTTGCACGGCATGAAATTATATGGGTCGCGTGCGCACTCCACTCGCCAAGTGTTGTAGAAAATTGTTCTCATAGTTCTCGGCAGCTCCTCGTGTGGATATTTGAAGGTGTGTCGCGTCTTGGCAAATTGGTGCTTGGCGGCTGCGGGTGGAAGAGATGCGGCCAGTACCGCAGATCTTGCCACCACGTCTTCAAATGCTCAGCGCGCCATGTAGAACATCGTGCCAATGTCCTATGGAGCCTCACGGCGTCCGATCGCATCCGTGGATATGCGCAGGTTCATTTGTTTGGTCGGGGGCCCGCTCTTACAGTTTCTTTGCGCGAGCGTTTGTTGTGTTTGCTTCTTGTTGGGGTTGAGTCAGGCTTTGGAGTAATGCCCGCGCGTGCTCTAAGCATTTCTGTGTGCTTTTTGCTTTGGCCTTGTGCGGCCCATGCCGGATCCGTAGGAGATGGCCCCTCTTTCATGATGGTCAGCGGTATTTCATCATCAGAGGAGATGTGCCTGACAGCCGCTGACGGCGTGCACTCCAAGGAATGATTTTAGATCTAGGTGCTTGTCCAATGCCTCCGTGTGGTCAGGAAGTGTCGACACCAAGGGAGCAGAAGTGGTTCTGGAACCATGTGCAGCTGCTATCGCAGCGGGTGATGGCCGGGAGCTCTGGCAGCTCCACCAGGAAGATGTGCTTGGTTGGTCCTTCGCGCCGGCCGCACGCAGCCTTTCATCACATCCTTTGGAAGCCGCCCTCGCAACCACATGGTTGCACTGCAAAGCGTAGGGGACGCAGTGCATTCGCATTTGCGGAGGCAGCGCCATCCCAACGGAGAAATAGCCAATGCTATGGGTAAGAAGTGTGTGGGTGCTGCTGGCGATGTGGTCGCTTTGACGGCCTGCGACGGTGGAAGCACCTGGGAAACGCAAGGAAATGGCACAATCTTTTCGTTCGTTTCCATGGTGTTCTGCGGGGGTTCGCTGCGGGTGCTGAGGCCAGTTGAAGTTAGCCCGTGCAGGCGATTACTGCTTGAGTCAGAGAGGTTCTTCGGCGGGCTTGGAAGACGCCGCTGCGCGTGGCGCCATCACTGCCAGCAGCACAGCCGATGCTGCGGCGCATGGGGCCAATATGGCTGTGGACGGCAGCTCCAGCACATTCTGGGTAATTTGGGGTTGCCTTCGCATTGTGGCGCCGGCGCAGGCTGGAGCGCGTGTTGTTTTCAGGCCAGTGGGTTGGACCCTGTGGGACCGGTGGCAGTCACTGTTGATCTTGGCAGCCCTAAAAAATTGAACTCGGTTGGGATTCAGTGGGAGTTTCCAGCTAAATCCTTCACGGTGAGTGTGAGCACTGACGGCACCAAGTGGTCGGAGGTGCACGCCACGGACAGCAACATCTTAAGTTCCAACAGCATCGCGCTAGGGTCCACACTCGCTGCGAAGGTGAGGGTCGTCATGCATGAGGTGGGTTGCGTGTGTTTGTCCCTCTCTGCTTTGTGGGCCTTGCGCGTGTTTGCAGGCAGCAGGGGCTTTCCATGGCCACGCCGTGTACGGCATAAAATCCTTGGTCGTGCGCGCAGCCCGCTTGCAAAGCATTGTGGAAGATTGCGCGGCAGCCGCCAAAAGCACCGACGCTCGCGATAAGTACTTTGCAACTTATGTTGACGAGTTTGCGCCTTGTTCGAGCAAGGCGTTGCGCAGCGAACTGCCCTCACTGGCGGACGGCGACCTAACTCCAATGATGCGGGCATGCGTGCGCGCTCGCGCATGTGCTCGTCAAGTTGCGCGTGTGCCCCCGCGCGGTGATCCACTGGTCCCCGGCGTTTGGTCTGAGGCTGCCCGCGCTTCTGCAGCATCGGCTGTTTCAGAATTGGCGGAAGTGCTTCCCAAACTGGGCTCATGTCGCGGGGCGGCGCTTTTCACGAAAAGCGCAGGTGCGATCACGAGGCAAGTCGCGGCCGCTTGTCGAGGATTTGGCCCCCTTGTGTTTGGAAGGCGCTTCCGGAAGGCTCGCCCAATTGGGGCGGGCAGATGCACGCACAAGCGCCAAGAGTGTGGGTCGGGTGTCGCGAAGCGTGGATTACCAGAACGGGATTGATACAGGTGCTGCGGCAGCGTTGCTGAAGGAAGCGCGGCGTGTCATCATCGCGGCTAGGGGGGCCCTGTTTTGAAAAGCGCGCTATTTCCAACGAGGGCTCTTTAACGAGCGCTCCAAGAAGCGTGGGTTGGTTGAGCGAGGGTGCTGGCTAACGTGTGCCAGTGTTTGGGCACGTGCTCGGGCATTTGAATGCAGCTCCATTGGGTTGAATGAGGTCCATGCCGACGGCTCTTTGATTGCGTTGACCTTGCTCGGCCAATTCCGTGGCGCGGGCCACTTGCTTGCGAATGTTCATGGGAAGCCGTCCCATTCAGCGGTTGGAAGGCGCGCGCCCAGGGCATCGTGGGAGGGTGTTGCGCGGGCCTCGGTCACTGCGTTTTCCGCCTTGCACGGAGGCCTTGTGCAAAACACCCTCTGCGGGGCACGAGGAAGGGGCCAGTGGATTCGTGCACTTATGATTTTTTAATAGCATGCGGGAGATCGTGTCGCGCGCGCGCGCTTCCCTGGCTGGTCGCAGGAGAGGCATCGTGTGGATCTTGCGGTGTTTTTATTTATCGTCACGCGGCAGCCGTTTTGTGTTGACGTGGTGGTGTTTGCAATGGGAGGAAGCTACGCAGTCGCAGGAAAGGGCGAATGAGAGGCGCTTTGTAGCATGTCTTCGGGCAGCGTGGAGGTCTTGAGGGGGAGGGCTGCCATCGACTTTCGTAAATAGCACTCCCCGGTGCAAGCGAGCTGAAACGCAGACTTGCGAAGGCGCTCCCGGCACAAGTGAATGTCACGTAAGAAAGACTTGCGAAGGCACTCGCAAGGGAAGACGCGGCGCCCGGCTGTTTGTCTAATATTAATGTAGCAGCTTTTGTATTGGGTGCTTGTCGTGGGAGGACCGTAATGAGCGAACCCTGCGGCGTTGGTTGTAGTTGTAGGGGTTCTGGCTTCCTATTGGGGTCTATTTGTTTTATTCAAAAAATGTAGCAGCTTTTCATTGACTGCGTTTGTGCATGGAGTTGGTGAAGCTTGGTGCTTGTTTTGTCGTTTTGCGTGTCGGCTTTTGTCGCGAGCCGTGTTTGTTTGCTGAGCGCTTGTTTGCCGGGCGCCGTTGGGCCTCTTCATCACAATCGGCCGGTTCTGGCAAGAAAGCCAGATGCACAAATTATTGGCGCTGTTTTCTGGCCTTGTGTTGGTTGCGGCTGGGCCGCAACAGTATGTGGCGTTCGATGCCGCCAGCGCGAGCAGCACGTATTCAGCAGGCAATCTGGCAGGTTCGCCAGCTTTTGCTGCACAGCAGGCGCTCTCCGGTGGATCTGGCTATTGGTGCAACTTTTGCTTGGAGTTCCTTGGCCCCGCGCTCGTTCGCACACCTGCTTGTTCCCACAGGTGCTCCAGCGGCAGTCAGGCAGCGGGGCAGAGCGCGAGGCTGAGAAGCTGCGCAGGTCAGGGCCATCAGGCTTGTTGGTGCGCTTCGTGCCGCCACTCCTCGCATAGCAGATCTTGGACTACGGGTTATTTTGATTTCGCACCGCTTGGCCGTCCAAGGTGTGACTTGGACAGGTGTTTTGAACTCTCGCCGCGTCGCGCTTGGTTTGAAAGTGGATTGGGCATATGCACCCAGAGAGGTGAAGGTCTTGACGTCAAGCGACGGCGCTAATTTTGAGGAGGCTAAGTGTTGGCAGTCCAGCACGCGCACGGAGGTCGCATTCGAGGAGTCTTTTATGTTTGATGCTCCGAGGAGTGTGAAAGCAGTGTCAATCGTGATGAGGGGCCCGCAGTCTTGGGGATATTTTGGCATCAACTCTGCGGCCCTTGTTGCAGAGCCGGGCCCATTTATGTTAGTGAGGTGGGGCTTCGTCGCTTTCTCGTTTGCGGCACGGTCGTGTTAAGTAAGTTTGATTCTACATCCAAGTGGCATCACCTCGTTGGGCGGCGAACAGTGCTTAGTGGCCGGTGGGTCCGGCATGAACCTGGAACCATGTTTGGAAGCTGTTGCGGCGGGTGATGGCAGAGAGGTGATGCAATTCGACGGGGCGGGGCGCTTGATCGTATTGTGCGCAGGTGTTTCTTTATGCTCGCTCGCGCTTGGTTGTGCAAGGATGGGCAGATCGCTAGCATGGCAGACGGCACTTGCATGGTGCTCATGGATGGTGACACGTAGGCCTTACGGCGCCATGCTCGTCTGCGCATCATGATGGAGACGCGTTCTTGCAGCTTTGGTGGCGGAACTGTTGCCACGGAAGCGTGCAGCACTTCCTCTGAGTCGGGCGACGGCCGTGCGATTTTTGCTATATCCCCCAATGGGCAATTGAAGATGCCGCGTCTCGGCAATTATTGCTTGACGGTGGCGGGCGAAGGTGCAGCCAGTGCCGACATCGCCCAAGGAGCAGATCTCGCCGCCACCTCCACAACCGCTCAGCACAATGTCAAGAACATTGCCG
>PVBE011885271.1_pt1 | contig 12306 bp, 12 predicted proteins | sample 1631181 | NCBI WGS metagenome assembly PVBE01 (sample SAMN08397723, study PRJNA350692) | Marine metagenome, whole genome shotgun sequencing project. | isolation source: water | place: Pacific Ocean | collected 2012-04 | reverse complement strand
GGGGTCAGGCGTAGCCACTTGACACTTAGCGGTGACCCCGGCACGACGGGCGTCGTGCGGGGGTCACCGCTAAGTGTCAAGTGGCTACGCCTGACCCCTTCGCCTGAGTGGCTACGCTGACCCCTTCGCCTGAGTGGCTACGCCTGACCCCTTCGCCTGACCCCTTCGCCCGCCCCTAGAACCGCATCGAGAGCGCGCCCTCGAAGACCGGCCCCGGGAGGTCGACGTCGCCCACGAGGGACTGGCTGCGCACGGTGGCGAGCAGTCCGACAGCATCGAAGAGGTGGATGTCGAGGCCCGCGACCGCCTGCATGGTCAGCGTGTAGTCGAGGTCCCTGTCCGACTCTTCCACGTTCGTGCGGCCGCTCTCGTAGTGGGCGAGCACCTCGGTCTCCGTGTAGCCCACCGCGGCGCTGTCGAACGCCAGTCCGCCGTAGAGGTACACGCCCTCGGCCAGCTGCAGCGTCGGGTAGATGGTGGTGGCGAAGTAGGGCTTCCAATACGTCTCGGTCGTGCCGGCATCACGGTTGTTCGCCCAGCATTGGTCGTCACCGCGCAGCTGCCGCCACCCGTCGCTGCTCGGCTCGACCTCGCAGGAGACCGAAGCGCCGCGGGCGATGTTGATCTGGCGGGCGCCCCCATCGAAGGACAACCCCAGGTGCCAATCACCGCGACCGGGCGAAGTGCGGATGCGGAAGCCGTAGCGTCGCGCGCCGTCCGTGTCGGGCGCCCCGTTCGCCCTTTCCAGCGGCACGTCGGCGACGCCGGCAATCTCGACCGGGCCCGCCCGCAGGGCGAGGCTGCCCGCCGCGCTCAATGAGGCGGTCTGCAACGCGGCCCCGTCCTGGCCCGAGCCCGTGTCCCCGGCCCCGAGCTGGCCGCCGCCGGTGAAGCGCACGCGGTAGTCGCCCTCGATCGGGGCGGCCGCGAGCAGGCTCTGCCCCGTCGCGGGCTGCTCCACGGCCTCGGCGTGGGTCGTCACCCTGGTGTAGGAGGCGCCGCCGCATCCGGTGGCCAACATCAACATCGGTAGGGCGAGGTACTTCATGGCCGCCTCTTTGTGCAGCGCCCGTGCCAGCGCGCTCACCGCCGCGCTGCCTGGGCTTCGCGGCGTCATCGTGAACGCCGATTGACTGAGGCTGTGGGCCCCTGGTTCACGGTTGCGTGGGCCGCGACCGTGTGATTCGGTTCGCGCACCGAGGATCGCGAGGGCCCACGATGTCGAAGAAGATCGAGAGCGTGCTCCACGAGAGCCGGCACTTCCCGCCGCCCGCCGAGTTCGCCGCGAAGTCACGCCTGGGCGATCCGGCCGAGTACGCCGCGATGTACGCCCGCAGCATCGAGGACCCCGAGGGCTTCTTCGCCGAGGTCGCCTCCGAGCTGCACTGGTTCGAGCCCTGGCACACGGTGCGCGAGTGGACGCATCCGCACGTGAAGTGGTTCACCGGCGGCAAGACGAACCTCGCTTACAATTGCCTCGACCGGCACCTCGACGGCTGGCGGCGCAACAAGGCGGCCCTGGTCTGGGAAGGCGAGCCCGGCGACACGCAGACCTTCACCTACCACCAGCTGCACCGCGAGGTGTGCCGCTTCGCCAACGCCATGCGCGCCCGCGGCGTGAAGGCCGGCGACCGTGTCGCGATCTACATGGGCATGGTCCCCGAGCTCGCCATCGCCACCCTCGCCTGCGCCCGCATCGGCGCCACCCACTCGGTCATCTTCGGCGGCTTCTCCGCGACGGCCATCGCCGACCGCTGCAACGACGCCGGCGCGGTCGCCGTGATCACCTGCGACGGCGCCTGGCGTCGCGGGAAGGTCATCGACCTCAAAGGGAAGGTGGACGAGGCCCTCGAGCGCTGCTCCACCATCACCGACGTCTGGGTCGTGCGCCGCACCGAGAACCCGGTATCGATGGCCGAGGGGCGCGACCATTGGTGGCACGACGAGGTCGCGGGCGCGTCGACCGACTGCCCGGCCGAGCCCCTCGACGCCGAGCACCCGTCGTTCATCCTCTACACGAGCGGGACCACCGGGAAGCCGAAGGGCGTCGTCCACAGCACCGGCGGCTACATGGTCGGCACGTACCTCACCTCGAAGTACGTCTTCGACCTGCGCGACGAGGACGTCTACTGGTGCACGGCCGACATCGGCTGGATCACCGGCCACAGCTACATCCTGTACGGCCCGCTCGCCAACGGCGCGACGACGATGATGTACGAGGGCGCCCCGAACTTCCCCGACAACGACCGCTTCTGGCGCCTCGTCGAGAAGTGGGGCGTGAACATCTTCTACACGGCGCCCACCGCGATCCGCGCGTTCATGAAGTGGGGCCGCGAGTTCCCCGACCGCTGCGACCTGTCGTCGATCCGCCTGCTCGGCACCGTCGGCGAGCCGATAAACCCCGAAGCGTGGATCTGGTACCACGAGGTCATTGGCGCCGAGCGCTGCCCCATCGTCGACACCTGGTGGCAGACGGAGACCGGCGGGATCATGCTCACCCCGCTCCCCGGCGTGACGACGACCGTACCCGGCAGCGCGACACGCCCGTTCTTCGGGGTCGACGCCGCCATCGTCGACGAGAACGGCGACGAATGCGGCCCCGACGAGGGCGGCTTCCTGGTCATCCGCCAGCCGTGGCCGAGCATGCTGCGCACGATTTGGGGCGACGACGCGCGCTACAAAGAGGCGTATTGGAGCCAGAGCCCGCCGTTCTACTTCGCCGGTGACGGCGCGCGCCGCGACGCCGAGGGCAACTTCTGGATCGTCGGCCGCATCGACGACGTCCTCAACGTAGCGGGCCACCGGCTCGGGACCGCAGAGGTCGAGTCCGCCCTCGTGTCGCATCCGGCGGTGGTCGAGGCGGCGGTGGTCGGGCGGCCCGACGAGATCAAGGGCACCGCGATCGTCGCGTTCTGCAGCCTCGGTCCCGGCCACGAGGCCTCCGAAGAGCTCGCCGTCTCGATGAAGGCCCACGTCACAAAGGAGATCGGCGCCATCGCGCGCCCGGCGGAGATCCGCTTCACGCAGGCTCTGCCCAAGACCCGCAGCGGGAAGATCATGCGCCGTCTGCTCGGCGACATCGCCGCCGACCGCGAGACCGGCGACACGACGACCCTCGAGGACTACACCGTCGTCGCGAAGCTGCGCGGCGAGGAGTAGCCGGCGGTCACGTCGGCTGCTGCGTCGGCCGCATCAACACGTCGTGGACCTGGACGTGCGGCGGTTGTGACAGCACGTACCCGCGCCTCGTAGTGAGCGCGCCACCTCGGCGCCGATCCCGGCCGAAGCCCCGGTGACGAGGGCGACCCGCCCCTTCCAGCGCTCCATCAGTGGAAGGCTCCCTTGAAGACCTGGTCGAACTTCAACGAGACGCCGCTCGAGAGGCTCGAACCGAAGCGGCGCTGGTCCGGGTGGCGACCCCGGAACGCGAAGACGTCCGCGTGCAGGCTCAGCGACAGGCCGCCGACGATCGGCACGTCCAACCCGGTCCGCCCCTTGAGCACCACCCCGAGCGCGCCCTCGTCCTCCTCGCCGAGCTCCTGCACGTAGTAGCGCGCCTCCGACTCGAGCCACCACACGAGCGGACCGAGCGGCGCGTTGAGCGCCAAGGCACCCAGAAAGCCCACCTCCGGCTCGCCGGCTTCGGCCGCGAAGTCGTTCCCGACGAGCGTCGCCAGGCGCACGGAGGTGACGTGCTTGCCCGTCCACAACAGACCGAGCGCGCCCTCGAGCAGCTTCTTCCGGTTGTTGCCCTCGGTCGCCGTGAACTCCGTCTCGAACGCTCCGCTCAGATACGGCGCACCCGAGGCGAGGGTGAGCGCGTGCAGCTGCAGCTCGCTCGAACCGCGCGCCCGGTCGGCCGTCTCCAGCGGCTCGTCCCCATCCACGTCGAGCTCGGCGAACTCGGCGCGCACCTCGTTGACCCAGTCGACCGCCCGGCCGTCACGCCGGAGCGCCACGGCCCCGCCCCAGGCGAGCGACTCGTGCTCCGGTGACGTGGCCCGCGTCTCGCGATAGGCGCTGCTCGTCTCGCCGAAGTTCGAGTAGCGCCCGATGCCCACCTCCAGCCCGCGCAGATCGAGGACCCACCGCGTCGTCTTCGTCGCGCCCTGCGGCGCGGCGAGCGCCTGGAAGTCCGGGTGCGCTCGGCGCCGCTGCTCGTCGAGCCCCGCGATGACCTCGTCGCGCATGCCGAGGCCGGCCGTCTCCGCTGGGCCCGCCAGGATGCTCGCGAACGCCGGCGTCGCACGCAGATTGTCGGTGGTCACCACGCGGTACCGCTCCCGCGCGTCGAGGGGCCGGCCGAGGACCAGCGGTTTGGTCGGCTCGAGCCCGCTGGTGACCACCTCGGTCAGCGCCGGCGAGCCCGCGAGCGCCGTGACCTGGGCGGCGGTGAGCGCCACGACCTCGATCCGGTCAGGGACGTTCAGATTCGCCACCGCCTGCAAACGCGTCACCGGCCCGGTCGGCGGCCAGGGGAACGGCACCTTCGGGATGACCGCCAGCTCCGCCGAGTAGCGCTCGCGCAGCACGTTCGCGGCGAGCCGGCGCCAACGCTCCGCGTCGAGTCGGCCGGGCTCCGGCAGCAGGATGTCCTGCGCGACCGCATACGCGTCTTGCCGGGTGCGCTGCACACGATGCGCGAGGTCCGGATCGGCGCGCTGCGTCGAGAGCACCGGGGTCGCGCGACTGCTCGCACTCACGAGCTGACCGTCCTCGACCCGGAGATCGACCACGCCCACGCGCAGACGCCCGGCCGTGACGACCGTCACCGGGTGCGGCTCACGCGTACGCAGCATGCGGTCTTCCACCTGCGCTTCGAGCGTCTCGGGCGCGAATCCGTGGTCCGCGAAGTCGGCGAGCAGCACATCCACCTCGCGACACGACGCTGCGAGCGACGCCCGGTCCGGCCCGGACAGCAGCCCGAACGCGATGACCAGCTCCGGCCTCTTGCCCAGCCGCTTGCGCGCCGCGTCGACCGCCGCGCAGACCGCTGGCCCCGGCTCGCCGAGCGCTCGATCCGCGAAGCCCCGCCGGCGCGAGACCAGGTCCATGTGCGGATCGACCAGCCCGACCAGCAACACGTGCAGCCCGTTGGCGTGCACCAGTCTCCACCCCGCGAACGGGGCGTCCGAGACGTTGGCGGCGAGCACCTCGACCTCGTGCTCCTGACCCTCCCGAGCCAGGCGGTCGACGCCGAACGCCACCTCCGCCGCGCCCGGCGCCAGCCCGCTCAAGCCGAGCCGCCGGAACGACTCCCAGGTGTGCGGCCGCTGGCGGTCGGGCTCCCCCGTCTTGACGAAGCTGAAGTGCTCCATGTCGCCGCCCGCCGCCAGCACCAGCGTGTTCGGCTTCTCCGCACGCAGGCGCTGCACCACCTCGAAGCGGCGCGCGCCGTCCCCGAGCGGTCGCCCGATGTTGACGAGCCGCACCGTCGACCCGTCGTCCGCGCGCACGTCGCCGCGGGTCACAAAGCGCATCTCCCACGTGTAGGGGTCGGTCGCGAGCGGCGCCTCCGCGTCTACGCCGGGCAGCTCCAGCACGCGTTGCCGGACCCCCTTCGCGTTGACGAAGTTCACCAGCCGCGCCTCGAGACGTTCGAGGCCGGCGAGCGCGGGTTCGAGCAGGTCGAGCGCTGGCGTCTTGCCGGGTGGCGCGTCGCCCGGGTCCTCGAAGAGCACCTCGAACGGCCCGACCAGCACCGGCAGCCGCTCGACGAGCACCTCCCGCCGATACGGCCCGGCGCCCAGGAACGCGTGGAAGGCCTGCGCGCGCATCCCCAGCACCATCCGGCCCGCGTTCACGTACACGCGAGGTCCGACGTCGACCGCCGAGAATCGCTCGCCGAGCGCGGCGGGCGCGCGGTTGCGGCCGGTATGTTCCGACACGCCGCCGGTCCGTCCGAAGAAGACGACGCGGACCTCGCTCACCTCTGGCGCAGGCGACGGCAGACCCATGAATGCGAGCAATACGAGCGTCACGGCGGGCCACTTTGATTCAACCGTCTGCGTCCAGCAACCGAAAGGCAGGATGGAGGCTGCGATGAAGACCGAGATGATCAACGCGCTGATCGTGCAGACCGGCGCCGTTCTGAACGCCCACAGCCCTTTTCACGCCGATCCGGGCCAGCCCTACGCCCGAGAGGCGCCGCTGACCCCCTACGAGTTCAGCGCCGCGATCGGCCTCGACCTCGACGGCGAGCACCGCCTGGAGTTCCTGCTCAGCGCGCCGGCCGTCGTCCTCGACGCCCTCGCGGACATCGAAGAGCCGGACCTCGACGCCCGCGCCGCAGCCCTCGCCCAACGCGCCCACGCCATCGTCGACCGGGCCCGCTCCGCCTGCGGGGTTCGCGGCACCGTCGAGGTCCCGCGCATCGTGGTCGGCACCGACGTCCACCTGCCGTGGCTCTCCGCCGCGGGTCGCCGTCTCTGCATGCCGTGGAGCACGGAGGTCGGCGGCTTCGTCGTCGAGAGCTCCATCTCCAGCCCACCCGCCCCCGCTTCGCGCGCGTAACGACCAAACCCACCACCACCCCCACCCACCCTGGGGATTCTCTTCGGCCATTCGAGTCGGGTGTTGCGCAATAATTTGACGAATCCTCGTCCTACATGTAGGTGTCATATATACAAAGGCCGACACGGAGCACACCCATGAGCCAGGTCGCCATATCGATGCCGTTCACTCGCTACTCGACGCACCGCGGCGCAGGCCAGCGCACCGCCGAGCGCCGTGACGTCGATTCGACCGCGCACATCCGCGAGGCCGGCACCGGAGACTCCCCGCTCCCGCTCCCGCTGAGCCAGGTCAGCGCGTCCGGGGCGTTCGTCGAGAGCACGCTCCTGCTGCCCGTCGGCGCTCAGATCGAGGTCATCTTCGACGTGCCGGGTTACGAGCACCCGGTGCGCGCCGATGCCCGCGTCGTGCGCATCCAGGACCGCGGCATCCGACCCGGTATGGGCATCGTCTTCGACCGCATGCCGCCGCGCGCTCGCCGCCACCTACGCGACGTCGCCGCCTGGGCTTGATTCCCGCCGCGAACCTCTAGCCGACCCTCAGACCCCGTGCTAGGGTCCGCGGACTCTGAATCGGCGCCGGGTTTCGATGAGCATCAAGCTCCGCTCCTTCGTCTTTCTCGACTCACTTCAGCCCCAGCTAACAAGCTTTGTCGGGAAGACTTCGCGCGGCTTCCTGCCCGTGCCCGAGATGGCCTCGCTCTGGGTCGAAATCGCCCCCGGCATCGCCATCAACCGCATCACCGACATCGCCCTCAAGGCCACCAAGGTCGTCCCGGCCGTCCAGGTCGTCGAGCGCGCCTACGGCCTGCTCGAGGTGCACGACTGGGACAAGGGCGAGGTACAGAGCGCGGGCCGCGCCATCCTCGAGGGGCTCGGCTGCGAAGAGTCGGAGCGGATGAAGCCGCAGGTGGTCTCGAGCCAGGTCCTGCGCTCCGTCGAGCCGTATCAGACACAAATCATCAATCGGAACTCTCGCGGAAATATGATCCTGCCCGGGCAGTCGTTGTTCATCCTCGAGACGCTCCCCGCCGCCTACGTCACCCTCGCCGCAAACGAGGCTGAGAAGGCGGCTGACGTTTTCCTCGTCGACATTCGCCCGTTCGGGGCTTTTGGTCGTCTCTACCTCTGTGGCGGCGAGTCGGAGATCGACTCCGCCCTGGAGGCAGCGACCGCGGCTCTCGAAGCGGTCAGCGGCGTGGAGCCACCCAAGTTCAAGGACAGATGATGACGCGGCGCAATGACGCTCGCGTGCGGAGGATCTGATGGCGGACGCTCTGGGCATGATCGAGACCCGCGGCTTCGTCGCGATGGTCGAGGCCTCCGACGCAATGGTGAAGGCGGCCAAGGTCGAGCTGGTCGGTTACGAGAAGATCGGCGGCGGTTACACGACCGTAGTCGTGCGTGGTGACGTGGCCGCCGTGAAGGCGGCGACCGAGGCGGGGGCCCGCGCTGCAGAGCGCGTCGGCGAGCTCGTCAGCGTGCACGTCATCCCGCGCCCGCACGCCAACATCGACCTTCGACTCCCGCTCGGACGCGCGACCGAGGGCGAGTAGCCGCCCGTGGTCATCGGCAAGGTCACAGGCACGGTCGTCGCGACCCAGAAGGAACCCGAACTCGTTGGGCTCACCTTCCTCGCGGTCGCCCCGATCGACCTGTCGACTGGAGCGGTGAAGGACGGTGGCGTGGTCGCCGTCGATGCGGTCGGGGCCGGGGTGGGTGAGGTCGTCCTCTACGCATCCGGTTCGTCCGCGCGGCAGACCACGATCACCCAAAATCGCCCGGTCGATGCCACCATCATGGCCATCGTCGACACCTTCGAGGTCGGCGGCGAGGTCCTGTACGAGAAGTGAGGCACTCGAAAAAAAGGGGGCAGGGTGAGTGCCGACATGGTGCGTCGAGTCGTGGGCACCGCGTGTTGCGCCTGTGCTTGAGGCACAGGCCCACAGGTGGTGGCCGCGAGGCGGCGTGCCAGGGCGGTGCTCGGACGCCGACTTTTTGCGAGGGACTCACAAGTAGCTGACCCGCCCGGGTCAGCGGAGGCCACGGCATGGACGAGCGCCAGATAGCCAGCATCGTCGAGAAGGTTGTGGCAAAGCTCGCCACCGAGGGCGTTGCTACATCCGGTCGTGCCCCCACGGTCTTGCGCCACCACCGCACCCACGCCGACGGACGCGGTGTTCACCCGACCGTCGACTCGGCGGTCGCCGCAGCGACACGGGCCTTCCAGGACCTGCACGCCTGCACGATGGCCGACCGCGCCCGCTACATCCAGGCGCTGCGCGACGTCACCCGAGCCGAGAACCAGACGATCTCGACGATGGCGGTCTCCGAGACCGGCCTTGGCCGCGTCGACGACAAGCTGCACAAGAACCAGCTGGTCCTCGAGAAGACGCCCGGCACCGAAGCCCTGCACAGCACCGCCTGGACCGGTGACGACGGCCTCACGCTGACCGAGATGGCGCCCTACGGCGTGATCGGCAGCATCACGCCGTGCACCAACCCGACCGAGACCATCCTCAACAACGGCATTGGGATGCTCGCCGCCGGCAACGCCATCGTCTTCAACACGCACCCGGCGGCCAAGGGCGTCAGCGCTTACTTCATCGACAAGCTCAACGCGGCGATCGAGAACTCTGGCGGCCCCTCGAACATCTTCAACTGCGTGGCCGAGCCGACCATCGAGACGGCGCAGAGCCTCATGACCCACGCCGGCATCCGGCTCCTCGCCGTCACGGGCGGCGGCGGTGTGGTGAAGGCGGCGATGACGAGCGGCAAGCGGGCTATCGCGGCCGGCCCGGGCAATCCCCCGGTCGTCGTCGACGAGACCGCCGACATCAAGAAGGCCGGCCGCGACGTCGTCTTTGGCGCCAGCCTCGACAACAACGTGATCTGCATTGTCGAGAAGGAGGTCATCGCGGTCGCCGAGATCGCTGACGCCCTCAAGCGCGAGATGAAGGCCAACAACGCCCACGAGGTCAGCGGCGGCGACCTCAAGCGCCTCGAGAAGCTGCTCATCACGCCCGACAACCACGTCAACCGCGACTACATCGGGAAGAACGCGGCGCTCATCCTGGCCGACGCCGGCATCCGCGTGCCCGACTCGATCCGTCTCGCGTTCGCCGAGGTCCCGGAGCAGCACCCCTTCGTCCAGCACGAGATGCTGATGCCCGTCGTTGGCTTCGTCCGCGTCTCCGACGTCGACGCCGCCATCGAGTGTGCGGTGCGCTGCGAGCACGGCTACGGCCACACCGCCGTGATGCACTCCACCAACATCAACGCGCTCTCCCGCATGGCGCGCGCCGTCAACACCTCCATCTTCGTCAAGAACGCGCCCAGCTGCGCGGGCGTGGGTCTCGGCGGCGAGGGCTTCACGTCCTGGACCATCGCCAGCCCGACCGGTGAGGGGATGACCTACGCCCCCCACTTCGCGCGGGCCCGCCGCTGCGTCCTCAAGGACTCGTTCCGGATCGTCTGAGCAGATGAACACCGCGGGCCCAGCCCTGGCGCTCGTCGAGCTCTGCTCCATCGCCCGCGGTGTGCGCACCTGCGACGCGATGGTCAAGAAGGCGCACATCCGCCTCATCCACGGCGGCAGCACGCACCCCGGCAAGTACGGCATCCTCATCGAGGGCGGCGTCGACGAGGTCGGCGAGGCCCTGCGCGAGGGGCGCACCATCGCCGCCAACGACCTCATCGACTGGATGTACCTGCCCAACCCCCACACCGAGCTCCTGGCCGCCCTCGACGGCGACCTCACGCCTCCTCCCGCCTCGCTGGCCGTCATCGAGACCTACTCGATGGCCGCCACCATCCGTGCCGCAGACGCCGCTTTGAAGGGCGCGCAGGTCCGCGCAATCCGCATCCGCCTCGCCCGCGACCTGGGCGGCAAGGGCTTCTTCGTGTTGTCGGGTTTGCTCCACGACGTCGAGGAGGCCGTCAAGGCCGGGCGTGAAGCGGCGGGGGAGGGGCTCGTCGCGGGCTGCGAGATCGTCGCCAACCCGCACCCGGACGTCTACGAGGCCCTGACCTAGAGTCCGTCCATCAGCGCGTCGAATTTCCTGTCCGTGCGAGTCAGCCGAGGCTGACGGCGCCGTCTCTTCGAGCGACTGCGGCTCCCAGTCCGCGGTGCGCGGTCCGCGCTGCGGCGCCTGGCTCGCTTCTTCTTCTCGGACGCCTGCTTCTCGCGCTCGGCCTTCTCCGCCTCGAGCGCCATGAGCTGCCTGGCGAGCGCGTCCTTCTGCCCGACCACCGCGGCCGTCTCGGCGCGGGCGGTCGTCGTCTCGGTCCGGGCGCTGTCGAGATCTGCCTGGAGCGCCGCGATGGCCCTCGTTTGCTCCGCCAGCTCCGAGGCGACCTCCGGCGGCACCTCCGGCCCGGAGAAGAGCCACGCCAGGAGCAGACCCGCGACGAGGCCGGCCGCTGCGACCCCAATCTCGCGCGAGTGACGCCGCCAGAATGGCCTGCGAGCGGGGCCCGCCACGGCAGGCAGCGCCTCGGCCTTCCAGCGCGCTTCCCGCTCCGCCTTGACCTCGGCTGCCGACAGAACGATGTCCACCACCTGGCCGGCCGGGGCGATCGGGATCGCCATCGGGACCGCGGGCTCGGGATCCTGCTTCGCCGGAGGCTTCGTGTCACTCCGGAGCATGTCTCGGACCTGTCCGATCGAGACGACGACAGAGTCCTCAGGATAACGACGCAACGGCTGGCTCATCCTGTTCTCCAGGGATTCGAACAAGTTACGTGCGCGGCGCGAATGACGCTAGTCGCCCTCACCGCGACACGATGTTCTGCAAGCGGCGGACCAATCCCGAGGCGCCAATGCCACGCGGGTTTGCGCGGCATGTGGGACGTCGATGTCACGAAAGGCCGGCCACCCGACCTGTCACTGCCCGCGATAGTCCCCTGGGATCCCGTAGAAGATGATCTCGACGCGCCGATTCTTCTTCATCGCCGACTGCGACATGTTCACGACCTTCGGGCGGTGCGGCCCAAAGGCGACCGCCTCGAGGCGCTCCGGATGCAGCTCGTTGTCGACCCCCAGGAAATAGCGGACCACCGCCACCGACCGCCCTGCCGAGAGGTAGTCATTGCTCTTGAAGCGCGCCGACCGCATCGGCCGGTTGTCCGTGTGCGCCTCCACTTGAATCTGCGCGCCGTTCTCCGTCGCCGTGTGCAGCACGTCGTCGAGGAACGGCCAGATCGCCGGCCTCAACTTCGCCTTCCCCGGCTCGAACATCTCGTCCTCCCCCACGCTGACAACGATGCCGCGATAGTCCTGGAAGACCTCGATATCGACGCGTCCCGAGGGTGTGCGATTCGTCTGCCGCTCGGTCGACGACTTCATGCCGTTGAGCAGCGTCCGCGAGTGATAGGGGCTCGAGAACGCAGTCTTGACGATGCTGCGCCCCTGCGGCCGATTGAAGAGCGGTGTCACCTCTTGGATGCCGAAAGCCTCCATCACCGAGCCGGTGAACAGCTTGTACTTGACCACCTGCATCTCGGCGAACGACAGCAACAGGATGAAGAAGGTCAGCAAGAGCGACATCATGTCGCCGAAGGTGACGACCCAACAGGGCGCGCCTTCAGGACACTTCTCCTCTTCCTCGAGCGGCGGGACCTCTTCCTCTTCCTCGGCGTTCTCGGCCACGCCCTAGATGCCCTCGGCAGAAGTGCTGCACCGGTCGCGACGGTCGCTGACGCCGATGCCTGCGTTGCTCCTCCTCGACGCACCTCTGGTGCGCCTTCGTCGTCGCGCCTTGGCCTCGACGCCAGCGCCTCGCCGCGTCCGGCT